>ERZ1034691.177-NODE-177-length-50422-cov-15.100443_pt1 | contig 50422 bp, 40 predicted proteins | sample MGYA00520638_ERZ1034691 | MGnify/ENA primary metagenome ERZ1034691 (study PRJEB33766, sample SAMN09781763) | gut metagenome | biome: gut microbiome | host: Homo sapiens | place: Madagascar | study: EMG produced TPA metagenomics assembly of the PRJNA485056 data... | reverse complement strand
GTGACATTATGACTTATGAGAAAATTGTAATCCCTATGGATCATGGGAACCGCAATATGCATTTACTCTGGCATCGACAATGCGCTGTGCCGCTGCACCCGGTAAAACCAGACTGTTTACAGTGATGCCTGAAACCGGAATTTCCCAGCCTCAGCAAAAAATCCATACACTCCGTGATATTTTTCTACAACGGAGATCATGCTTTTGGTGCCGAGACCGTGATTGGATTCGTGAGAGATGGGAATCTCATTTTCAAATACCGGCTCCTGTAGATAGCTGTTTGCTATCTGTATACAGATCCGGTTATTTTTTTCATAAACTTTCAGCGTAATATAGCGTTTCCCGGGAGCAGGAATCTTTTCGCAGGCGTAAATCGCATTTTCCAGAGCATTTGCAAAAAGGCTGCACAGATCAGTGATCTGAAAGCGTGTAAAATCGGTGGCAGTCACGGTAAATTGCAATTCGATTCCGGCATCTGACGCCTGACCGGCATAGGAAGAGAGAATCAGGTTCAGAGCGTCGTTTTCACAGTATCTGATCACACGGCTGTTATCGATATCGGCACAGATCTGGTGAATATATTCCAAAGCCTGTTCCAACTCATTTTCTGCAATACAGTTTTGCAAAAAGGTCATGTGATGTCTCAGATCATGACGATAGATGGACGCCTGCTTCTGAGAAGTGGATAACTGTGTAATCTCCTTCTGCGCCTGTGCGGCTGCGGTGGTAAGCAGCAGATTTTCACGTTCCGCCGTGCTTTTTTTATTGGAAAAATCCAGCGACACCATAGTCAGGATAAAAAAGAAGAGCACAAGAAAGCTGTCCATGAAATCAATAATGACCGGACCACCGGTATACAAGAGATCTGTGTAAACGGTCAGAGTGTATTCCAAAATATAATAGGAAAGCGGCAGCAGGAAAAAGAGCAACAGAGTCTTCTTATTCTCATAATGCAGACGGATGATATAAGGCGCAATATAGCGGATGACCAGATACAGCAGCGGAAGCGTCACGCAGATAGAGACGAGATTGGCTACAACCGGACTGCCGTCGAAAAAGAAGGCTGCCAGCGTGCCGAACCATTTTCTGGGAGTGCACATCAGGTAAGCGGACAGCACAGAGATCGTCGCGATATAGATATTCCGGTGAAAGCCAAAACGGATCAGGAGGACCAGCGGCAGATGTATGAGCAGCGGATAGCATTTATAGAGCAGATTCTCCCCCATCATAAGGTAAGACAGAAGCTGTACTGCGCCCAAAGCAAGGATCGTGATGATATAAGGGATCTTATTGTCCTCAAAATGGATATCTGCCAGGTAGAGAGACATCACGATACCAAAGAAAAGGACAAAGCCGTAATTGATAAGTCCTAAAAGGGATACAAATTCACTCATATGGATTCCTCCATTTGAAAAGCAAGGTAGAGTCTCTTGATCTCCGAGATCCTGCGCTGGGCAAGCGGAAGGCACTTGCCGTTTGCCAGATATAGGTCGGCTGCGTCGATCCTGCGAATATAGTTCATGTTGACCAGAACAGAGCGGTGTGCAAGGAGAAATTCCGGGTGCTGCAGCAACAGGTCGCAGACAGAAGCAAACTTTTCCACACAGGTGATCTGACTGTTGTTTCTCAGGTAATAAATGACTTTTCGGTTCAAGGCTTCAATATAAATGATTTCAGAGATATGGACTTTGTGTACGCCGACGCTGCTCTTCAATACCAGACAGGAATCGCGGTCTTCGGTTCTGGTACGCATGATGTCATCCAGAGCTTCAACCAGCCGGTCTCTTGAAACGGGTTTCACCAGGTAATTGGAAGCTTTCACGGTATAACTCTCTACCGCAAATTCGGGAGAAGACGTCAGGAAAATAATGTCTGCGGCCTTGTCACTACTTCGGATCTCTTTGGCCAGTTCGATGCCGTTCAGTCCCGGCATCACCACATCCAACAGATAAATATCATAATGCTCCTGTAAAAGATTCGACGCCAGCTCCGTACTGTTGTCGAAAGGTTTGTAGGAAAATTCTATGTTTCGCTGTGTCTGGTAATCTGCGAGAACAGACAGTATCCGGAACAGCTCATTCTTATCGTCATCGCATATTGCAATTTTCATGGAATCGTTTCCCCTTTTTCACTTTGGTATAGGACTATTATAACGGTAACTTAGAAAAAATACTATATGCGAATCCTTGTCGTTCATGTCGAAAAAAGCGTAATTCATGTAGGTGCGTGATAATTTTATCCGCAAACAGTGTACAATAGCATTGAAAATGGCGACAGAAGTCGAAAAATACGAGAGGACAAAAGCTTATGAAAAAGGTACAAAAGCAACTGAAGAGAGCATTATCCATGGCATTGGCATTATCCATGGTCGTGGGTATGCTCTCCGGCTGTGGTCTGGGACGTGACACTGCATCGGATGTTGTAGTAGTGCAGGATAGTGTGACAGAAGTAAATGAGATCAGCCTGAGCAGTATGGATCAGGATACTTTTTTACTTTCTGCGGGAGAGACACCACAGCTTAAGTTTGAGACTGCAAACGGAATCGTCACGGATATTACGGTGACACCGGATGACACGACGCTTCAGCCGTATCAATACTATACCGTGACGTTTACGCTGACAGCAAACGAAAACGAAAGTTTTACAAAGACGGCGTCCATTACACTGAATGGCGTAGAACTGAAAGTAAAAAAATGGGCAAAGGATCAGTTGATCATAGAGTATACAACGCTTGCTCTGCCCGAGACCGTGACTACGGATGAGATGGCGAAGGTAACGAGCTACGGTGACGCAGCATCTGAAAGCAGTCTGGGTACCGCAAAGGTGCAGGCTTTATTGGACAGTGACCTTACGCTGTATTCAGAGGATGGCAAAGAATCTTATACGGTGCAGAAGGGATATGTACCGCTATTCATGGTGCCTTCCTTTGTAGCAAATGGAGAACCGGAACAGATCAAGGATGGGGAACGTGTTCAGATCATCAAGGAACATGGCGAAGAAGATTTTCCGGGAGCGGTCGGGGAATGGTACCGGATAGCCTATCGTGGGAAAGTAGGCTACCTGCCCGGTACTTTTGTGAAGGATGCGAAGGTACAGGTAAGTTCCGAGGATAAGGGGAAGACTTCGGAAACTACGAAACCTACAAATAAGACCGCGCAGACCAGACCTGCGGTAAAACCGTCAGCCGGTCAGAATAATCAGATGACCGCTCAGAACGCAGGCAATAACAGTACAAACAGTTCAGGCAGCAGCTCAGAAAGCTCTGAAAACAATTCCGGCAGTAACAGTTCGGGCGGCTCCGGCAGTACTTCGGGAAGCAATTCCGGCAGCGACTCCGGTAGCGACTCCGGTAGCGACTCCGGTAATATTGATAAGACTGTATATTATCAGATTGATTTTGATCTGGGAGGCGGAGTCAGCAGTAAGGATGCAATGCTGCCCAAGGCAATGATGGTGGTAAAGGATTCCACCATCGATATCAACCAACTGGCGACGCCGTCTGTACCCGGTTATCTATTCGAGGCATGGTACTACGACGCTGCCCTTACCAGACAGGTTTGTACTGGTGACAGGATCAACAGTAATCTGACGTTGTATGCGAAGGTGACAGAGATCACCGCCGACATGGATGTTGCTCAGGGGCAGGATAGTTACCTCTCCAAAATAGATGTAAATGCAGATTTTGCCATCACGGTGTTAAAACCAAGGGAAGCAGATTCCACGGATTCCGACACGAATGTGGCCAATCTGCATAACCTTGCGGATCAGGATACATCCCTTTCATTTGATATTGCTAAACAGAACACCCCATTTACCTCGACAGACGGAGAGGTATATGACAAGTATACAATTACGTTCAGCGCATTAGAGCAGGGCGAGACTTACCAGCTGCAGCTAGTGAACAGCGATTATGTGTTCTATGAGGATAATGAGATACAGCCTGCTGCGGTCAGACTCTATAATTTCACCACCCAAATGACAGCGGAGGAGAATCTGAGTCTGAATCAGAATCTGGTCTATCTGCCAAAATCAGAAGTGAGTTATACAGAGGGCAGCGACTATCTGTCCGGACTGTTTACCGTAAATGTCAATGATGACATGACAAAGTTAAATACTGTGGACGGCAGCGGAAGCTTTACCTACAACGGAAAGCAACAGATCAAGGTCGGGACCACGGTAGTAATCTATGATGGCGCGGAAGCACCGAAATTAGGAGAAGGCGGCCTGCATTCAGCAGAGCAATATAACGGAAATGCTGCTTATGTGACCATCTCTAAAATAGTAGGAAATACATATTATTATGGGGTTGCTGAAGCAGAGGACGTCCTGTTTACACCGGATGTCCTGCCGGTCAACACGAAAGATGATCGGGATACAGCGCCCGATACCATAACGATCGCTACGGAAAAGCTGGATTTTTCAGGAAGCGCTTACCGGGAGATGAATCTGGATGAGAATACGACCGTAGATGTAGGGGATTACCTTGCTATCTATGAAGGCAGTCTGGATGTGGCTACTCAGCTTACCTATGGTCGGATTACAAATATCACTCCGTCGAATGACGGACAGAATACGATCCTGACTTACACGGTGGTGACTGAGGACGAAGTGCTGGATTCCATGACAGTGTACAGCACGGAGGAGATGGATATTGAACTGGATGATGCGACAGCTCATTCGATCGAACAGGAAATCGAGCAGCAGGCAATCGACAGCGGCTTCGCAGTGGAGGCGGCCAACTATCTGGCAACGGTAGCGCTGGGAACGGAGGAACTGCAGTCACTTACCGGAGATATGGGACTACAGACGATGAGCCTGACAACACAGACCGGTGAAGTGGTACCTCAGAGTGAGATCAGCCTGTTCGCAGCGAGCAACAGGGTCTCCGTGGGAAAGCCGTCTGTGGTGGCAAATATCAGCCGCAGCTTACAGCACTTGAAAGGGGGATCCAATGGTGTACGTGCCCAGCTGGAAGTCAGCTTCGATGTGACAATGGGTTCCGGTGACAACAAACTGATCCTGAAAGTAGCTGCTACCTTCGAGCAGGAGATCGTGCTGAACCTGAACATCAAGGGAAAAGCAGTCTGGGGCAAAAAGTGGATATTCCCCTACATTAAGGACTACCGCATTACCACGAATCTGGATGCCGGCTCTTACACCGGTATCAGTATTACGGCAACGATCCAGGCAGAGGGCGAGAAGCCGGAATTTGACTGGTCAGAAGTGGCCGGTAACGATTTGGGTGCCAAGATCAAGACCTTGATGGAGCAACAGGACAAGTTCTTTAACCAGGATATCGGTTCCACAGGCGGCGGTCTGGCAGAAAAATATGCCGAAATGCTGGAAAATAATCCGGACTGGATTGACCTGGTAAATCAGAACATCTTCTCAAATGAGGCCAGGATCCTGGCAGGTATTATCGTGGTAGGTGTACAGGGAGATTTTGTAGTATCCGCCAAGGTCAATATCATGCTGGGTATGAGCTTCCATTACCAGGTATATAAGAGATACACCTTTACGTTAAACGTATTCAGTAAGTCCAGCAGCAGCAACTGTGTAGATCTGACAAAATCAGAATACCAATTCGATATGTATGTCATGGGTACGCTGGGAATCAGAGCGGGTATCCGGTTGACGGTCTATGCGGGACTGTTCAGTAAAAAGGTTGCGGCAATCGGCATCACGGCGGAGACAGGTGCTTATATACAGATGTGGGGATACTTCTATTACAGTACTTCCTGGCAGGCCGGCAGCGGTAAATCTAGCAGTGCCTCCGGGGCAATGCTTCTGGAAGTGGGTGCATATCTGGAGATCCGATTCTTAGCTTCGGCATTTGGCGGACGGTTCAGCTACAATCCGGTATTGTATGATAAATACTGGCCTTTGTGGAATCTGGGTTCCCCGGAGAATGTATATAGCTTCAAGTATAAATCCACGGCCGGAGAAGTCGATGCTATGGATGTTAATATGGGCGCTTCACAAAGTGTGGCACTTCCTGCTGACAGGATGAGTATGTCCTATATGAATCTGCGGGACGGAAAAACCGCAGAGAAAAATTATTCTTACAATGACTTTACGATTACGACAACCGGTAACTTCAAGTATGAAAACGGTGTGATAAGCGTTGTTATGCAGGATGGCAGCAATGAGGAGAAAGGAACGGTGATTCTCACGTGGAAGGGTGCACCGTTGTCCTTCACCAGCAATCCTTTGTCCATGGAACTGGATCTTACATGGAGTGATCCTTCCAGAGTACAGAGCGTAAGCTATGAATTACACGGTGGTACCGCGTATGAGAACGGCACAGTACTGACAGAAGGCATCCCCACTGCACAGGTGATCACAGGCGGTAAGCTGACAGCACCTGTTGTGGAATTGAAGAGAGAACATTATGTTTTCGGCGGATGGTATGTGGATACAAAAGCCGATGCACCATGGAATTTTGATACAGATAAGGTAAAAGAGAATCTTGTGCTCCATGCAAAGTGGATTCCGGTAGAGTACAAGATCGCGTATGAATTAAATGGCGGTACGAATGCGGAAACGAATCCGGAAGCCTATACAGTAGAAGATACGGTGAAACTGGCAGAGCCCGTAAGGGCAGGCTATCAGTTCGCCGGATGGAATACGGCAGCAGACGGTACCGGCATCAACGTGACGGAGATTCCGGTGGGAAGCAGCGGAGAGAAGACCTATTATGCACAGTGGACTCCTCTGGAGCAGACTTATGAAATACATCATTTGTTGGAGAAACTGGACGGTTCCGGTTATGATGACAAAGAGACTACAACAGGCATTGCACTGACAGCTGCCAATGTAACTGTGGGAGCAGATCAGAGCAAAGCTTATAAAGGATTTACCTACAATGATGCAGTCACGGTGGAAAAAGCACAGAATAGCGGAATCATCCCCGGGGAAGGTACGCTGGTACTCAATCTGTACTACAGCAGAAACAGGTATACTGTGACTCTGAAGGCCGGAACGGGTGAGGATAACTATGTAAGTGTTCCTTATGAAGGTAAAGTAACACAGCCGGAAACTCTAATCAGAGCCGGATATACGTTTACCGGCTGGTATGTGGCAGAGGAGACACCCAGAGCATGGAATTTTGCAACGGATGTGATTATAAAAAATACTATAATCTATGCCGGATGGACTGCAAATACTTATAATGTAACCTTTAATCTGCAAAACGGAATTGGCGGAGATGCTACCGTTCTGGCAACCTATGACAGTGCAATGCCTCAGGTTGTTGTACCGGCCAGAGCAGGCTATCAGTTTAAGGGATATTTCGATGCAGCAGGCAAGCAGTATTACAATGCAGACGGCAGCAGTGCGGCAAATTGGGATAAGTCTGAGTCAGAGACTGACAGCTTTGTATTGTATGCACAGTGGACGGCCAATACTTACACGGTGACATTTGATGCCAATGGCGGAAGCGGCACCATGGAAGCACAGACCATGACTTACGATACTGACATGCAGCTCACGAAGAATACATTGACCAAAGAGGGATATCTGTTTGCAGGCTGGGCCAAAGAAGCCGGAGAGGACAGCGCAGCTTACGCAGATGAAGGAACTGTAAGAAACCTGACAGCAAACCAGGGAGAGAACCTGACCTTGTACGCTGTATGGCAGCCTGTTTCATATTGTGTAGCATTTGATGGCAATGGGGCAGACAGTGGAAGCATGGATGCACAGCAGTTTACTTATGATAAAGAGACAGTACTTCCTTTGAATGGTTATCAAAAGACCGGCTATCACTTTATAGGTTGGGCAGTCACAAAAGACGCTGACAAAGTGGCATATGCAGATCGGGCAAGTGTTCAGAATCTGACAGCTGAAAATGGTGCAACAGTAAACCTGTATGCCGTATGGGAACCCAATACCTACCAGATTGCCTTTTATGGCAATGGTGGCGAAGGTACCATGGAGTCTCAGAGTTTTATCTACGATGAGGCAGAAAAGGCACTGGACAAAAATCTTTATCGCAAGACAGGTTATAGCTTTATAGGCTGGGCAACAACGGAAAATGCAGACACTGCAACCTATCAGGATGAACAAAAGGTACGGAATCTGATCACTCAGGAGAGCGGGGTATTGACTTTGTATGCAGTATGGAAGGCAAACACCTATACTCTGAGATTTGACTCCAATCCGGGAGAAGGCAGCAGCATCCCTACCACTGCAGAGCCTATGATGGTAACCTTTGGAAAGGTATACGGAACTTTACCTGATGTTTTCAGAGCAGGTTATGACTTTACAGGTTGGTACACCCGGGAGAATATTGCAATTTTACCGGATAATGTAGTGGACATTACAGCAGATACGACGCTGTATGCACACTGGACAGCCAAGAAATATACCGTAAGTTTTGATTCCAATCCGGGAGAAGGCAGCACGGAACCTACGAAAGCGAATAATCTCCAGGCGGTCTATGATACTGTATATGGAAATCTGCCGGAGGTTAGCAGAACAGGCTATACCTTTACAGGCTGGTACACCCGGGCTATAGGCGGAATCCGGGTACAGAGTACAGATACCGTTACTATGACAGGAGACCTGACGCTGTATGCGCAATGGAAGGCCAATGTTTATCAGGTAACCTTCCATGGAAAGGGTGGTACCTTTGCAGGAGATGTAACGGATCAGGTGGTAGGCCAGAACTTTGACAGCACTTATCAGCTGCCTGTTACTCCCACACGCACAGGCTACACTTTCTTGGGCTGGTATACCGGAGAAAACAGCGGAGACAAAGTGGAAGGTACTGACAAGATGACAACGGCGAAGAATCATGATTTGTATGCGCAATGGAAGGCCAATACCTATACGGTAACTTTCAAAGCCAATGGCGGTACAGGCATCATGAATGATCAGACTATGACCTATGATAGGAGCACACGCCTTAACAGTAATCAGTTTACCCGCACCGGTTATATTTTCTGTGGCTGGTCCAAGTCGGCAAGTGCAACAGTAGAAACCTATAGTGACGAGCAGACTGTTTCCAACTTAACATCAGGACAAGGGGAAACGGTAACTCTGTATGCGGTATGGGAAGCTACCAAATATAATGTACGATTTGATGCCAATGGCGGAACCGGTACCATGGCCTCCCAGCAGTTTACCTACGATCGAAGCACTGCATTAAGGGAAAACAGCTTTACCAGGGAAAACTTTGAGTTCCTGGGCTGGTCAACTTCTGCAGCAGCAGAAGAGGTAGACTATATGGATGCAGCCATTGTGAAAAATCTGAGTTCCACCGGCAAAGATGTATATTTGTATGCCGTGTGGAAGGGCGCTCACAATACCCTTACCTTTGACACCAACAAAGGAGATGGCAGCACCACACCCAGTCCTGCTACAATTCCATCACGGGATATGGAAAATGGCACCAAATATGGCACGTTGCCTACTGTATCCAGAGAAGGATATACTTTCCAGGGCTGGTATACAGCAAAAAAGGGCGGAACACAGATTACAGAGGACAGTACGGTAGACTTAAGCAGAAATACTACTCTGTATGCGATATGGAAACCCAACGAGTATACTTTGAACTTTGATACCAACAAGGGAACAGGCAGCACCACTCCGGATCCTGTGAATTCTTATACTATTTACTTTGACGGCAGCTATGGTACCGGCGAGAATGCATCACTCCCTGAGACTAGCAGAAAAGGCTATACCTTCGATGGATGGTATACTGCTGCGGAAGGTGGAGAGAAATTTGACAACACAATCAGGGTAACAGCAACACCGTATACCACATTGTATGCTCATTGGACGGCCAAGGAATATACGATAACGTACGATGGTTCAGGTTATGTAGGGGGCAGATATTCGGATGGAACCTGGGAAAAGAAAGTAGTGCTGAAGTTTGACACGCCATATACTTTCCCGGAAAAACCTACTTGTGAGGGCTATGAATTTCAGGAATGGCGACTTAATTATGAAGAAGTTACGAATGACAATCTGTGGACTTTGCTGGATGCAGATAAAGAAAATGCTACCTTAAATGCATCCTTTAAGTGCGTTTCTGTATGGGTAGGAGAAGTCATGTTAATCAATTCCGATACCACACCGGCATATGCGAAGACAGACGCAGCTGGTAAGGTAACCGCAGGCGGCAGCGAAGGGGATTACAATATCAAGCTGTTAAATGGTATCCTGTATCTGAACAATGCGACCATAGATGATTCTTCGGGAAAATGTATTTACACTGGTATGGGATCACTAACCATCGAACTGGTTGATGGTACTACAAATAATGTGAAATCCACTTCTTATTATAGTACTGATCATGCGATATATGTATTGGGAGATTTACATATAACGGGGTCTGGAGCATTGACGGTTCAAAGTAGCAACAAGAATCCTACTTCAACGAGTATTGGTATCTGGTTGGTTGGAGGACTGTCTATTGATACTACGAAGAAAGCAGTTATCAATATATATGGTGGTGTGGACGGACCTGACTGCACAAGTACCAAGGTGAAGGAAGCAGTTGGAATCCGGGCCAGTAGTTACGTGTCTATTACGAACGCTGAAGTAAATGTATATGGATATCACCATGCAATCCAGACATACAGCGGAGGAACCATGAAACTTACTAACAGTAAGGGAAACGCCGTATCATCGACGGCAACTGGTTGTTCGGCATTGCACAGTATTAAGTACACTTTAAAAACCACAGTGGATAAGTGTAAATTTACGAAGGAGTCGACAAACACTTATACATGGGTACGCAGTAAGTAACCACTATATGCACTTTTTCGCAGAAAAACGGGCATGAGAAAACGATGAGAAATTAAGAAAACTAGGGCAAAGAGTCTCAATTTCATTTTGAATTGAGACTCTTTTTTGGACAGGAATGCAGGTAAAAAACTAAAAAAGAACTTGCAAAGAGTATAGGGACATGCTATAGTTACCGAAGTTAAAGAATTCTTTATGACAATTTCTAGTAATATCTTTTTGTATGTATTTCGGGCTTTTCGCCAAAAATTCAAACAAAATGACAAAACAACATAAGCGGGCGAAAAGAGGAATGGCATGAGAACCTGTTTACATTTTTCCTGCTTAGGTAAATTTAGGGGACTTAAGGGAGGGGAATGCTTTTCAATCGAATCAGAAAGTTATACACAAAGCAGCTTTGATCAAAATGATTAATGTTTTATCCGGAGAAGATGATTCTATAGCAGAATCGGTTATTTTGGAGGAAATGAATATCAGAGAGGAGGACGAAATTACGGTGTGTGAATTATTTGAGCAATATGTTAGAAAAGGGAGACAAGAAGGAAAACAGGAGGAAAGGCAGAGCAGCATTAAGGCATTGATTCTAACCTGTATGGAGTTAGGAGCCGATTATGGAACCACGGCAGAGAAAGTCAGAGTAAGGTTTCAATTATCAGAAGAAGGTGTTACTGAAAATATGAAATTGTACTGGAATTGAGGTGCAAAGATTGAGGTGCAAATTTTTGCAGCTCCTATTAATTTTTTCTAAGGATTTACCGATACAATCCTTAGAGAAGCAAGGTCGTGCGCCCACGGAAGGCGCTTTTATCACACGGAGGTGACCATTATGACCATAGAACCGATTTCCAGTATCATGACAGTGCAGGCACAGAACACGTCCGCTGCCAGGAATGCAGCTACAAAAGTGACCACAGAGGAGAACGCCTCTGAATATAATCCTGCCAATGTAAAGCCAATAGACAAGATCGATCAGACGACAGCAGTCGTTGAGAATGCTCAGGGCAAGGAGCAGAGCAATACCTCTGCCGATCCCAATGGGGAGCAGCAACAGCATGTGACCAATGAGCAGATCAAGAAAGCGGTAGAGAAGCTGAACAAGAACATGATGTCTCATTCCGAAGCGGTCTTCGGCATTCATGAGGCAACCAACCGCGTAACCATCAAGATCATAGATAAGGATACCAAGAAAGTGATCAAGGAACTTCCTCCCGAGAAGACCCTGGACATGATCGCCAAAGTGTGGGAGTTAGCCGGTATCCTGGTAGATGAGAAGAGATAAGATAGGAGGATACCAATATGGCATCATCAACAATGAGATTATCCGGACTGATCTCCGGTATGGACACAGAGAGCATTATCCAGCAGCTGGTGTCTGCGAAGCAGACCAAGGTGGACGATGCAAAAAAGGCACAGACCAAACACGAATGGAAACAGACTGCATGGAAGGAACTGAATACCAAGATCAAGAATTTACAGTCCAAGTTTGTGAATAATATGCGTTTTGAATCCGCATATAGCAAGAGAGTGACCAAAGTATCCGACAGCAATGCGGTAAGTGTTATTACCGGTGATGGAGCCATGACCGGTGTACAGAGCCTTAAGGTATCACAGCTGGCAAAGACTGCCTATATGACCGGCGGCAAGCTGACCTTGAAGGATAATGTCACTGCGGATACCAAGCTGAATGCATTGACAAAATTGTCTGATCTGGGGATCAAGAGCAGTGATGGCAGCACCGTGACCGGCATTACCACCGGAGACGATACAACGCTTAAAATCAAGAACGGTGATACAAGCGTAGACCTGAATATTACCAAAGATACCACGATCTCTGATGTACTGTCCAAATTGAAGGAAGCCGGACTGAATGCGAACTTCGATACCACCCAGCAGAGATTCTATATTAGTGCAAAGGACTCCGGCGATGCCGGTAATTTCTCTATTACTGCAACCGGAACAGGCGCCGATGACCTGCTGAAAGGGCTGGGAATCACAGATGCCAACTATATTAAAGGACAGGATTCTGTGATCACGCTGAATAACACAGATTATACCAGCAACTCCAATGTATTTTCCATCAATGGTCTGACCATTACAGCACTGAAAGAGACCGGAGCAGACGAAGAGATCACCTTGACCACACAGGATGACGTAGATGGTATCTACGATATGATCAAGAACTTCCTGAAGGAATATAATACCCTGATCAACGAGATGGACAAGCTTTATAATGCGGATTCTGCCAAGGGCTATGAGCCTCTGACCGATGATGAGAAGGATGCCATGTCCGATACCGAAGTGGAAAAATATGAGCAGAAGATCAAGGATGCACTGTTGCGCAGAGACAGCAATCTGTCTACCGTAAGCTCTGCTCTGAAAGAAATCATGTCCGGCAGTGTGGAAGTAAACGGCAAGAGCATGTATCTCAGCGATTTCGGTATCGAGACCCTCAGCTACTTTACTGCTGCGGAGAATGAGAAAAATGCCTACCATATCGATGGTGATGCAGATGATGCCAGTACCTCCGGCAATGCCGATAAGCTGAAGAGCATGATCAGCAGCGATCCGGATACCGTAGTCAGCTTTTTCTCCGGACTGTTCAAGAATCTGTATGCGAAAATGAGTGATCTGTCCAAATCGGTAGATGGTTATCGTACCTTTGGTAATTTTTATGATGACAAAAAGATGAAATCGGATTATGATGATTACAAGACGAAAATATCCGATCTGGAAGAAAAACTGAATGACTATGAGGATAAATGGTATTCCAAGTTTTCCAAGATGGAGACAGCCCTTGCAAAGCTGCAGAGCAATTCCAGTGCGGTTACAAGCTTGTTAGGAGGTTCATGATATGGCGTTACCTAATGCCTATGCACAGTACAACAACAGTAAGATTATGACGGCATCCCCGGCGGAGTTGACACTGATGCTCTATGAAGGTGCCATTAAGTTCTGCAATATTGCAGAAGTGGCAATAGAAGAAAAAGATATTGAGAAGGCGCATAATAATATCCGCAAGGTGCAGAACATTATAGGATATCTGCAGTCTACCCTGGATACGAAATATCCGGTAGCACAGGACTTTATCCATATTTATGACTACCTCAGCAAACGATTGGTGGAAGCCAATGTAAAAAAAGATAAAGAGATCCTGGAGGAGATCAATATGCATCTTCATTCCGTGCGGGACAATTGGAAGGAAGTCATGCGTATCAATCGTGAGAAAGGGGCTAACTGATGGAGAGCCAGCTGACGATATTGTCTGAGAGCCTGGATAAAAAGCTGGAAGTATTGCAGAAGATTCAGGAATACAATAAGCGGCAGGAAGAGATATTTTCTGCGGAAAAAGTAGATATGAGTCTTTTTGATGATGCAGTGGAGGAAAAACAGCGTCTGATCGATGAAGTGGTTCATCTGGATGAGGGGTTTGAGATTATGTACGAAAAGCTTTCCAGAGAACTGGAAGGCAACAGACAGCGTTACGCAGCGCAAATCCGGGAACTGCAGGAAAAGGTGGCAAAAGTCACGGAACTCAGTGTATCCGTACAGACCCAGGAAGCCCGTAATAAGAAGCTGATCGAAAGCTACTTCGCCAGAGAACGCGCCGGTATCGGTCAGAGACGTAAGAGTGCCAAGAGTGCCTTTGACTATTACAAGAGCATGAGCGGCACCGGATATGTGCAGCCACAGATGTACGACAATAAAAAATAAATACAATGGTAATGGCGAAAGGGAAGCAGATAGAAATATTTGCTTCCTAATTTTTCTAACATAATTCGTTGTAAGTAAAATGACATTGTGATATACTGACTTATAAAAAGGGAGGTGAGTTAATGGAGGCAATGATTTCAAATAGTTGGGAAAAGACAGCAGAATCAGATTTCCATAATTTTATTAATGAGGGATTGCAAGATGTTAGAAATGGTAGACTCATAGCTGCCGATGAAGTTTTTGATGAACTTGAAAAAAGGTATAGTGCCTATGAGTGATTATGAATTAACGATAACCCAACGAGCCAAAGATGACATAATAGATATTGGCGATTACATTACATACGAATTACTAGTGCCGGAGATATCACTTCAATTTATAAAAAATCTTAGAAATGCTATTCAGCAATTAAGAAATTTCCCTTATAAATTTCCACTTGTACAAGATGAATATTTGAAACAGCAAGAAATTCGATGCATGCCATACAAAAACTATTATATTTTTTATGAAGTAATAGAGAATGCTAAAATGGTTATTGTTATTCGAATTGGATATTATCGTAGAAACTGGGAAGAAATTCTTAGATCCCCGTTGTAGCATGAAATAAGCCAGAGATGTAAAAAAATTGCAAGATCGACCGGAATTTACTTTGGCAATTGAGTTTCACAAAAATTAGTCAACATTTCTAATATTTTTTTCAAAAAGGGGGTTAAGTTTCCTAAAACCTCTCCGATATACTTATCAAGTAAAGCAAATAAAACAATTGCTTACCTAACCATTCTTCTGAATCCAAGGTTTCGCACGCCGGAGAGACAGAAGACAAGGGCGATGAAAGTGACAGGATGTGCGAACTTGAAGCTGACATTGCCAACGCAGATAACGGAGCGCAGGGAAGCGCTCGTCAATTCAAGGAGGAATATATTATGGTAGTACAACACAATCTTACAGCTATGAACTCTAACAGAATGTTAGGTCTGACCACTGCAACTCAGGCTAAGTCCACTGAGAAATTATCTTCCGGTTACAAGATCAACAGAGCAGCAGATGATGCAGCAGGACTTTCCATTTCCGAAAAAATGAGAAGACAGATCAGAGGTCTGACACAGGCTTCTGCTAACGCTGAAGATGGTATCTCCGCAGTACAGACTGCTGAAGGCGCTCTGAACGAAGTTCAGGATATGCTGCAGAGAATCAACGAGCTGGCTGTTAAGGGTGAGAACGGAACTCTGACCACTCAGGATAGAAGCTACATCGGTTCTGAAGTATCCCAGCTGATGACTGAAATTGATCGTGTAAAGCAGACCACTACTTTCAATGAGAAGAGCCTTTTAAATGGTGATTTCAGCAATGTGGATTTACAGGTTGGAGCAGAATCTAATGCCAATAACAAGATTACTGTAAAAGTTAAAGAAATGGGTGTTGATAACTTAGGAAAAGATACTTTTGCTGATAAATTGGCATCTGCTGGCACTGTTACTAAATTTAAAACATCTCAGGAGGTTGTCAATGCATTTAAGGATTTCTCAACACAGCCTTCTGCAGATAAGGTTGGTGCAAAAGCAATTACTTCTTCTATGTTTGCAGGATTGAATGTATGGGCTAAGGCTGCTATTCAGGATGTATCTGAGCAGAGATCTGACCTTGGTGCTGTCCAGAACCGTTTGGAGCACACCATCAACAACTTGGACAATGTCGTAGAGAACACCACCAGTGCTGAATCCGCTATCCGTGATACCGATATGGCTACTGAGATGGTTAAGTACTCTAACAACAACATCCTTGCTCAGGCAGGTCAGGCTATGCTGGCTCAGTCCAATCAGGCTAACCAGGGTGTTCTGTCCTTACTGCAGTAATCTTAAGAGCTTAACCGCTTAGAGAAAATTTAAAACCAAAAAGGAATCGGATTTTTCCGGTTCCTTTTTTCGTAAAAGGTGATAGAGATGAAATTTCCTAATTCGTATTTTGAAGATGAAATCAAATCAGGATTTTATGTAGATGCCAGAATGAAATGTTGTTGGGCGGCACAGATAGATGTTCTGAATGAAATAGATAGAGTATGCACGAAACATAATATTCAATATTTTGCTGAGTGGGGTACGCTGTTGGGAACGGTACGGCATGGGGGATATATTCCATGGGATGACGATATGGATATCTCTATGAAACGAGAGGACTATAACAGATTTTTGAAATATGCAGTAAAAGACCTTCCCCGGGAATATGAAGTTGTTAATTATGAAACTATAGATGAATATTATGATGTTATGACAAGAGTAAATAATACATCAGTAGTAAATTTAACAAATGATTTTTTAGAACAGCATCATAATATGCCATATATTTGTGGAGTGGATATTTTTCCGTTAGATTATGTAACCAGAGATAAGCAGGAAGAAAAAACCCAGAAAGAAGTGATAAATCTGGTTAAAATGACTGCGGATACTATGGGGTTTTCAGAAGTGCCGGAAACATTGAGTGAAGAATGGCTGAGCAAAATAGAAAAAATTTGTAAGCAAAAAATAGACCGTAAGAGGAATCTAAAAAAACAACTTTACAAAATAATTTGTGCGCTATATGCATTATATGATGAAAAGGAATCAGATGAAATCGCCCTAATGGCACGACATTTGGATGATGGTGGTCATATATATCCCAAATCATGCTATGCAGATTGTGAATATATGCCCTTTGAAAACATAAAAATTCCGGTTCCTATTGGTTATGATCATATTCTCACATTAAAATACGGAGATTACATGAAATGTGTGAGAAGTGGAGGGAGTCATGGCTATCCCTATTTTGAAAAAGGGGAACAAGCTTTAAAAGAGCAAGGAATTTCATTACCAAATTATCAATATGTAAATAGAGCCGAGATGGGAAAAAAGAATCTCTCTTTTAAAAAAAAATTGTTGCAACGTATTCAATTATTTATACAGATTCATCAAGGAGTAGAGAACTTATTAGGCTGTGGTGAACGCAATACTGCCAGTCAATTATTACAGGAGACTCAGAATGTTGCCATTGGTATTGGTGAATCTATTGAAAAAAAATTGGGAGAAGGAACCGAGACAGTAAGATGTTTGGAACAGTACTGTGAAATTGCATATCAGCTCTATGAAGTAGTTTCACAGAATGCAGGTGTTGACGGTGGTGAGGTTCATTCCATTTTGGATCAGGCATTGGCTATGGTACAGCAGGCTGCGGAAACCATGCAGATTCCGAAGGAAATTGTATTTATGCCCTATCGGGTAACACAGTGGAAACACATGGAAAAAGTGTGGAAGGCGGTCTGCGAGGAAGAAAATACAATTGTCCGTGTTGTTCCTCTTCCCTACTATTATAAAAAACAGTTGGGAAGAGCATTCAGCGAGATGCAGTATGATGGTGACCAGTTCCCGGAGGAAGTGCCGATCACTCCATATAACGAATATTTTATGGAGAACAATCATCCTGATGTGATCTACATTCAGGCTCCTTATGATGAGTGGAATTACAGCGTGACGATCCATCCGAATTATTACGCGCCGGAACTGTGGAAAAATACAGAGCAACTGATCTATATTCCCTGGTTCAAAATCGATGAGATGAATCCCGAGGATGAAAGAGGGCTGAAGAGCCGCAATTACTTTGTGCCAATGCCCGGTGTAGTATGGGCGGACCGGATCATCTTACAGTCGGAAGCTATGAAGCAAAGTTATGTAGATTATCTCAGTGACTGGGCTGGCGAGGACACCAGATCTATGTGGGAAGGGAAGATTTCCGGAGGCGGTGCCTGGATCTATGAGGAAGAACCACAGACAGCGGATCTGGATCTGCCCACAGACTGGAAAGATAAAAAGATTTTGTTATATTATGTCAGTGGAAACGGCCTGATAGAGCACAAGGAGAAGATGCTTCGCAAGATGGAAGACAGTCTGGAAATTTTCCGGGAACAGTCAGACAAAGTACACATCCTGTGGCTACAGGATGATCTGCTGGATGAACGGCTGCAATCCAGAATTCCTGAGATCCTGCAAGGCTACCGGAAGATTTTAGAAAAATATCAGGGCGAAGACTGGCTTCAGGTAGAACCTGTTGACCGGGAAGCAGATACTGTGAAAGTGGCAGATGCCTTCTACGGAGATGGCGGTAAGAGTGCTCAACACATGAAAGAAGCTTCCAAGCCGGTCATGCTGCAAAGTGTAGAGGTATTATCATGACGAGTAAGATGCCGGATAATTTTTTATTGGATGAGGTGCGCTGTGGCTTTGTGATACCAGCGGCAATCAAGCAGGCATGGGCAGCAGAATTGGAAGTACTGGCGGAAATTGACAGGGTATGCAGACTGCATGGAATTACTTATTTTGCGGACTGGGGTACCCTGTTGGGAACGGTACGGCACGGTGGATTTGTGCCCTGGGATGACGATATGGATATCGTTATGAAACGCGAGAATTATCAGAGGTTCCTGACAGAAGCAGTGCCGGATATGGCAGAAGGATTTGCTGTGCAGATCTACCGGAACCAGAAGGATTTCTGGCTGTTTATGGGAAAAGTAGTCGGAAGAAATCATTTTTGCTTTGAAAAGGAACACCTTCAAAAGTTTCATAATTTTCCCTATATAGCCTGTGTGGATATTTTTGTGCTGGATTATGTGTATCCGGATGCAGAGAAAGAAGAACAGCGGAGAACCCTGTGCAAATATCTGCTAGGTGTGGCAGATGGAATTGTAGAGGGGAAAATCGCGCGAGTAGATCAGGAAAGGCATCTGCAATCTCTGGAGAAGCAACTGGGAAAACGGCTGGAACGCCTTGCAGATCCGGTAGCTATGGGAAGAATGCTCTACGGAGAGATAGAACGGTTATTTGCTGAGGTGCCCGAGACGGAAGCTAAGCTGCTGACGCAGCTGTTTCCCTGGGGGCTGAAGGGAAAATCCTCTTGTTTCGCTAAGGAATACTATGAGAATCCTGTGTATCTGCCCTTTGAATACACGACGATGCCGGTTCCGAGGTGCTATGATAAGATATTGCGGATGCGCTATGGGGATTATCTGCGGCTGGTAAAGGATGCCGGAGCACATAATTATCCTTTTTTCGAAGGACAGAAGAAAAATCTGCAGAAAGTATTGGATTTCGAATTGCCGGCCTTTCACCCAGAGATGGAGAAAGTGTTACATCGCACGGAGGAAGAACATTCTCATCGCCAGTTTGCCTACAAGGAAATGCTCCGGGAAGCATTGGAAGAATTACAATGTCGGACGGAGCAGATCTCCCCGGCAATCTGCCGGGGAGATGCAGAAGTTTTTACGGAGATGATCACTACCGGTCAACAGCTGGCCATCACTATGGGCAATCTTCTGGAACAAATGAGGGGAGAGGATTGTCCGATTGTACCACTGTTGGAGCAATATTGTGAGGTGCTATATCACATTTATGAAAGTGCGCAGGATGCCGATATCCCGGCATTGCAACGGACATTGCGAGAAGTCCGGGAGACTCTGGAAGAACAGGTCTGGTCACGGAAGACGGTGCTGTGCCTGCCGGTGAGGTCACAGGACTGGAAGAGCATGGAACCAATATGGAACCGGGCAAAAAAGGATCCTCAATGCGATGTGATCGTTGCACCGGTACCATATTATTATAAAGACTACGACGGATCCTCAAGGACGGATGCCATTACAGAGACGCAATTTCCGCCAGAGGTGGAAGTAACGGATGCTGGAAAAATGACGGCAGAATATTTAGAACTGCTTCGTCCGGAAATCGTTGTTATCCAGAACCCGTACGATTCCTGGAATCCGGCCGTCAGCGTATTACCGCTTTTCTACTCGGAAAATCTGCGGAACTATACGGACCGGCTGATCTATGTATCACCTTTTGCCCCGGAGGAATATGGCAGAGAGAATGCAAGAGAATATTCCAATATGAAATATTATGTGGATATGCCGGGAGTGGTGTACGCAGATACGATTGTCGTGGACTCGGAGAACCGGAAGCGGGTATATGCACAACGCCTGACGGAATTCATGGGAGAGGATACAGCAGCCCTATGGCAGGACCGTATCCATGTTATGGAACAGGAAAAGACTTCCGAAAAGACGGAGAAGGAATGCAGAAGGATGCTCTATGGCATTGGACTGGGTACTTATCTGGAGGATCAGACTGCTGCGGAGCAAAAGCTTCAGGACAATCTGAAAATCTTCACGGAATACGGAAATAAAGTGCAGGTAGACATCTACCTGTTCCCGGAGACAGAAGCTGCATTTTCCCAGTGCCAATGTGAAATTCGGGAGAAAATAGCAGAATATCCGCAGATACAGGAAGTAAAGAAAGAGCACATCCACACAGAAGATTATGACGCTTACTACGGTGATGCCATGCCTCTTGTGACGGATTTCATGCAAAAGAGAAAACCCATAATGATACAGGACTACCAACTCCGGCAACTGCTGTAAAAAGCACCTGCCGGAGCTTTCAATTTTTACTTGCATTCCGGCAGACGGTGTGCTATTGTAAGTGCACAGAGATATTTCTGATAATACATTCAAATCATATTAATTCATATAACGTTTTATTCAGGTGGTTCGCCGACGATTTCATGACTAGAAAAACGAGAATGATATTGCAGCTAGGAAAGTATTTTTATTTATAAGATGTGTGTTTTTTAACTATTTTTTGAATCATCTTGAAGAAAACATGCAGTAGGAGGACGAAATGTTATACTAGATGTACATGCATTGGATGAAGATGGATCAGAAATGGATATAGAATTACAGGGAAACTCAGAAGGAGCCCATGTGAAGCGAGCCTGGTTCCATAGCAGCATGGTGGATTCCAGAATGCTGAGGGCAGGACAGAAATTTCGAGAACTCAAGGATTCCTATGTAATATTTATCTATAGACACGATAAATATCAGCAAGGTTTACCGATATATCATATAGACAGATATGTAAGCGAGACCAGAGAACCGTTCGGTGATGGCGCTCATATTGTGTACGTGAATGGCAATTATAAGGGCGAAGATGAGATCGGCAGACTTATGCAGGATTTTCATCAGGCAGATCCGGATAATATGTATTATAAAGAACTGGCTGAGGGAGTAAGACACTATAAAGAGTCGAAAGGAGGAAATGAGACTATGTGTGAAGCGGTGGAGAATTATGCGAAGGAGTATGCCAAAGAGTACGCCAAAGAATATACGATTAAGAACAACGCAAATATTATAAAGAACATTATGGAAAGCACAAATTGTACATTACAGGAAGCGCTGGATAATGCTAAGATATTTGGGGAAGACAGAGATCTTATAATAGAAGAAATCTCAGAAAATTCATAAAAAGAGTATAAAGAAAAGTTTATCGTCTGATACATTCTATATAGCATATTATAGTGATACAGGGAAGTATCCATAACTTCAGGGAAGAGGGAATTCTGAGATGGTCATACGACATAATCTATCTGCAATGAACACCAACCGAATGTTTAAACTGAATAATAAAAAGAAAGCGGCACTGACCGAAAAATTATCTTCCGGATATCGTATCAACCGTTCGGCAGATGATGCGGCAGGCCTTGCCATTTCCGAAAAAATGCGCCGCCAGATCCGTGGACTGACACAGGCATCCGCAAATGCACAGGATGGTATCTCCATGGTACAGATTGCAGATGGTGCTATGGCTGAAGTGCAGGATATGCTGCACCGCAGCACGGAACTAAGCATCAAAGCAGCAAATGGTACGCTGACAGATGAAGACCGTTCCTATATTCAGAAAGAAATTGCCCAGATCAAGGAAGAAATCAATGGAATCGGTAACAGGACAACCTTTAACGAAATTCAGGTATTAAAGGGAAAAGATATTCCGCCAATAGACACCACAAGTAATGTTGTGATCAAAGGTTCCATGCCGACATGGGCAACGCTTGGGTCTAATGGAACGATGGGAGAGACATATACTACCAACGAGACATACCAGCTGACAGACGGCACTACCGGAACAGCCTCTATTAATCATGAGGCTGCAACAATTGATTTCTCTGCATTTGATGGATCCCAGAGTATGATCGATGACCTGAAGGATAATGGCTTTTATACGACCTGCTGTACCTGCACCAACCATTACAGTATCCGTTTTACGGATAGTAACACGAACAGTGTAGATACCAGTGGAGAACATTACATCTATAACATAGGTATCGAAGGTGCGGCAGATGCGGCGGATCTGGTGAATCGTATCGTGCGGGGAACGAACAATGGAAATCCACAGGGCCATTATACGAGATTAACTGCTGATCCGGCAAATTCTCAGAAACTGATCGTCTATGATGAAAGATCCAAAGACAGTGCACCGACAGGAACTAAAGGTGCCACCTGGCCGAATTGGAGAAATTCAGCTTTCAATGTGACAGCACATGATGACTACGGGAAATTTGGTCAGGGCACAGCGTATTCCGCCGATGATACCAGTCTGTTCCGGAATCCGGTAACCATAGAACTACAGATTGGTGCAGAAGCCGGACAGCATATGAAGATTGATCTGCCGTCTATCTCTACGGGAGCATTGGGAATCAATGGCGTGAATGTGAGTACGACAGCAGGTGCGGACAGTGCAATTACCTCATTCAAAAAAGCCCTGACTTACGTCAGTGAAGAACGGAGCCGTATGGGGACCTACCAGAACCGTCTGGAGCACACGATCAAAAATCTCGATAATGTGGTAGAGAATACTCAGGCAGCCGAATCCAGAATCCGGGATACGGATATGGCAAAAATTATGGTAGAATATGCAAGCCAGAATATTTTGACGCAAGTGGGTCAGGCCATGATGGCACAGGCAAATCAGAAGAATCAGGGAGTGCTGCAACTACTGCAGTAGCTTACCTAAAGAAATGTGACAACCGAACCGATATAATAATAAGGAATAAAACCGAGCTGCAAGGATGGCAGCATAGAGGTGTGAAGGGAGTCACAAATAGCGTGATAAGATAAAACTTCACATGAAAATGTGAAGTTTTTTTGTGGAGAAATAGACATGGAAGAAAAAATTCTGGTTACAAAGTCGACAATGCCTGCTTATGAGGAATATATAGAAGCAATCAAGCCTTTATGGGATAGCCATTGGCTTACCAATATGGGAACGTATCATAAACAATTAGAAGAGAAACTAAAGGAATATTTAGGTGTGCCGGAATTATCTCTTATGGTAAATGGACACATGGCTTTGGAACTGGCGATTCAGGCATTTGATTTTCCGGAAGGGGCAGAAGTAATTACAACACCGTTCACCTTTATTTCCACAACGCATGCGATTGTTAGAAACCGTTTAAACCCCGTATTTTGTGATGTAAAAACTGAAGATGGAACAATTGATGAAACAAAGATTGAAGATTTAATTACGGAACATACAGTAGCAATTGTGCCGGTTCATGTTTATGGAAATGTATGTAATGTTGAAGAGATTCAACGAATCGCCGATAAATATAATCTCAAAGTAATTTATGACGCAGCTCATGCCTTTGGAGTGAAATACAAGGGAAAAGGAATCGGAAATTATGGGGATGCGTCGGTGTTTAGTTTTCATGCCACAAAAGTTTATAACACTATAGAAGGTGGTGCAGTAACCTTTTCGAATCGCAAACTGTATGAAAAATTATATAATTTAAAAAATTTTGGAATACGAGGAGAAGAGTTGGTAACCTCAGTGGGAGCCAATGCAAAAATGAATGAATTTTGTGCCATCATGGGATTATGCAATTTGAAACATATAGATGAGGCATTTAAAAAGCGCGAAGAACGATATAACTATTACATGAAAGAATTAGGCAAAGTAAAGGGAATACGTTTCCTTTCGAAGAGAGAGGAGGCAACGAATAATTTTGCTTATTTTCCTATTATAGTCCAGGATGATTATGGAATAAGCAGAGATGAACTGTATGATAGATTTCATGAAAACAATATTTATTCAAGAAAGTATTTTTATCCAATAACGGCAGATCAGGCTTGCTTCCGAAATAAATATAGAGATGACAAATTGGATAATGCAAGAGATTTAGCCAAAAGAGTGATGACAATTCCGTTTTACGAGGAATTGAAGAAAAAAGATATTGATAGGATTATTGACATTATATGTAAAATCGCAGAGGAGTAGTCATATGGATGGTGAAATTGATGTTGAGATACGTGTAATACAGGATAGAGAAAAGAAGAAAGATGCTATATTAAAATGCGAAAGTGTTTATATACTGAGGTCTTTGAGTAAAATAGATTTTAGTACTTTTTTTAGTAAAATAGATAGTAATGCAGAGTTTATCGTTGCAAGTAGCAATGATGGGATATTAGGTTATGCAGCTATGTATGCAAATAATCAGAAGACACAAGAAGCATATATTTCTTTATTAGAAGTTTATCAAGAATATCAGGGGCTTCATATTGGAAAAAGAATACTTAAAAAATGTGAGTTAATTGTCAAAGAAAAACAGATGGCAAATATACGTTTGGAAGTGTTAAAAGAGAATTATAGGGCAATAAAGTTTTATGAAAAAAATGGATTTAAAAAAATAATAGAAAATAACAAAGACACTAATATGTATATGTTGAAGGAAATCTAGAAGGAAGATAGCATGAATATATTGATAACATCTGCGGGAAGAAGAGGCTATATTGTAGAATATTTTAAAAAGGCATTAAAGGGCAATGGAGAAGTCCATGTAGGAAACAGTAGTCCTTTTTCCACAGCTTTTGCATATGCAGACAGAACCGTCATTACCCCATTAATTTATTCCGAGGAATATATACCTTTTTTGCTTTCGTATTGTAAGAAATATAGCATTACAATGTTAATTTCTTTGTTTGATATAGATTTAATGATATTAGCACAAAATAAGAAAAAATTTGAGGAAGAAGGGATATGTGTAATTGTATCGAATAGTGAAGTAATCAGAAGATGCAATGATAAATGGGAGACGTATCTCTTCTGTAAAAGTGAAAATATTACCACTCCTCGCACATATATTGATTTGCAAAAAGCAAAAAATGAGTTAAAAACAGGTAATTTGCAATTCCCGGTTATAATAAAACCTAGATGGGGTATGGGGTCATTACAAATATATAGTGCAGATAATCTTGAGGAATTAGAAACACTTTATAAAAAATGCAAAAGGGATATAAGAAAAACGTATTTAAAATATGAATCAGATGCGGATATAGAAAATAGTGTATTGATTCAGGAACGGATGGTAGGGCAGGAGTATGGAATTGACATTATAAATGACCTACAGGGTAATTTTCAGAGAGCAATTGCAAAGAAAAAATACGGGCTGAGAGCCGGAGAAACAGATTGTGCTGAAATAATTAAAAATAAAGAAATGGATGAATTCTCAGAGCATTTGGCCAAAATATTGGGACATATAGGAAACTTGGATGTAGATGCTTTTGTTTCAAATGGAAAAATATATTTGTTAGAAATGAATGCTCGATTTGGCGGAGGATATCCTTTTAGTTATTTGGCGGGTGCAGATTTGCCAAGCGCTATTATCAGATGGGTGAGCGGTGAAAAATTGAATGGTGAATTGGAAGGTGTGAGATATGGGAAAATAATGCATAAAGATATTAGGTTTGTTGATTTGACACCATTTATTTTAGAGGGAAAAAATGAAACGGTATGAAACACCTTGTTATATTATAAAAAAAGACAAATTTACCCAAAATTGTGATGAAATCGAAAAAAATTTTCGATTTCATTATGGTGAGAACATAGCTATAGGCTATTCTGTAAAAACAAATAATTGCAATGAAATATTGCAGCTAGTAAAAGAACGGAACTGGTATGCAGAAGTTGTCTCTTGTGAAGAATATAATTTTGCAAAGAGAATGGGCTTTGAGGATAAAAAAATCATTTGTAATGGTCCAGTGAAGGGAAGAATATTAGAAAGCATCCTATCGCAAAGGGATGCAATTGTTAATCTTGATAATATGCAGGAAATCTATAAAGTATGTAAATTAGCAAGAGGACAGAGAAACTTTGGGATTAGAGTAAATTTTGATTTTGAAAGAGAATGTCCTGGGCAAAAGGAAATCAGTAATAGGGAGTTTTCGCGTTTCGGATTTAATTATGAAAATGGAGAAGTGGGTCAGGCTATAGAGGTTTTGCAAAGTAATGGTATTGACGTTGAAGGATTGCATATGCATACCAGTACAAAAACACGCAGTTTGCAGGTATTTGAGACACTGGCGCATAAGGCGATAGAAATAATTGAAAAATATCATTTAAAGCTAAAGTATATCGATATAGGAGGAGGTTTTTTTGGGGGCCAGGTGGTATCAGGAAAACCTAGGATGAGTCAATATGCTGAAACAATTACCAGAGAATTAAGAAAAGGAATAGACTTAAAGGAAACTATGCTTATTCTTGAGCCTGGTGCATCTGTAGTGGCTACAGCGGTTGAATATTTGACTACAGTTGATAATGTAAGGAATATTTTAAATAAAAGAATTGTTACAGTAGATGGCACATTGTTGCATATAAATCCATTTATGGTAGATAGAGAATCCATTATGGAAGTATATGGCTCCGGAGAAAAGAAAGTAGAGCAACAAATCATATGTGGTGCTACATGCATGGAAAAGGATATTTTTGGACGTATTGACGGGAAAGAAGAATTGAAACCCGGGGATAAAATATTATTCAAAAATGCAGGAGCATATACAACAAGCTTTAACAGCAATTTTATTTTAAAAAAACCGGAAATATATGTTGAGGGAGAAAAAGACATTGTTTAATATAGTCGTATTGTCATCATCTGGTGGGGGGAATTTTGAATTTGCAGTAAAAAATCAAAATACGATAGGATACACGATCTCAAAGCTTATTGTTGACAGAGAATGCGGTGCAATAAAAAAGGCTGAAGAAAATAATATAGAGTATATAATGATAGGAAGAAAAAATCAAGATTATATGACACAGCAATTATTAGAAAGCATTCCGCCAAACACAGATTTAATTATTTTGCTTGGATGGTTGTCCTTTTTAAGTGCGGAATTTATTGAAAAATGTAATATAAATATTATCAATATTCATCCATCATTATTGCCTAAATATGGAGGGAAAGGAATGTATGGTGTACATGTGCATGAAGCTGTGATGAAAAACAAAGAGACTTATACAGGGTGTACGGTTCACTATGTAACATCTCAAATCGATGGTGGTGAGATTATCTTACAAAAGAAAATTAGAGTTGACTATTCGAAAACACCATGGGAACTGGGAGGAGAAGTATTTAAGTTAGAAAATAAAGCGCTGATTGAGGCCATAGAAATTATGATAAAGAAGCAAGTATGATAACGAGGATGTGTAGTTGAAAAATATTATCTAAAGGTAAAATATATTGATATAGGAAGATAAAGTTTTGCTCAAAAATGCATGGGCATATACAACGAGTTTTAACAGTGATTTTATATTGAATAAGCTAGGATATATGTTGAAAAAATTTTTCAACATATGTTGGCTTATGATCATCAAGAGAGACAACGCAGAATCCATAGAGTACTTACAAATATTCTGGCAATTTATGTCTCAAAGCGAAGTTGATATAGAGGTAAAGATAAGGTTGGAAATATGAAAAAATTATATTATATGGAATTGCAAATAGGGAAATAAGAGTCAAAATACAGTCTTATATTAGTGAACATTGTAAGCTCATAGGAATTTCCGATTCGATACATACCGAAGATTATCTTCAAGGAATGAAATATATTTATCCGGATGATATTGTAAACTATTCATTTGATTACATTATTATTCAGGCGGAAAAAGAAAACACTCAAAAAGAAATTGTTGAGATGTTGCAGAGAAAAGGAATTAAACGTGATAAAATTGTTGTTCCTCGATTGTTTTGTGTACCGGGGATAGATTTTATTCCTGATTTGAAAAAAGACTTGTTAAATGAAATAGAAACAAAAAAACAGGCAGACAGTATATGTCTGGGCTTATCTTATTCATTGAGAGGAATTGATTTCAATAAATTATGTTTAGAATGCATTGACTGCTCCTGGCACGGTTTGGATTTATATTATTGTTATAAAATTGCAGAATGTTTTCAAAAGAAACGTTTCAAGACCACGTTATTGGTTTTCCCGTATTACTATTTTAATTATGATATGTCTTTATCTGAATATCAGTTTAACACAGGACAAATAATGGCATGCAGAGGATTTGAAGACTGGCATAACGCAAATTACTCGCATAATTCTACGATTAGAGATTATCTTGCATCGATGGAATTTTTTGGGAAAAAGTTTTGGGAAAATAGAATCTGAAAACGAGAAATTCCTAAAAATGAAAACGTGATAGAATATGTGAAGGAAGAATTACCGCAAGTTTGGAAGAAAAACTATAAAAAAACAATAGAAGAAAATAAAGATATATTTGAACTGTTAGTCAAAAAATTAAGACACATGCGGATTATACTTATTATTCCACCGATTTTTTTGGGGGGGGGTGAAGGAAAAAGAGAAATTATATATTATACAACAGAAAGAACTTTTTTATAATGCGATTAATGAATATTATAAAAATAATATTGTGGAGATGTATGATTTTTCAGAGAAAATGCAGTTAAGAGAGTATTTTTATGATTATGAACATTTGAATGAAATTGGAAGACAGAAATTTACGAGATTGTTAAATCAGGTATTAGCGGGAGAATAGTGAGTGGATATTATTAAAAATTGGAGATTATATTACAGAAGAAGATGAGAGTTGATTATTCAAAAACACCATGGGAACTTGGAGGAGAGGTATTTAAGCTTGAAAATGAAGCGGTGATAGATGCTATTAGGGTAATGATAAGTGAAAATATAAGGGAGAATTAGAATGGAAAAGATAATTATTTTTGGAGCAGGCAATGAAGGAAAAAGGTTTAAACAAATGATTGAAGGCAAATGTAAAGGACTGGAAAACATAGAAGTTGAGTATTATTGTGATAATAATGCAATAGTTGGAAGCTATGTGGAAGGCATAAAGATTATAAGTGCATATCAATTAGAAAAAATAGAAAAATATGATATTTATATCTGTGCAACAAAATATTTAGATGAAATCATGGCTCAGTTGAACGAATTAAATGTTAAAAACAAAGTTTATTTTGTGCCTGAGTATACTTATAAGTTTATGTATAATGATTTTGATATGCCATTAGCAATAAGAATGGATATAAATAAACCAAGAATGCCGTATCTGGAGTGTAGAGTTGTTGATTTTTGCAATTTGAACTGCAATGGTTGCTCGGTTTGCGCTAATATAAATGATAAAACAATGATGGATGTTGATAAGTTTGAGCAAGATTGTAACCAGTTGTTAATAAAATTTTCTGGAATAAAAAATTTTAAATTGTTTGGTGGAGAACCGTTATTGCATCCTAATTTGTATGAATTAGTAACAATTGCAAGAAAAAAATTTCCAGATGCAAATTTGCAGATACATAGTAATGGGTTACTACTTAGTAAAGTTAAAGAAAGTTTGTTGATGCTATGCAGAAGGTTAGATGTGCAGTTTGTATTTACTCTGTATCCTGAAACTGGAAAAGTAAAGCGGACAATAGAACAAATATTATCTAAGCATAATATCCGGTATGAATTTACACCGCCTGTATATGAATTCCGGAAAGCAATCAATAGTAAGGGAGATTGGAATGCTGAGGAAGTATATAAGAATTGCTGCAAATGCATTAATCTTATAGAAGGAACACTTTCATGTGGAATACCTTTTTTGATGGAAACATTGGAGAAAAAATATAATATTAATATATGTGAAAATAAGAGATGCAATACAATAGATATATATAATACAGATATGGATGGATGGCAAATTAACAGACTCTTGGATTCACCATATCATTTATGCTCATATTGTGCATTTATGAGGTTTAATGTTTTGGAAGAAAATTATTATTATGCATGGAAAGTAGGATCTGCTAAATTAGAGGATTGGATTTTATAATAGTAAAATTATAGACATGTGAACTAAAATGGCTCATAAGATGGAGATGCTATGATTAAGAGAAACACAATAGATAATAATAAGGAAACCCCACTTTTGTCATGCGGAGTAGAATTTAACGGAAAGTTGTATATTGCATCTGCCCAAAATAATGATTTATATGAATATGATTGTTCGGCAAATGAATTGCGTTGCATTACTTTTTTTGAAAAAGAAAAAGATATGGAATACCTATATAGAACCTGCATCCTTTATAAAGAAAAAGCATGGTTTATTCCACATTTGGCCGAAAATATAGCTGTTTTTGATTTGAAAACATTTACAATTGATTATATCCCGTTAAACTATAAATGGATAGAAAAATCTTATGTGCTTAAGTGCGCATCTGCAGGGGTGTACCAGGATCATTATTTGTATATTATCCCGTATGATATAGACTGTGTAACACTAATTGATATGGATAATAAATCTGTTAGAGTGTTAAATAATATAAGAGATCACGGGGAGATATATAGTGATGCCTATTACTATAATGGTTATTTATATTGTCTTCCGTGGACCGCTGAAAGCATTTTAAAAATAGATGTTATTTCTGGAGAAAAGCAAAGGTTAGAATGGAGGTTTGGAAAGAAACAATATAGTCAGACCATTGTGGATTATGAGAAAGAGGAGGTTTGGTTTACACCAGCTGCGGCTTCCCAAATATTGAAATTGAATTTAAAAAAGAATGAGTGGCGGACTTTCCCATATGGAGAAAGAAAAGAAGAATGTGCAGATGATTATATCGAAAGTTTTTATGGAAAAATATTTAACGGAAAAGTTTTTATGTTTCCATTTTCTTGCAAGGAAATAATATCAATTGATAGAGAAAAAAATAGTATAAGTAGATATGATTATCATTGTGAAATGGTGAAAATTCCTTTCTTTAAACCTGTATTCAGTACAAAATTAATTGATGTTATAGAATACACGAATCAATTATTATACTATAATGAACAACGTGAGTGTTTTGAACAACGAGACTTAAAATTGATTATTGATAAAGAATTTACTGAAATGAGATGTAAAAAAATGCAAATACAAATCAACAACAATCAAGCAGTTAAAGAAAATTATATGGTAGGTTTTAGACAATATATACAAAATGTTATAGAACGTTAAAAATTGATTTACAGGGGGATTATTATAAATGTCGTTGGAACAATTTCTTGAAAAAATTTTGGAAATGAAAGAGCGTCATGTATGTATCTATGGGTGTGGAAAAAATGGAAGGGATACAATTTCGTTTTTAGAAAAAGTTGGAATACAAATTGAAGCTGTGTGTGATAGAAATAGTAATGTCTCAATAGATAAATATGAATTGGTATCTATAACACAATTGCTAAAATTTGATGAAAAATTTATTTGTATCATTACCCCTGCACAAAATGTTGAAAAAGAATATGACATATTGAAGGAACATTTTATAACTGTTGTCAGTTTTGAATGGCTTGATTTTGTAAAAAGAATCAAGAGATGTATACCGGAAAAGGACGAAGAATGGACTTGGGAGTGCTTTTATCCGTTGAATCATTATGAATCTCCGTATGTTACGAAAAATAGTATAGAGGATCAAGATGAGGTTGACTTGTCTAATTTAAAGGACATTAACTTGAATGAAGAAAATCAAATAAGACTTTTGGAAGATTTATCACGTTTCTGTTGCTCTTTTTATGAGGATTATAAAATAGACCCAAAAGAAAACAGATATAAATTGAAAAATGGGATGTTTGACGAAGCGGATGCTATTTTATACTACGGTATATTACGCAAATATAGGCCGCAAAGAATAATTGAAATAGGGAGTGGCTACTCAACAGCGTTGGCGTTGGATGTAAGAGAGAAATACTTGACGGAATGTAAAATTATATGTATAGAACCATATCCTGATCGTTTAACTCAGACCCTAAAAGACATAGAAGAGGTTACATTATATAAAGAATTTGTTCAAAACATTGATAAGGAAAAATTTGATGAACTGGAAATGGGAGATATTCTTTTTATTGACTCCTCGCATGTCGCAAGAATGGGAGGAGATGTATTAGCAGAATATTTTCAAATACTCCCTAGAATAAAGAGTGGGGTAATAATTCATATCCATGATATATTTTACCCATTCATATATCCCCCAAAGTGGTTAAGACAAGGAAGGTGTTATAATGAGGCATTTATTTTGAGAGCATTATTAATGAACAGTAGGGAGTATGAAATATTATTTTTTAATGACATGATGTACAAACGCCATGAAAAAGAGTGCCGTCTACATTGTAAAAATCCGGGAGGAAGTAGTATTTGGCTAAGAAAAAGGTAATAGTTAATTAGGAACACTAGGTATATAAAAAGTGAGGATTATATGAAAAGAATATGTGAACGAGGACTTAACTGGTTTCAAATATATGATTACAAAGGGAATGTACGGCAATGCTCATGGACTGAAGATGGATATATAGGAAACCTACAGGATAATACAGTTTATGAAGTGTATCATAGTGAAGAGGCTGAGAAGATACGCAATAGACTGACATGTGGGGATTATTCATTGTGCAAAGTAGATGCCTGCCCATATTTAGCCATGAATGAGTTGGAAAAACATATGTTAGAATATGAGGATACTCCGAAATATCCGACAGAACTATATTTAGGATTTGAGAGAGTTTGCAATTATGCATGTACCAGTTGCGGTATTCACAAGTGTATGTTGGAAGAAAAAAACGAAAATTTAGAAGCATATTATGCAAAAATTGAAGAGAGAGTACAACCGCTGTTACCTCATTTAAAAAAGATAAGTGCCAATGGATGCGGTGAATTATTTTGTAGCAAGCACACGTTAAATATTCTTGCAAATTGGAAACCATTAGCTGCGCCGGAAGAAGTAGAGGTTTTTTTGGAAAGTAATGGTTCATTATTTGATGAGCAGCATTGGAAACAAATTGAAAACTTAGGTAAATATAATTTACAAGTGGCCATTTCAGTGATGAGCTTTGATGAATCAATTTATCGATATTTATCTGGAACAAGCCTGCCAATTTCTAAGGTGGAAAGTAATTTGAAATTTATTCGTTCGCTTAGAGAGAAGGGAATTATCAATTTCTTTGAAATCGCAACGGTAGTTCAGGAGCAGAACTTTCGTACAATGCCGGACTTTGTAAAAAAATGTATTGAGGAATATAACCCTGATTATATAAGATTAAGACCATATGAATCTTGGGGAGCTCAGAGCGAGGAAGAAGCGTGGCTGACAGATATAAGAAATCCAGAACACCCTTATTATGGAGAATATAAAAAGGTAATGGCAGATCCTATTTTAAAACATCCGGTAGTACATGATTGGTCTGGCGGCCTTGATACGGTAAAAAGACAATTATTTCCATATAAAACTGATAATTATAAAATGCGTATAATTACGGAAGTATTGAATAATACAGATTCCATAATTAAAAATATTCAGGCGCATACAGAAGGGAAAAAAATCGTCATATATGGAATTGCAGCAGTTGGGCAAATACTTACGCAAAAGTTACAAGAAAATAGTTACCAAATATCGTATATTTTAGATCAACATTATAATAATACATCATTTAATGGAATTCCGGTTTATACTTTGAAAAATTTGAATAAATATGAAAAAAATGAATTGATTATAATAACTCCTATTATAAATAGTAAGAAAATTAGATTAGAACTTACCGACATGGGATTTTCATCAATAGTGTATATACGAGATTTGTTAAAAAATGCTGATTTGAAAAGGGAATTGGAAGGGTTATAGAATTGAATATTGATATTACCGTTTTCTGTCTTACATATAATCATGCTGACTATATAAGGGATGCATTAGAAAGTTTTTTAATGCAAAAAACAAGTTATACATATAATGTTTTTGTGTATGATGATGCTTCTACAGATGGAACTTCAGATATTTTAAGAGAGTATGAAAAAAAATATCCTGAAATATTTGATATATATATATCGTCATGTAATATATATAATTCCCCGGAGCGTGAAAAAATCATGGATAAGTTATATAAGGAGCATATCGTTGGAAGATATGTTGCCTGGTGCGAGGGAGATGATTATTGGACTGATTCCAACAAATTGCAAAAACAGATCGAGTTTATGGAGCAAAATCCCGAGTGCAGTATGACAGCTCATGGAGCATATTGGTTGGATTGTCAAACAGGTGTATTGAAAGATTATAATCCTTACAATGAAAATAGGTATCTCGCTGGAGATGAGATTATTTTGCAGCCTCAAGGAAATTTGCCTACCGCTTCACTTGTTATAAGAAAGGATGCGTTTATTAGAGATATTGAATTTCCAGCATGTGATGTAGGCGATATACCGATGCAATTATATGCATTATGTAAGGGGGAAATTTATTATTTTAACTGTCAGATGTCATTGTATAGATATATGCATGCCGGATCTTGGACGAAAGAGATTGCAGGTGCTTTTGAAAACAATAACATTCATGTCTATCATATGATTGATTTTATGGAAAAATATGATAAGTACAGTAAAGGTATGTATCATGAATATATTAGAAAAAGGTGTTCAGACTATTTGTATTCGAGAATTAGTGAATATAAATTTATGAGTTCTGATGAATACTGCGATAGAATGCAAAAACTAAAAAAGAGATTAGCATGTAGAGAGCAAAGATTTATAGAAAATCAATGTAAGGTATTTAAGTTATTTAAAGAAAATTATATTTTGAGTAGCATTGAACGTAAAAAAATTATGGAATTTAGATATGTTGTTATTATGGGGACAGGAGATTATTCAAAATATATTACATTCTTGTTAGAAAACAATAATATTAACTATGTAGGTTATATAGTCACAGAGGTGACAAATAGTATGAATTCAGATGAAAGAAAAGTATGGGGATTTAATAATTATACATATAGAAAGGAAGATACATTAGTAATAGTAGGAATTAGCCAAAAAAGTGAAAAAAGTGTGTTGGAAGCATTAGATAAAAATGGATTTCATAATGTAATAACACCGCTATGGCCATATATTTTTGATACAAATATTAAAGAAATAATTTAAATATTATTCGTAGTCGGATAGAGTTGTTCCATAGTAAGTAACTGTAGGGTATTCGTAATAAAGTTTATTAAGGTAATTATTATGAGATTATTATCTGTTGTGATTCCGTTGTATAATCAAGAAAAATACATTCAGCAATGTATAGATAGTATTACAAATCAATCATATTCCGATATAGATATTATTGTTATTGATGATGGCTCCACGGACAAAAGCAATGCAATATGCCAAGAACTGATAAAAAAAGATGACAGAATAAGGCTAATAAAAAAGGAGAATGGAGGTGTAATTAGTGCAATACAGGAAGGAATTAGAAATTGCAATACAAAATATGTTACCTTTGTGGATGCAGATGATTTTATCTTAAAGGATGCATATATGTATGCGTTAGACGCAATGCAAAAAGATATTGATATGATAACTTTTGAAATTTCTCGATATTATAGTGAAGAAAAAGTAAAACGAGAGACTCATATTATAGATATTGGATATTATGATAGAAGTGCAATAGAAATGACCGTTTTCCCTAAAATGATATGGGATTTTTCAAGAAATACTCCGGGAATAGAGTGTACATTATGCACTAAAATTATGAAAACCAACCAATTGAGGGAGGTATTGAAGAAGGGAGTAGGAAATAGAAAATTTCATTATGGTGATGATGTCGCGATAACATATCCTATGTTTTTGGATATTAAGGATTTACTGGTAGTGGGAGAATGCTACTATATGCATAGACAACGTAATAATGAAATTGCTCCTTATATAAAGAGATCCTCTTTTTTTGAGGAAGTATATGAATTATATAACTGTTTATTAGACTCATTTAGAGATTCATATTATTATGAGATGTTTAGAAAGCAGATAGAGTACTTTTATATGTATTCCGTCAATTTGCGAAAAATGAAGTATAATGACTATTTTTATGCAAGAGATTTTTTATTTCCATTTGAAAAAGTTCCCCCAAAAGCTCGTATTATCTTATATGGAGCAGGTGCAGTTGGAAAAACGTATTACAAACAGTTAGAAAAGTCAGAATATTGTAGAGAAGTATTATGGGTTGACAGAGATGCTGAAGTACTGGGTGATGACAGGGTAAAAAACATTGACTGTATAGATAATAGCGATTATGAATGCATAGTGATAGCTATAGAGAATAAAAATACATGTAATGCTATACGAGAATGGTTGATTCAAAAAGGAATAGCTGAGAAAAAAATAATTTATTAGGAGACAAGAGATGAAAAAAATTTTTGTATGGGGAGTCGGTGAAAGAACAGAATATTATATTTTGATGGATTATTTTAAGGATTGCAATATAGAGGGATATATATGTTCTCAAAAAACAGAGACATCTTATAAAGGTAAACCATTGTACTCATTGGATGAACTGACAGTGGTACAAGATAATGTTGATTACATTGTAATAGCAAATGAATTTTTTGAAGAAATAATAACGGCATGTATTGAGAAAAAAATAGATTTAGAAAAGATTGTAATAACAGACAACATTCCATTAGAACCATATAAGACTTATTACCATCGTGTGGAGCTGGTCTCAGAGGAATTGTACGAGCTGCTGGAGAAAACACCATTTATATTGACAAAATCAAATGAGTATGATCTTTTGGATAAATCTATGCGTATGAAGAAGGGGAAGTATAGTAGATCTATTTATATGCAAGATTATTTTAGATATAGAACATTTGAATTAGTAGCAAATCAAATAAATGAGGAAAATATTCCTGGAGCTGTAGCAGAGCTTGGGGTTTTTAGAGGCCACTTTTCTTCACTGATTAATGAACATTTTTGTGACAGAGATATTTATTTATTTGACACATTTGAAGGGTTTGATCAGATTGAAGCAGAAAAGGAACTGGAAAAGGGAACCTGTGACGAACGATTTATCAAAGAACACAAAGAGACTTCTGTTGAAAAAATGTTGAAAAATATACCTTATCCGGAAAGAGCTAAAGTATTTAAGGGATATTTCCCGGAAAGCGTAACTGATGAAGCTGAAAATGAAAAATATGCCTTTGTTTCATTAGACGTTGATTTGGAGGAATCAATGCTTGAAGGATTGAGATTTTTTTACCCAAGACTATCAAGCGGCGGAAAAATATTTGTTCATGATTATAATACATATTATTTGGAAGGAATCAAGAAGGCAGTAAAAAGATACGAAAAAGAGCTGGGAAGACATATTTGCAAGATTCCTATAGCAGATAGGGCGGGAACATTAATTATATTAAAGGATTAGAGTATGAAAAAAATAATTTTGTTCGGATCTGGACATATGGGTAGAGATGCGTTACATGTATTAGGCGAAGAAAATGTCTATTGTTACTGTGATAATTATGCGAATAGTAGTAAAAAGATAGAAGGAAAGCCTGTTATTTCATATACGGAATTACAACAAATATATAATGAGTATCTTATTGTGATAAGTCTTAATGAGGTAAACACAGATAATGTAATTGCGCAGCTTGAAAACGACGGAATCAATGAGTACATTCCATTTTTGGGAATAGTTGGTTTTAAGACAAAAGTATGGGGAGAAAAGGATGTACTAACATATTTGAATAGTATAGACAATCAGTGTTTTGCGAAAATCAATTATTATAAAAATAAATATTTGCATGAAAAAAGTAAATTACAATATTTAATGGAACATAGCGATATTACAAAAATGCTTCCAGCGACTGGCGAATTAAGGATAAGACAGAAAAAGTTATTGGACTTTGTTCAGGAATTTTTTGAGGGTATAGAAGAACTAAATATAACTCCTTTTTTGGTGAGTGGAAATCTTCTGGGAGAATATAGGCATAGTGGATTTATTCCATGGGATGATGATTTTGACTTTGGGCTGATGCGTGAGGATTATAAGAAACTTATTAGTTACTTTAAAGAGAAGGGACGAGCTTTTTATTGTGAAATCCCGTATAAACAGCAAAACGGCTATAATAGACATGAGTATATGGCGGCATTAGAGAGAAAATACCCGAATGAATGGCTGATGGATATTGATGTTGGGAAGCTTGTTGTATATAAAGGCCAGGATAGTGAAAGAAGATTGTGGATTGATTTCTTTTCTTATGACTATTACGCAGATAACTATTCACTTAATGAACACAAGGAGTATTTATCTGAATTAAGGCAGAAAATGGATCAGATAGATAAAACAGAAGATATTGTAAAGTTCTTAAACAAAGAGATAGACAGAAATCCCAATATATCTAAAGTAAAGACAAAATATATAGCTTCAGGAATTGATAATGATGAAAGCTATACAGGTGGTGTTATGCAGAGAGTGACGAATTGGATGGAAGCGTCAAACATAATGCCATTAAGGTATGTTTACTTCGAAAACCGAAAATTCTGGGCTCCGTTAAAGGAAGAAGAAATGCTGGAGTATGAATATGGAGATTACATGAGTTATCCCTCTGACTTTGGCAGTGAGAAGCATGCTAGCTTGGGCGATTATCTGTTTGAGTAGAAAGTGTAAAAATAGTAATGAAAGAATTATGGTTATATGGAAGTGGGAAACGCTGCCATATATTACTGAATTTAGTCAAAAACACGGATTATGCGGTATGCGGTATCGTAGATAGCGATGCTGATAAATGGGGACAAAGTTTCAATGGAATTACGATTGAAAGTCCGGAGGTGCTGAGGAAATATTCAGGAATATATGTATGCGTAACTTTTTACAGCTCATTGGTATATGAACCAACGTGGAATAAATTAGAACTAAATTATGGCATTCCATTTACTAGGCAATTGTCCTTTCATGATGTGCTGCTGGATATTTATCTACAACATACGAAGAAATTAACTTATCCAATATGTGGTGGGAATAGAAAAATTTTATTTGATGCGTCCTGGGGCTTAGGACATGGCGGTGTAGAATCGTGGTTAAAAGATATGATATTCTGGTGTGATCAGGCTGGATGGAAAAACTTTTATTTATTATCTGCCCCAAAACAGGAGGGGATAAAAAGAGAAGTAGAGACGCATATTCAGGAATTTTCTTATGAAGATACCATGGTTTTTTCTCCGGAATATATACAAAAGGGTATAGATTTTCTGAAAGCCAATGGCCCATGCACAATCGTTTTTTCCAGAGTAAATGAACTGATGCTTTCTGCGTGTCTGTTAAAAAGAGACTATCCGGAACAATATAAGATAATTATGGTTGATCATGGTTCAAGCGATGGAATGTACAGAGACATATTGAGCTATAAAAAAATGATAGATAAATATGTATGTGTAAGTCAGGGAATAAGAGAAACTCTTGTTTCTTATGGTATACCGGAGCAAAGAGTATTTTCTATGACAGTACCCATGCAGTATGAAAAAACCTTGGAGAGAACCTATTCTATGGATTCCGGAGAAGCTATTCATTTAGGATATGCCGGCAGATTAGAAAAATTTGAAAAAAGAATGGACATAATGATTCAACTAATAGAGGAACTGGAAAAAAGGAATGTCAAATATTATTTGGAAATAGCGGGTATGGGCAGTTACTATGACAAAATAAAACAACTTATTTCAGAGAAAAAAATAGAGAATCATATATCCCTGTTGGGATGGTTGCCAAGGGAGAAAATGAACGCTTTTTGGCAGAGACAGGACGTTGCATTAAATGTTTCAGACAATGAAGGAAGACCCATAGCGAATATGGAAGCTATGCTAAACGGTGCAGTTCCGATTGTGACGAAAACAATAGGCGTACTGGATGATGTGCATGATGGTGAAAATGGTTTTGTGGTTCCAATATGCGATTATGTTGGTATGGCAGCTAAAATCGAATATTTAGAAAAAAATCGTACTATTCTTCCCAAAACGGGGAAAATGGCAAGAAAAGAAATGATATTAAAAATGGATATGGGCAAATACATGAGTATGTGGGAAAAAATACTTAAGGAATAGAAAATCCAGATGGAGGATCAGATGCTTCATTTACAAAACGTTACATTGGATAATATAGCAAAGCGTATTAAAAGAGAAAAAATGAGAATTGTTGTATATGGAGCTGGCATGATAGGGAAAATAGTGGCTCCGGATATGATTCAAAGATATGACCTGCTTGAAAACATTGACTGCTATGTTGATTGTGACGTGAGAAAACAGGGAAAATCTATAACAATTGGCGATAAACCTGTTAAAATTTGTTCCCCGACGGTGTGGGATTCCATAGCGCAGAATAGTATTTTGTTTATAACAAATAGTAATTACAGTGTGGTGCTGGCAACATTAGATGAAAATAAACATTTAAATGGAATGGATGCTATAATTATTCCGGTGATGCAAGCACTGGCGGTAAAAGAAAGGACGAATGCAACAGAAATTATATTAAGAAATTATTCAGAAGAGCTTATTCCGAAGAAAATCCATTATTGCTGGTTTTCAGGAAAAGAAATGCCGGATTATTTAAAAAAATGTATAGAGTCCTGGCATGAGAAATGCCCTGAATATGAAATCATTAGATGGGATGAAAGCAATTATGATATTCATAAAAACATCTATATGGAACAGGCATATAATGCGCAAAAGTGGGGATTTGTTCCCGATTTTGCAAGACTAGATATATTATATACCTATGGTGGCTTTTATCTTGACACGGATGTGGAACTGTTGCGATCCTTGGATGATTTATGTGGACAAGGGGCTTTTTGTGGTGTGGAAAAATGGGGGAATATTAATATGGGAGGATGTAGTGGTGCGGTGAAACATCATCCCATGATTGGCGAAATGCTTGCATATAGAGAGAATATTCCCTTCGTTTATCCTGACGGAACTATGAATTTGGAAACATGCGGAGTATATGAAACACAACCGTTTATAAAACATGGAATGGCTATTAACAACAGTACCCAACGTATAAATGATATGACGGTATTCTCCTCAGACTTTTTCCACCCCTATGATTATATGAGTGGAGAGACGATATTAACGAAACACACTTTTTCTATTCACCATTTTAATGGTGGTTGGCTGAATGAACAAGCCAGACAGGCAAGAACAGATACGATGAATGAATACAAGCAAACGGTTAAAAGAATGGAAAATTTCTATGGAGAAATATAAAATTTCAGTTATTGTAACGGTATATAATGTGGAACAATATTTGGATGATTGTATACAGAGCATCTTAAATCAAACATACACAAATTTGGAAATTATTCTGGTAAACGACGGGTCGACCGATAATAGCCTAAAAATTTGCCAAAAATATAAAAAAAGAGATTCTAGAATTGCGTTAATTAATCAGGATAATGCCGGAGCGGTTGTGGCAAGAAAGAGTGGGATAGATAGAGCAACAGGTGAGTATGTTACGTTTGTTGATGGAGATGATTGGATTGAAATGGATACATATAAGTGTATTCTTCAGACGGCCATGCATGAAGACATTATAATGTATGGATTGGTTGAGGAGTATGGGTATAAGACTGTGAAACGTACAAATTCAAGAGGGATAAACGAAGTATTAGCAATTACTCAACATATGTTATGTAATGATATTTTTTTTGAATTTGGAGTGTTGCCTAATCTTGTTTGTAAATTGTTTCGTACGCATATAATGAAAAAAATTGCTCCTGATGTATCAAATACTCTTACAATGGGAGATGATGCTGCATTTGTATATAGTGCGTTAGCTCAAGCCCAATCATTAAGAAACCTGGAAATTACCCCCTATCATTACCGACAACATGAGAATTCGCTTGTGCGAAAAACCGTGTCGTCAAAGAGTATTGTTGACTTATATAGAAATATGCTTGAAATTAATGTTTCGGAAAAACTGAGAATGCAATGGGAGAAACAGGTTATTGCTTACATGGCATTTATTTTACAGTTAAAATGTACAGATATATTTATCAAAAATGCTTTATTTTATAAAAAGTTTTATGACAAAAAAGTAGTCATATATGGAGCTGGAAACTATGGGTTGACTGTTTGTAAAGCATTGCAGAAGGCTATGTCAGTCAAAATTATTGGAATTGCAGACAGGGATTATCATGAAATTAGAAAAAAATATCCGGAAGTTATAGCACCGGAAGATATTTGCACATTAGATTATGACATTTTATATATAGGGATTTTGAATGAAAAAACGTGCGCAACAGTTAGTGAAAAACTTAAAGCAATGGGAATAGAGGAACAAAAGATTATTTATTTCAAAATGCAGGATGTTAGAACTGAGGATGTACGAAAAACGTTGGAGAGCATAAATAAATGAAAAAGCTTATATTATTTGGTACTGGAAAGTATGGTATGGAAGCTCTAAATTTCTTTGGAAGAGAGAATATATTATATTTTACAGATAATAATAAGGGGTTGCAAGGGAGAGAAATTGATGGTATTAGAATTATATCTCCGAAAGAATTAAATAGATATATAAAGGATACAGTTGTTGTTTTAGCTGCGGGAGATACTGCTTGTCTGCAAATGGAATACCAATTAAAGAAACAAGGGGTAGAGGCGTTTCTTAATTACCGATTTGTCCGCAAGTTTATAGATAAAGAAAAAAGAGGTATAGATACTTTTTTTAAAGATATCAGCACAGAGGGCATGGTATATAAGCTGATGTATCTACAAAAAGACGAAAAGGAAAAGGAAGCGCAAGAACGAATTGAATTTTTTATAAGGAATGCGGATATTAGAAGAGTATTACCTGCAAGTGGTAAATTACGTGAATCCCAAATCGAGCAATTAAAAGCGACAATAGAACTGGATAAGCAAGTTAAAAACATAGGACTACATTTGATTTTAGGCGAAGGAAATTTATTGGGAGCAGTGAGGAATGGAGGCTTTATTCCTTGGGATGATGATATTGATGTTTTGATGATCCGAACAGAGTATAATATGCTGATTGATCATTATAGAAAAGAGGGGATACTATATGTTTCTGAAGTTCCACAGAATGATCAGAGACAGATATATAAGGAAACGTGGGACAAATTGAGTAAAAGCAATAGGGACATGTTATTTAGCTATAATGGCATTTTTCTGACGGCTTATGTAAAAAGTACGGGGAAATTCCCGGTAGTTATAGATATTTTTCCATTGGATTATTATAAAAATGATTGTAACTATGAACAAGTATTAAGATACATAGAAGGTTGTGAGTATGAATGCAAACAATTGTGTACGGTGAAAGATCGTTTGAAATATAATGAAATGCTATGTGAGGAGAATCCATTTACGTCACAGAATCCTACGGACAAAATTGGATATGGAATAGATCAGTTTTTTATCTTGAGGGAATGTAGTGATTTTTGCCAAAGTAAATTCGTCTATCCCTTAAAAAAGATAATGTTTGAGGGGTATCAGTTTGAGGCTCCGTGCAATCCAGAAAAATTTTTAGAAAAAGAATATGGTGATATATATCAATGGCCAGAAGATGCAGGCAAAGCAGGGCATGGTGAAGGAAGAAGATATATTTCGTATACAGAATTTGAAAACCCCGTTTATATTTCTTGCATGAGGGACTTGAAAAATATATCAAATGAAAAAGAACAGACAATTATAGTTGAAAAGTATCTTATAAAAAATCAGAGTGAGTATTTTGATATTATAAAGGAATTAGAATGGAAGAATATTCCTTATTATGTATACGTTTGAACCAGTGTAAGCATTCTAGTTGGTGCTTACACTGGCTTGTGTGCTGTACTTGCATATTCCCTCCCACTCATGTATACTTTTCCCATAAGTAACATTCACACATAACCCGTATTGCAGTCATTCAGGAGGACCTACATGTATAAGCCATTACCGATAGGTGTAGACAGTTTTCGTCACACCATTACAATGCGAGCAGATTGAATGCTATGGGATTGCTTTTTACCGTAAAAATTGTAAAGTGGCGGGATCTGACAGATAATCCCGCCGATTAGATACATCCGTGCAGGGAAGCACAGCAGTTCAGGGAGGAAACGATGAATTTCGAATTAACAGCATCGATGATGTGTGCCGGTTATGGCAATCTGGAGAAGGAAGTAAGAGATCTGGAGGAAGGGGGGATCGACTCCTTCCATATTGATATCATGGATGGACGTTATGTACCGAATTTTGCCATGTCTTTGAATGATATGAAATACATAGCGAGTGCTACGGACAAACCATTGGATGTACATCTGATGATCGAGCATCCGAATAATCATATCGGTCTTTTTTTAAGAAATCTAAGACCGGGGGATACGGTATATATCCACCCGGAAGCAGAATATCATCCGTCTACTACCTTGCAGGCGATCATTGACGCGGGGATGACTCCCGGCATTGCCATCAATCCCGGTACGAGTGTGGAGACGGTCATGGAGATGCTGCGTATCGTCAAGAAAGTCTTAGTCATGTCAGTGAATCCCGGAAATGCAGGACAGATGTATCTGCCCTATGTAGGTAAGAAGATCACGAAACTGCTGGCCATCAAGGAAGAGATGGATTTTGAACTGTACTGGGACGGAGCCTGCAGTGCGGAGCGGATTCGGGAATTTGCTCCTAAGGGAGTGAAGGGCTTTGTACTGGGCACAACGCTTCTGTTTGGCAAGGACAGGACATACGGTGAGATCCTGCGGGATATCCGGGATCTGAAGATTTAGGAGGCTGCCATGGTGATCGCATTGGTTTTATCCGGTGGTACCGGCAGCAGATTGGGAGCAGACATACCGAAGCAATATCTCAGGGTGCAGGGGCGCCCTGTTTTGCTCTATTGCATGGAAACCTTGCATAAAAGCCCTGTGATAGATGCCGTCCAGATAGTGGCTGCGCAGGAGTGGCAGGAGGAGATCGGCAGTTGGCTGGAAGCGTATGGTCTGGCAGAGAAATTCAGAGGATTTTCCCTTCCGGGGGAGAACCGACAGCTGTCTATTTTCCATGGATTGACAGGCATCCGCCAATATGCAGAGGAAGACGATCTGGTATTGATCCATGATGCAGCCCGGCCTCTGCTGTCACAGCAGTTGATCGTTGACTGTGCGGAGGCAATCATGGGGCACGACGGGGTATTACCGGTACTTCCCATGAAGGACACGGTATATTTCAGTGAGGATGGCAGGCAGATTACTTCCCTGCTGGACAGACAGGCGGTTTTCGCCGGACAGGCACCGGAGCTTTTCAGGCTGGGAACTTATTATCAGGCAAATGAGAGACTGCTTCCGGAGGAAATCTTACGGATCAATGGCTCTACGGAGCCGGCGGTTCTGGCGGGAATGCAGATTGCCATGGTTCCGGGGGATGAGAGAAATTTTAAGATCACGACACCGGCGGATCTGGAACGGTTCCGGCAGATTGTGGAGAATGAGGCGTAGAAGATGAAAGCATGGGTATTGCATGAGATCGGGGATATTCGTTGGGAAGAGGTGGAGCAGCCGGTTCCCGGAGAGCAGGAAGTATTATTACGGGTGCGGGCAGCAGGAATCTGCGGTTCTGATGTCCCGCGTATTTATACAAGCGGCACTTATTCGTATCCGCTGATTCCCGGACATGAGTTTGCGGGAGAGGTGGTGGCCTGCGGCGAGGGTGTCTCAGAGGAGTGGCTGGGACAGAGAACGGGCGTCTTTCCGCTGATTCCCTGTAGAGAATGCGGGCCTTGCAGGCAGGAATATTATGAGCTGTGCAGGCATTACAGTTATCTGGGATCCAGGAGAGCAGGAGGCTTTGCGGAATATGTGGCGGTACCGGTGTGGAATCTGCTGAGGCTTCCGGAGCAGGCAGCGTTTGAAGAGGCGGCGATGCTGGAGCCTATGAGTGTTGCGGTGCATGCCATGCGGAGAGTACATCCGGTGGCAGGCGATGTGGCAGTGATCAGCGGCTTGGGAACCATCGGTCTGTTGTTGCTGATGTTTTTAAAAGAGGCTGGAATAGAAAAGCTTCTGGTTCTCGGGAAGAAAGATTTCCAGAGACAGCAGGCATTGCGGATGGGAATCCCGGAGGAGGACTATTACGATGTCCGTCAGGGCGGAGAACGGGAATGGCTGCAGGAGAAGACAGGCCATTGCGGAGCAGATGTGTTTTTCGAGTGCGTTGGCAGTAACCGGAGCGTAGAACTGGCGGTTGACAGTACGGCTCCGGCAGGCAGAGTGATGCTGGTCGGGAATCCGTATTCGGATATGGCATTGCCGAAAGCGGTGTACTGGAAGATCCTCCGCAATCAGCTGACGGTGACGGGAAGCTGGAATTCTTCTTACACCGGGGCGGACACGGACGACTGGCATTATGTGATGCAGCGTCTGGTGGAGAGGAGAATCGCTCCGGCGGAACTGATCTCCCACAGATTTCCCATGGAGGCGCTGGAGCAGGGATTTCACATTATGCGGGATAAGAGTGAAGATTACGTGAAGGTAATGGGATTATTATGACGATTTTGATATATCGCTACGGCAATATCTGTGAGCCGGACATCATCCGTACATTTCAGGAGTTTGGCACGCAGGTAGAGGAAATCTGTGAAGAGATCACGGAGAAAAAAATGACGGCTTCAAGGCGGGTGGAGCTGGTACATAATGCCATAGAGAAATGCCGCCCGGCGATGGTGTTCAGCATTAATTTTTTCCCGGCTATCGCAGAGGTGTGTCATATTCACGACCTGCTGTACTGCTGCTGGACGGTGGACGCACCGGTACCGGAGCTGTATTCGCAGGCAATTGCCTATGATACGAACCGGATCTTCCTGTTTGACCGGTCCCAGTATCTGGAATTCCGGGAATTTCAGCCGGACTATACATTTCATCTGCCGCTGGCGGCAGCGGTGGAGCGTTTTGATCAGGTGCTTGGTGGGGAGAAGAAGGATCCGCTGGCAGACAGCAGATATGACATTTCTTTTGTGGGCTCGCTGTATTCGGAGAAAAATCCGCTGGCATCCATGGAGTTACCGGAGTATGAACGTGGCTATGTGGATGCACTTTCGGAGGCAGCGGCCTTTGTCTACGGCTATGATCTGATCGGAAATACACTGAGCGACAGATGTGTGAAGACGATTCGGGAGAAGGCACCGAATTTTTATGCACCGGAAAACGTGTTGGCGGATCCGACGCGGTATGTGGCGGTCAATTCCTATGTGGGGATTCAGGCGGCCGAGCGGGAGCGGATCCTGACACTGAACCGGCTGGCGGAGCATTTTAGGGTGGATCTGTTTACCGGAAGTGATACGGTGCCTTTAGACGGTGTGAACACTCATGGAACGGTGAAGACGCTGACACAGATGCCATGGATCTTCCGTAACAGCAAGATTAATTTAAATATGACGATCAAACCGATCCGGACCGGATTGCCGCTTCGTATTTTTGACATTCTCGGCTGCGGTGGCTTCTGTATGACGAATTATCAGGAAGAACTGGAAGATTATTTTCAGATTGGGACGGATCTGGAAGCATACGGAAGTCCGGAAGAGCTGGAAGAGAAATGTACCTATTATCTGACCCATGAAGAAGAACGGCAGCGGATAGCTGCCAATGGCTATCGCAAAGTAGCGGAGTCTCACACCTACAGGATCCGGATGGCAGAGATACTGCGGAAGATTTTGGAGTAATTAGAAGCTCTGTGGTTGGAAAAAATGATTGCATAACATAGGGATTCATGCTAAAGTTTATTCAGAAAGATTTTGTTAAAAACAATTTGAATAAAATATTTTTTAACAAAGACGGAGGTGATTCCTATATTTATCGGCAGAGAAAGAGAACTGGCATCGTTAAGGGAATTCTATGAAAAAGATGGAATTGGTATGACGGTGATATATGGTCGTAGACGCATTGGAAAATCTACTCTTATTACAGAATTTGTTAGGGATAAGAAAACTATTTTTTATACAGCCACAAAAGTCGGAAAAAATAGAAATCTGGAATTGTTTTCAAAGCAGGTAATTGATCTGCTTATGCCTGGGGTGGAGAATATCAGCTTTCATACTACGGAGGCTGTTTTTGATTTTATTGATAAAAATATTGGAGACGAGAAGCTTGTGCTTGTGATAGATGAGCTGCCATATTGGGCGGAGAGAGATGAAGCGCTTTTATCTATTTTGCAGAAATACATTGATACGGTTTGGAATGATAAAAATCTTAAAGTGATTTTATGTGGTTCTGCGCTCAGCTTTATGGAACAGAAGGTACTTAGTGAAAAGAGTCCCTTGTTTGGAAGACGGGATTCCCAGATCAGACTGGAGGCATTTAATTACCTGGATGCAGCAAAATTTGTCCCGGAGTATTCTAACGAGGATAAGGCAATATGTTATGGAATTACCGGTGGCGTTGCAAAGTATCTTTCGATGATCGATCCCCGGAAGAGTATTGATGAAAACATCATAAGACTGTTCTTTAGAACGGACGGGTATCTGTATGATGAAACGAGGAATCTCTTGACCCAGGAATTTTCGGATATAGCGGTTGTAAATAACATTGTTGAGCAGATCGCATCTGGTGAGAATACCCTGAATACAATTGCAGGAAAAATTGGGGAAAAAGAACAGACGGTACTATATTCATTAGATAAACTGATAAATGTTGGACTGGTTGAAAAGAAGAAATGCATCACGGAGGAGAAGAATAAAAAAAAGACCCAGTACGTTTTAAAGGACTATATGTTCAAGTTTTGGTATGAGTTTATCCCGAAAGCAACCAGCGTAATTGAGATGGGGCAGGGAGAGGTTTATTATGAAAAGGCAGTGAAGCCGGTACTACATTCTTTCATGGGTTCCGTGTTTGAAGAAATGTGTAGATATTATATATTGATGAAGGGAATAACCGGCGAGTATGGTTGCTTCATTACTTCTGTAGGTACCTGGTGGGGTGTGGAGAACGTTGCAGACAAAAATGGGGATATAAGAGCGCAATCTGCAGATATTGATGTTGTTGCATTGTCTGATATAGACAAAATGGCTGTGATCGGAGAATGTAAATTCAAGAATGAAAAGATTGATAAGGGTATTTATGAAACTTTAATTCGAAGAGGAAAACTTATTACTGCTAAATATAAGATCTCAAAATATATTTTCTTTTCTCTATCGGGATACACGGATTGGTTTGAAACATTATCTGGTGAGAATGTGTTGTTGCTTACGCTGGATTCTCTTTATGAATAATTTTCCCTTGCATCTCCCACACAAATAGTATAAAATAAACCCAGTGTTGCAAACAAAATATTACAATAAAACGCACAACGGGGTGCATGCCGGGAGGCATGCGCCCTTTTTTGCGTCAGCATTTATTTTTGTGTACAGTGGATGTAGTGTGCCGGGGCTTCTAAGTGTTTACGCTGCCGGATTGATATCCGCTGTCGGCATCTTCGTAGGATCCGCAGTTTTCCCATCCGTTTCCGACGAAGTGACCGTTGCATTCTCGGGGGAAGCCACCGGCGCATCCGTTGCATCCGGTGCGCCTGTTGCCTCCGGTGTCGCCTTGGGCTTTGCCTTTTCCAGGGATGCCTTTACGGCTTCCAGCAGCACCAGGGAAGTATATCTGGTCTCGGCGGAATAGGTCACCTGGCTCGGATCCTGCATCTCACAGAGCTGGTCGTTTAGGGATTCCATGGCAGGCTCTAACAGTGGGTACATGGTAGTAAGTGTTTCGCTCGGATCGGCGAGGCTTACGGATGTGATGGCATGATCGCTCACGATGACTTCCACATTCACGGTTTCACTGCCGAGGATCAGTTCGGTGGTATAGATTCCGGGGATATATGTATTGTCAGTACCGGCAGGCTCGGAAGGACTATCCAGAACAGCACCGGCATTGTCGACAATACCGGAAGTACTGTCCAGAACAGGTTCGGCATTGTCAACAGCACCGGTGTCTGCACTAGCTCCCGTAGAGACATCCTCCACCGCAGAGAACTGTGACGAACGTCCGGTATCCGCCACATTGTCCGGCATAGCGGTCTCGGCAGTACTGTCAGGGGAATCCGGT
>ERZ1034691.176-NODE-176-length-50453-cov-48.000774_pt1 | contig 50453 bp, 33 predicted proteins | sample MGYA00520638_ERZ1034691 | MGnify/ENA primary metagenome ERZ1034691 (study PRJEB33766, sample SAMN09781763) | gut metagenome | biome: gut microbiome | host: Homo sapiens | place: Madagascar | study: EMG produced TPA metagenomics assembly of the PRJNA485056 data... | reverse complement strand
TATCGCATAAAAATACCCCCAATACTGGGTGTCCAGTATTAGGGGTACATATCACAGGATTTTTCCCTAGTGGGGGTGCTTTTTGTATGGGAATTCCCGCAGTGCGGGTAAGATACACCAACCAGACTACCGCAAAGTCAGCGGGTCTGCGTAGCTGAAAGCAATCGAAACATGCCAAATCCCTGGCTGTTGCGGTCGCCAAGGCCGGTTTGGTACAAAAGGCAGAGCGTTTCGGAGGCGCCTTCTAGCAGAAAATCGCCCTCCCATCCGGTCAGGTAGATACCCTTAAACTGCGTTACCCGTTTGTGCGGCAAGCGCGTTCCGGCCGCGTACAGTGTGATGGACGGATCTGCCGTGCAGTGGCAGGCGGCCAGCTTGTGGGCTGTATTGGCAGCCAGTTGGGCGGCAAAGGCGTCATCATCGGGGGAAAGAAAAAGCGTTTTTCCATCGGAAAGCGATTTGTGCAGAGTCAGTGGGCTTACCATTCGCACTGGCAGGGGAGAGGTAAACAGGTAGTGATCCTCGCTGTACAGGTCCCGCAGGGGCAGCACACACCGCCCCAGCCGCAGTGCGCCGCTCTCGGTCAAGCTTTTGCCCAGGGCATACAGCAGGTCATCCACCGGGCTGCGTACTTCCAGCCGCACAAGGCCTGTAAAGTTGATCTCACTGCCCTGCACACGGTAACGCCCTTCCAGTGGGCCGAAGGTGAACAGGCGGAAGATCTGTCCGCCGCCATCAAATCCATCATCGTGCAGTTGGGGATAACTACCGCGCCAGGCGGCATACAGGGCCCCCTGCGTCAGCTGCTGGTAAGCGATGGGCAGGCAACACCCTGCCCCAGCGTCCAAAGTCAGAATCAGGCTGTTCATGGCGGTTCCTTCCGTAAAAATAGCAAAACACACCCACAGGGAAAACATACCCTGTGGGTGTGTTTGTGTTTTAATTCCCGTTGTTCGGGTAAGATACATCTGAGAAGTTATGCGACCATTGTCGCTGCTTTCCAGGTTTCAATTCCCGCTATGCGGGTAAGATACATCAGCTCTTTTACGCATTCCTCATTGTCGTCTTCGTCGTTTCAATTCCCGCTATGCGGGTAAGATACATCCTAGAGTCGTTCATAATGTTCTAAACTGTAATTTGTTTCAATTCCCGCTATGCGGGTAAGATACATCGGTTGCAAATTCGCACATGTCGTGCTCCTTCTCAAAGTTTCAATTCCCGCTATGCGGGTAAGATACATCGACACCGACAGTGTAAAGTATCTAGGTGACATTAATTGTTTCAATTCCCGCTATGCGGGTAAGATACATCATCGGCGCAATCCTTGACGAAGCGCAGGCAAGCCGCGTTTCAATTCCCGCTATGCGGGTAAGATACATCTTAATGGGGAGGAAGTATAAGCGATGGGAATCTGTTTCAATTCCCGCTATGCGGGTAAGATACATCTAGATGTGTGGATATCAACCCACCAAGTCTTATTGTTTCAATTCCCGCTATGCGGGTAAGATACATCACTTTCTCCACGTATGTAATTCTACTTCCACGCATCCAGTTTCAATTCCCGCTATGCGGGTAAGATACATCAACTTCGGACAGGCTTTTCATGCCTTCCCATTGGTTTCAATTCCCGCTATGCGGGTAAGATACATCAACGCTTGTTAGCAGCTCTTTTTGCATCGTTATGTTTCAATTCCCGCTATGCGGGTAAGATACATCCTACGGAATCCATCAATAATATGTATCTGCCGAATGTTTCAATTCCCGCTATGCGGGTAAGATACATCAGCAAAAACAACGGAAAACACTGCCATTAACTATGGCATCCCTGTGCAAAACGCCGTTTTTGCTGTTTATAGTATACCATATATGCCTGCACTTGTCCACATTCTATCCAAATTTCACCGATTTTGTTTTGATTTTTCGCCGCAGGTTGGTGCGTGTCTCTTCTTTTTCGAGCCGATTTTATAGCGGATTTTCAGGGTCTCGCACCTGGCCTGTGCCCGTGCCGGCACAAAATGCAAAAGATTTTTGATCTTTAACTTTCTCAGCCTCAAACTCTATTGCCATTGTGTAAGCAAACCAACCCACAAAGGGAAGACGGATGCGTTCCTTTTCCATAACGTCCGCAACCTATTCGCAGCCCCTGAACCATACCGGGCATTGCCAGTATGAATTTTCATTGCGTTACCTGCCTAAAATTGCTATACTGGAAACAAGAAATGCCGCTGCGGCGGCAGGAAAGGACTCCACTTTCTATGAAACGAATTTATATCACGGCGATCCCTCTGGACAGCAACTTTGCCATCACCCCCTATGCGGCCGATTCAGTGAATTACACCCAAACCGCCGCACAGCCTACCTGTTACCCCATCACCCCGATTCTGGCCGACACCGCCCACCCCGGGGATAAAATTAAGATCATCACGGTGCGCCAGGTCAACACCCCGCATAGCGAGAACCTGGAAGTTTTCCGCCGCGAAGTGGACGGCCTTGGCTTTCCCTACACGCTGGTGGACCTGACCACACCGGAAAACCAGCAGCGTGACGGCCTGTTGGCCCTGTTTGAGGCGCTGACAGACGTCATGGAGAGCGATGCCTGCTACTATGCTGATGCGACTTTTGGCACCAAAACCTATCCGCTTGTGCTGTCCTCCGCCCTGCATTATGCCGAGAAAATTTTGGACGACACTGAAATCTGCGGCATCTATTACCGCGAGCTGACACGGGAAAACGGCCAAGTTAAAAACGTGCGGCAGTATGATATCAGCACACTGTTCACGCTGGATGGTATCATTGACATGGCCGCCGATGCAGAGCTGACTGACAGGAAAGCTTTTATCAAGCTGATGCTCCACCCTGACCGGGAGGTGTAAGCTATGGCGGATTACGCAAAAGACAGCGAGAAACAGGCCGCTTTGCGCCGTCAGATCGAGAATCACCCAATCTGGCAGTACCCGCCGGAGGAACGGCTGCAGCATAACCGCGAGTGGCAAAGCCTGTATCTACTTGTGTTTGAGTTTAAAGAATTTTTGCAGAAGCTGGAAAATCGGTTGAACAATGCCGGGTATGACACCGGATATTTGAAGCAGGACGAAGACGCCATGCTGGAGGCGCGCTACACCCGCCGCGGAAAACTGCGAAACAAACTGGATACCCTGGCCTTTACCGAATCGATGCGCAAGGCGGTTGCCAGGTATGATGCAAGCTCCGGAAAAGAGTTTATGGCATATTTTGATACGATCTACGCCAACGCCATGCACGAATCTGTAAACAAACAATCCATGCGTGAGCAAGGCGATGTCCGCCTGACACGCGGGGAGGCACGCCTTTGGAAGCGTCTTTGTGAACTGTGCGAAAAGCAGGGGATTGACCCGTCTGAACTACCGGCGGCCTTTTATGCGCGCGCCGCCGAGATTTTGGACGTAGATGTGGACGCCCTAAAGTCTCTTGTACGCAATGCCACGGCCGCGCGGCGCACGGTCTCACTGAACTTCTCCGGAGACAATGAGGATGACGGTCCCAGGTTTGATATGGCCGATCCGAATCAGGAAAATATACAGGACCGCTTGGAGCGCACGGCCGAAGCCATGCGCGCCATCGCCCTATTCGCCAGCAAGGATATAAAAGAATACCCGCGGCTTTTCTTTACTACCGATGTACTTGGCCCCATGTGTACCGACAAGCCTGAGCTGCCTCCGGAGCGGTACTGCGCCCTGCTGGAAAAGCAGGAAGATTTGCTGTGGAATCAGATCTTTGTGAGGAGCTACATATACTACCTGTTTGAACCGAATAAACCGAAATACCTGCGGTTGTTACTAGACATTCCCCCGGCCCACCCATTGCAGGACAGCAGCGTGGCCGCTTACCAGCATGTAACAGCGGCAGCTGTAAGCTACCAGCGCCGCCAGTATACCGCCCTTTTAAAAAAGATATTAGAACAGATGCAAAAATAGAAAAGAGCAGCAAAACAAAAATAGCGTTTGCTGCTTGTTATTTTACTGCCAATATTCCGGCAGTTCCACTCGCCGCCCTTTACGGCGATAGTCAGTTTTTTTGCGCATAATGCGCGGGCAGAGCTTGACCCCCTGCCACAGGGTTCTGTGGGCACGAGCGGCAGCGCGCTGCACCTTTTTGGACTGCTTGTCCAGTGGGATATAGTTTGCTTTCATGTTGTCCTCTCCTTTTGGCATGCCGTTTTCCATGTGGCAATGCCATCATAGCCATAATGTCTTGGCTCTATCTTTGCCTACGACCTGCTTTTTTTCTGGAAGTGTGCAGTACCTACAAATAGGCTTTGCAGCGGTATGTCAGCGCTGCAATAAAGCGTTTTGTTTCCGGCGTCATGGACGCTCCGAACCAGCTGCACTGTTGATCTTGCCAAAGAGCGGATTCGACTCGCCTTTGCCCGGGCCCAGAAGGCCGTAGTCGACCTGCACCGGCGCACCCGCGAGGGCATCCTGACGACACGCCTGAATGGCAAAACACCTGGCCGCAAATCAATCATAAAAAATCTGCCCCTTGTAAGAAGCAGATCAAAAATACAGTCGGGATTTTGATTCTATTCATGCAAACCGTACTGCGCCCGGCCGGAGACACAGCAGCCATCCGTTAGGGCAGGAACATGCGTCTCTTTTTGTTTGCTTCCACCTAGGCTATAGGGACGACAATTCTGAAAGTTAAAAGAAAATGGATCATTTTACAGGTTACAGGAGATATTGTAAAATAATGTCATAATATCCTTCCGCATTTTAACACGCTTTACTGTTGTTTTTGTGTTCCAGCTCCAGTAAAAACTTATACAGCGGCATAACATCAATGGTTACTCCGTCCTCCTGGATGGTCTCTTCCTCCTCATAGGTTACGATGATAAACCGCGTGCCCTCTTGCGAATTCTTCGCCAATTTTTTCAAATTGCCAACCTCGCGGGCGCGGGCCTCCCCTTCAATGGAGTAGGCCGCCTGCACAGCCAGGCAGACCGATGGCACATAGAAATCAATATCGATGTTTGTCTTGGCGGATTTCAGGTAGTACACATCATCCGGGTATGCGCGGGCCAACGCAACAGCCACCATGTTTTCCAACTGTACAGACTCTTTCCTATCCAGAAACAGGCTTAAAATTCCGTTATCAGAGAAATAGAACTTCGGATAGCTCTCCTTCTCTATGAGGTTCGCGTAGTAGTTCTGCAAATGAAACAGCAGATAGGCATCCTCCGCATAGCGGATATAGTCGGCGATCGTATCCTTTGCCAGGGAAACATTGACAGCATGCAGTGTCTTTTGCAGTTTGGAGTAGGAAATTTCATTGCGAACAGACTCCGCTATTTTTTTTACCAAAATTTTCACAGCATAGTCGTTGCGAATCTTGTTCCGGGTAATGATATCCCCCAGCAAGACTTTTTGATAAACGCCGGAAATATACTCGCGCTTTGCTTTGTATAGCAGCGATTCCGGCAGGCCGCCGTATTGCAGATATTGCGCGCAGGCCGCACGGATTTTCCCATTTGTTTTGGTGCCAAGCATTGCCTGCTCGTTGTGTGGTATCTCGCAGGCGGTCAGATACTCACCGAATGTATAGGGGGTAATGTGTTTGGCAAAAAAGCGACCGCCCAATGTTGTCTCTATCTCGCGGCTCAGCATCCTGGCGTTGCTGCCCGTGATGTAGATATGCTCCTTGGAGTCTGCCATGCGGCGGGCAAACTTCTCCCAGCCATCGATGTTCTGCACTTCGTCCAGAAAAAAATAGCCTTTCTTGTCACTCAGCTCACTCTGCACTGACAAAATATCGTTGAAGTCTGCAACGGTGAATTCGGAAAGGCGCTCATCCTCAAAGTTGATGTAGATGATCTGGTCCCAGTCCACGCCGGAAGCAACGAGATCCAGCACAATTTTATACAGCAGCGTGGATTTTCCGGCACGGCGCAGGCCGACTAGCACATAATTTCCGTTTTCCTCAAATTCGTAGTTGCGCGGCACGATTTGAAAGTTGCGGATAAATTCATGCTGGTCATAGATAACGGATTTTAAGAGGGTATGGTTCATATCGAGCACCTCCAAAAGAATAGCCAACATTTTACAGATATAGTATATCACTCGTCATTAAAATTGTCGAGTATATTTTACAAGCTAGTAATTGTGTTGTCAATTATATTTTAACATTCCTGCAATTTTGACCATTTCCCCTCAAAATAAAACGCATGGCAATCTGGTTTTTTTGTTGGGGCCTGACATGTGTCAAGTGCGGCACAAGCTGCAACAGATAAGGAAGATAGGTTATCCATCCATGGTGTTATCCTCCCTCAATTTATACTTTATACACAAGTTTTTTGTATTATACTGGAAGTTTTATACACCGAGGAATACAACACTTCGTGTTTAAGGATAATAATTCCTTGACTTTTGGCCGCATGGCCATATATAGGTAAAATGCGAATCATCGCTTAACTTCCTGCAGCCGCCAAATTTATGGTCATCATAGACTTTCAGGCTCTCAGCAATAAGGGTCTCTCCTTATTGCACAAGGACAGTCTGAGCGTTCTCTTTATGCTGATTTTAAATCATGTCATCGGCTGATCCGGCATTGTATTGGCAATGCCGATTGCTTTTGCCACATATATCAAAGAAGCAGGAACCACGAACAGTTCCTGCTTCTTTTCTTTTTATTTCCTTACGGGTTCGGAATATTATCTGACTCTGAATCATAATTTTTCAGACCCGTATTGTTTGCCGCCGACAGAGCAACAGCAATTTTACGGATATTTCGTCAAGCCTCTTCAATTCGGATCAAAAATTGCAATGTGCAATCTTCTTTCAAATGATACTTAAACTCCGGCATCACCCCGGGGCCGCAGGCGCCGGTGCCAATGCCTTGCTGGAAGGCCTGGATTGTTACATAGGTCCCCGTACGGGCCTCGTCCCTGCGGTGCTTCATGGAGAGCAGTGCGCGGTCGGTGTATGGCTTGATGCCCAGTTCAAACGGGCGGCCAACAGCCTCAAAGACCACACAGGTCTTTCCATCGGAGACAGAAGCCACGGTACAGTCCATGCGGTTGCCGCTCTCCTGCGGGCGCAGATTCGGCTCGGTCATATCGGCCACGGTACAATCCACCGCACGGATGGGGAACTGATCCTTCATGTCGCAATAGCTTTCTCCGCTGCGGCCAACATAATGCACTGCATCAAAAACCTCGTCCAGGCGGAACGTCTTGCCAAAACGTGGAATTTCCTGACTGCCGGAAACGCGATGCAGCACGCTGGTGACCAGCACGCCGCTGTCCGTTCCCTTGTAGGTATCGGTAACCATATAATGGCCGCGTTTGTTGGTGATTTTGGTCACGACCTGCCAACCATCGGCGGTCTGCTGTGTTGAAACGGTCTCCTCGGTCTGGCGGGTGTAGGGCACCATCAGGTTATGGAACATGGCGTCAACATCGTTATCGGTAGGGGCGCGGTACAAAAGCGTGCCCTCATCAGCCCCGGCTGCAACGACCACGCCGCTTTTGCGGCAGACAAGCCGCCCTTTTTCGACTGCAGCATCCCCCGGCAGCGGCTTCACAGCGGGCGCGGCGGCTATTTCCTGCGCCAGCACAAGCTGTTCCTCGGACACAATCTGTCCGGTCACCGTGTCAGTCGTTTCAACTATGACCGCCAGCAGACCGTCCACAGCCCTGCCAAGCGGCACAGTCACCGTTTCTTTCGTAAGAGGTGCGGTCTGCGGGGTCAATATTGTTTTGCTGCCGTCATTCCAGCGGAACGCCAGGCGGTAACGCCCGGTCGAAAATGCCGTTGTGTTGAACACCTCAAACTGCCCGCCGCTGACATGCGCCACACGGATAGGGCGATAGATAAAGCGCATGAGCTTTGCGCCTGTGGAGGGGCTGCGGTCAGGGTAGAACAGGCCGTCCACGCAGAAGTTGCGGTCATGCTCCCACTCGCCATGGTCACCGCCATAGGTGTAGCTGCCGTCTGTGTGCAGAACGGCATGGTCCACCATCTCCCACACGCAGCCGCCCATGAGGTTATCGTAATTATAAATTTCCTGCCAGTAGGCTTCGGTGTTGCCGGGGCCAACGCCCATGGCGTGGGCGTACTCGCACATGAAATAGGGGCGGTCATTGAGCCGGGCCTGTTTGCGGCGCTTTTCGCCGACATTGTGCACCATCTTGACGCTGGGGTACATTTCGCTGCCCACATCGTAAGCCTGGCGCTTGCAGTGGATAGCGCTCTCATAGTGCACCGGCAGGGGAGAGTGCTGCTTGAGGTAATCGTACATAGCATCGGTGTTGTGATAGCCGCCCGCCTCGTTGCCAAGGCTCCACATAACAACCGATGTGTTCCCATGGATTTTGTCCCGCTGATACAGCCGCGTGATGCGATCCATATAGTGGCTTTCCCACTTGGGGTCGTTGCTGATGGAGTTATAGGTCGGCGGGAGCTGCATGGCGAACGTACCGTGCGTCTCCAGGTCATTTTCGTCTACAATATAAATGCCAAGCTCGTCCGCCAGTTCCAGCAGCAATGGGTCCGGGGGATAGTGCGATGTGCGCACGGTGTCGATGTTGAATCGCTTACAGACCAGCATATCACGCTCGATATCATCAGGGGACATGGTGTAGCCGTTGGCCGCATCGGTATCGTGGTGGTTCACGCCCTTAAGTTTGATTTTGCGGCCATTGAGCAGGAACACATCTTGCTTGATTTCAACCGTGCGGAAGCCGATTTTCTCTTTTACGCAGCTGGTGGCGGTTTCATAGTAAATATTGTACAGTGTCGGGACTTCGGCATTCCACTCGGTCACATCAAGCCCCGCAAACACAGCCTGCGCCGTGCCATTCCTGGCCGTAACGGTTGCTGTCTGCTCCAAGCCGTGGCCTTTGACGGTAAACGCCACGTCAATATCAGAGAGCGTCTGCGCAGAAAGGGTCAGCGTGTAGCCATCGGGCTTTTTCTCGGTTTTGGCATCAATGTCCCACAGGTCCGTTGGCTCCTCGGTGCGCAGCAGCACATCGCGGAAGATGCCGTTATTGCGGAACATATCCTGGTCTTCCAGATAGGTCCCATTGCACCAGCGGTGTACCACAATCACCAGTTCGTTATGCCCGGATTTCAGCTTTCCGGTCAAATCAAACTCCGCCGTGTTGTGCGCACCCTCGGAATAGCCGATAAAGAACCCGTTTACATACAGATCCATGCAGCTGGCAACGCCTAAAAACGAGACGATACGGCGCTTGTCAGCATCATCGATTTCAATAAAGCGGCGGTAGACGCCGACAAAATTGTACTCCTCGCCGGGGACTTTCCACTGCGGGCGGATGCCGGTATCGCAGCCCAGCCAGGAAAAGGCACGGCTAACCTTGCCGGTCGTGGGGATCACCGGCGGCTTGTAGGGAAACTGGTAGCGGATGTTGACATAAAACGGCTTATCGTACCCGCGGAACTGCCAGCAGGACGGAACATCGAGCTTATCAAAATGCACTGCATCGGTGTCAAGTTCAACCGGTAGTTCGGCGGGGCGGGGGTAGAATTTAAAATCCCATTCCCCGTTCAGGCATTGGACTTTCGGCGATGCATAGCGCTTCTGTTTCGGTGCCACGGCGTCCGCAGCGGCGCGGCCGGGGTAGGGGATAAAGTAGCTGCGTGCGGGCAACTTGTTGACCGCGAAGGTGGCGAAATCGTAGTAGTTGGTGGTGTTCAGCCGGTACTTCATTGCGTGGCTCCTTTTTTTCGTTCGACGATGGCGGCCTGCTCAGCGGGAAGGTTCTTCTCAACGGTCCACAGGAACACCAGCACGGCGCACAGCGCATAGGCAGCCGTTTCCACCCAGATATAGCTGACGGAAATGGCCGTGTTGACAGCTGCGGACTGGCCCAGCGTGTTCAGCGCCACATCTGCGCTCTGGTCATAGCCGCTCGCGTTCAGGATACCGCTGAAAATTGCGTTGCACACGGGGGTGGCGGCCACCATCAGCGCACTGTAGACCGACATGGTCAGGCCATCGGTGCGGATGCCGCGGGTGTATTCAATGTGGTCGATGACATCGGCCAGCATGGCAAGGATCAGGTAACAGGCAGGGGAGGAGCCAAGGCATTTGAGCGCAATGCCGATGGCGACAGGAATGATATTGCTGCCGCCAAGGCCCGCGATCACACCGCCTGCCACGCCGATGGCCATGCCCACCAGGCAGGTCAGGCGCTTGCCAAACTTATTAGCCAGTGGCACCACAAAGACCGCGGCAACGGCCATTGGGATGGCACCCAGCACGGCCAGCAAAGACTGTGACATGCCCCAGGCATCGCCCAGGCTGGCGGTATTGAAAAAACTGTTATCCAGCACCCACTGGCAGAAAAAGGTCATGGAGCCGTTTTTCATAGCGCCGCCCCACTGGAACGCCACATAGAACAGCATCGCCAGCCACCAGCTCTTTTCACTGGTGACAGCCTTGACCTGCTCGCCGAAGGAAGCGCTGCTTTTTTCGGCCTTTTCCGCGCCTGCTGATTCCTCGGTCACGCGCTCCCGCGTGAACCGGAACTGCAGAAGGATCGTCAGCGCCGTAAAGATCGCCACACCCAGCATGGCAACGAACCAGAGGTGCTGGTCCTCTTTCAGCGCCATCGAAACGAGCGTGGGGAAAATCATGGAGCCAACGCCCATCACGCCCAGGCTGGCAATGTTCGTCAGCGAGGCCAGCGTGGAGCGCTGTTTGCTGTTGCGGGTGGAAACCGGCACCAGCGTGGAATTGGCTGTGTTGTAGATGGGGAACCCCACGGCGTAATACGCATTGTAGGCAATGGCGATCCAGACCATCCGGGCGGTGCGGTCCGCAAACGGAACAATGAACATCAATACGCTTGCAACCGAAAGCATCAGCGCAGAGAGCAGGATCCAGGGCCGTGCCTTGCCCGCAAGAGTGCGGGTACGCTCAATCAGCTGGCCCACCACCAGGTTGGCCGCAACGATCAAAATTGTGGAAAGCAGCTGCAGGGTCGTCAAAAAACCGAGGTCCAGCTTCAGCACGTTGGTCAGGTAGTTTTGCAGCTGGCTGGTAAAAATCCCCGAAGCCAGCAATGCCCCAAAGGGACCGATCAGGTAACCGAACAGCATTTCCGGCGGGCGGACATCCTCCGATGTGACCTGCGACCGCAGGAGCGGGCTGTTCCATAGCCCGTTTTTCGTTTGATTCATAAGGAAGTTCCTTTCATTCCATAAAACGCTTGAAAAAACCGCATTCTTCCGTGTTGCAGTTTTGTGCCGCCTCTGCGCGGATATTGCAGTGGAAAACATGCCCCAGCTTTTGTGTTTCGTCACCGTAACAGCGGTACACACAGGGCACACCGCAGCGTTCCAGCGCTGCGGTCATCAGCGGGGTCTGCTCCTTCAAAAAGTCGTTGTTGGCGGTCATGACAAAGCAGGGCGGGTAGCGGCCCGTTACATGGGCTGTCACATCCATGGCATGCAGTTCGGTATCGGTACCGCCGTCTGGCAGGATGTCCGGCAGCAGGTGGGCGATCAGCCCTTTTTGCCCGCGGGAAATGCAGTATTGCCCGCAGTTCAGCGCAAGGGCCGTCGGCACAAAGCCGGGCGGCGGGGTAACCGGAATATCTGCAGCTGCCGGGTCAGCGCACCGCGCTGCGTACAGCCCCAGAATGTTAGCCCCGGCCGAATCGCCCACGGCGAAAACATGGCGAGTATCAAAATGATAATCCTCCGCGTGGGCCATTACCCAGTGAAACACCGCATCGGTATCCTGCAAGGCGGCGGGGAACTTGTGCCGCGGGGCCAGCCGATAGGAAAAATTCACAACGGCAAAGCCATGCTGGGCCAGGCTCATACAGTAATGTTGATAAAGGTTTTTATCGCCATAGACCCAGCCGCCGCCGTGAACGCTGACAATCACGGGAAGTGCGGTGCCTCCGGCGTTTTTGGGGCGGTAAACGTCCAATGTCTGCCAGCGCGGGTCCGTGCCATAGGGCAGATTATCAAAACGGACAATGTCTTTTGGCGCCTGCAAACCGCGGTCCCGTATTGTATCGCTGATTTTGAAGCTGGCCCGCAGGCCCAAGCCGTACAGAGACATACGTTCACTCCTTGCAGGGGATGCAGCAGGCAGCATTGTGGGTGCCGTCCGCGGCGGTCAGTTCCACGGTATCTGCATCAGCATCCGCACGGACCACGGCCAGCGCTTCGCCAAAATAGGTATCGGTGGTATCGGACAGATAGCCACGTTCGCTGTAGGCACAGGCGCTGCCCAGCCCCAGCAGGGTCCCGCCGCGGACTTTAACGGTAACAGTGCCGCGCTCCAGCGGCTTCTCCGTGCCGTTTTCATCGGTGTATCGCAGCTGGACAAACGCCAACCCGCCAGGGCGGACGGTTTCTTCTTCCGGCACAAGGCAAAGCCGGGTCTCGGTGTTGGCGGTATGCAGGGCCGTGCGGCCAATCTCATTCCCGGCTGCATCATAGCTGACTGCCTCAACGGTGCCATCTTCATAAGTGCAGGAAAAGCGCACAACGCAGTCGTTTTTTGGCGCAGCTTCGCCCACGGTTTTGCCGTTGATTTTCAGCGCCACTTTGGCGGCGCGGGCATAGACTTCCACCACGGCAGGTTTTCCTTCACAACCGTGCCAGCTCCAGCTGGGGATGGCGTGGGACATGCGCCACGCGGAAGGGGAGTGCTTTTCTTTGGTGTGGTTGACAGGCCAGACGGCCAGCAGCGGGCCTTTTTCCCGCTCCAGTGCCACACGGGTGTACAGGGCTTCGCCCTGCGTGCGGCCAATCAGGTCAATGCGGCCTGCCCCGGCTGCGATCCAGCCCGGCCCGTGGGAAAAATCCGGTACATAGTCCGGGTATTCCCACGCGCCGATGCCGACCTCACCCAGGTAATCCATGCCCGCCCAGACGAAATCGCCCAGCAGGCGCGGTTCGTGCTTGGCCAGCTCATAAAAACGGTAGGCATCGCTGCAGAACGTCTCGCTTCCGACAATCAAGCGGTGCGGGTATTTTTCCAGGTCATGCTTATACCGGCGTATGCCATAATTGTACCCCGCGGCGTCCATATTTGCAAAGGCATCTTTCGTTTTCCAATCGCAGGGCGGCAGGGATGCCCCCCATTTCATAAAGTCCGCGCCCATGAAACCCGCCAGGTTGTTGAAGAACTCGCTGCCGACGGCCTTTTTCTTGGGGGCCGCTTTGCCGGCCGCTGCGCGCTTGGCGGCAGCTTCGGCCTCTTTCTTCGCCTTGTCATCGCTGTAAACACCAAAGCCCATTGAGGACAGGAAGTTGAAGAAGATGTTCACCCCGCAGGTCACGGGACGGGTGCTGTCCAAACTGTGCATGTGCTCAGTCATCTGCTTTGTCAGCGCAATGCCGCGGGGCTGGGCCGTCTCGGCCACCTCGTTGCCGATGGAGTACATGATCACTGACGGATGGCTGTAGTCCTTGCGGACAAGGGATTCCAGATCCTGCCGCCAGCGGTCGGGCAGGTAGCCCGCATAGTCATATTGGGTCTTGTGGATGTACCACATATCGGCGTATTCATCCATGACCAGCATACCCAGCTGGTCGCAGGCATCCAAAAATGCCTTGGAACAGGGGTTATGGGCACAGCGCACAGCGTTGTAGCCCACCTTTTGCAGCAGCCGGACTTTGCGTTCCTCCGCTTCGGGGTAACAACAGGCACCCAGAACGCCGTGGTCGTGGTGGACACAGGCACCGAGCAGGATGACCCGCTTGCCGTTGAGCAAAAATCCGTCATCGCCCCAGGAAAGGGTCCGCACACCGAATGTCGTCTCGGCGCAGTCATCGCCAAACATGGCTCGGCAGCGGTAGAGTGCAGGGGAATCGGGGCTCCAAAGTTTGGCATTGGGGATCTGCACCCGCAGAACAGCTTTGCCGTTGGATTCTGCCTGCGCCGTGGCCACGGTCTGCTCACCATCCAGGATGGCAACCGCCACCGCGCCGCTGGCTGTTGTCTGCACGGTCACTTCCACCTCCGCGGGGTCAATGCTCAGCGTGCGGACCTGCACACCATCGGGCAGGATGTGCCGTGCGGGGGCAGTCCACAGGGTGACGGGGCGGTAGATTCCCGCGCCGGAATACCAGCGGGAGTTAGGCTGATCCGCATTGTGGGCAATAACTTCTAGCACATTGTCCCGGCCAGGCAGCAGTTTGCCCGTAAGGTCCGCGTAAAAATCACTGTAGCCATAGGGGCAGGATGCGATTTTCTCACCGTTCAGGTGTACTTCGGCGTTATGGTAAACGCCCTCAAATTCCAGCACTGCGCACTGCGCCGCCTGCGCGGCATCGGGGGTGAAGTGCTTTTCATACAGATAATCGTACCCCGCAAACCAGCCTGTGTTGGTGCCGCCTGCCGAGGTCTGGCTGCGCTCCTCGGCCAGCATGGCATCGTGGGGGAGGGTAACGGGCGTGCCGGGGGCGGAGCTGCCCAAATGGCGGCAGGTCCAGCCGGTGTTAAAACTTGTTGCTTTCATGTTGTGCTGCCTTTCGGAATGTTGCAGGTATTACCAAAGAAAAACCGTCCGGGACGCATGCCCCGGACGGCGTGTAAGTACGGAGCCTATTGCGGCTTACTTACTTTTCTGCGCAAAGTTGGTGATGATGGCGGTAACGATGGCGACCAGGTTCAGCACAGCCATCGTGATGTTCATACCGGACAGTTCCGGCATGCCAACCATCTTGATGCCGTTGAACGCTTCGGCAATGTTCCAGATACCATCGGAAAGAACTGCCATCATGGCGTAAGCCAGCAGGGCGGCGGCAATGATGCCGGTAAAATCGGTCCAGACTTTCTCACCGAAGAGGAGAGAGACCTCGCAAACGGCGGCTGCGCCCAGGGCAATGGGGACCAGGCTGTTGACCACGCCGCCCTTGGAGCCGTAAATCAGCACAGCAACCAGCGTTGCAACGGTCAAAATCAGGGTCAGTGCGGCGGTATAAAAGCCAAAAGCTTTGTTTTTCACAATGCTCGCTCCTTTCTTACTGTTTCTTGGCCTTTTTCTTGGTCTTGCTCAGAACCAGCAGGACAAAGAATACGGCGGTCAGGATGCCGGTAACGGCGATTTCGGCGGTGATGGCGGTCTGCCAATACGGTGTAACATGTTCAATGACGGAGTTGGATGCCGTGCCGTTGGTAACGACCGAGCGGCTGATGGCGTACTCCCAGCTGATAGCGGCTTCGGTCAGCAGCTCCAGCAGGTGGCCGTCATCGGTATCCTTTGCTTTCTGCAGGATCCACTGGCCGTGGCCGCCGACACCGTCCAGGCACCATTCCTGCGTGCCTGCATCCAGAACTTCGGCTGCATGGTTCTTGTAGCCGCCGTCCACATACTCGTCAAAGCAGGGGGCAGCGTCGGTATCAATGGCACCGTTCCAGCCCCACTCGTTGCGCAGAATCGTGGTGTTCAGGGCATAGCTGGCGGAGTACCACTTCAGGCCCAGACGCTCGAAGGACTGCATCAGGCCGCCTGCGTTGGCCACGCGGATGCTGCCCTCAAAGGCTTTCAGGTTGCCCTCGCGGAACGCCTGTTCATTGAAGAAGCAGACAAGACCTTCGCGGTAGAATTCCTGGTCGTTGCCGACAAAGTGCTTGGGGCCAGCGTGGGAGCCGGTTTTCTCCATGGCCTCCACTTCCACAGCGCCTGCCAGGTAGTTCAGGATGGGGCATTCGGACATATACTCAAAGTTACGGCCGCCGAACGGGGTGCGGTGCAGGTCGTTGCCGAGGTTGTAGTTGATCATGTAGCCGGACCACATGCCATCCTCGCCCATCATGGTGCCGCGGCCAGCGTACAGGTCGGTGTTGAAGGTACCGGCCAGGACAACGTTGGAGCAGTAGCGGGTGGTAACGGGGTTGACCTGCTCGCCGTTGAACTCAACGGTCAGGGGATAGGTACCGCCAACGCTGTCGCAGCCGTCGCCGACCGCAAAGGCGGGGCTCAGGTCACCGACGGCGGGGCTCTGGAAGCTCTCGGCCGTGGCGTTGGGCAGATCCTCAGGCTGGAGCTGATAGACGAACTTCAGCCAAGTCTCGTGGTCGGACAGGGGAACGTCCTTCATGATGGCAAGGTTCAGGCCGGAATCAACGCCGAAGTTGGCAGCAACTTCCGAATAGCTCGGTGCTCCTTCGGGTTTTTCGTACCATTCGCCCGCCAGCAGGTTCATCATTTCCGGCGTGGCTTCCACGGTGGTCTGCTCGACCGGGTAGGTAGCCTCCCAGTCGCTGCGGGACAGGTAGGTGCCTGCACCATCGACCCAGTAGTTCAGGTCGGCATCCGCAAACTGGTTGGAAACGATAGCGCCGTTCTCGCCGGTACGGTACTTGTCATCGTCAAAGCTCTGCTTGAAGCTGTAGGTCTTGGCGGCAGTGCCCTCGGCAGTCATGCCGTTGGCTGCGGTGTAACCTTCGGCGGCCAAAACATTGTTCAGTGCATCATGGGAATCTTCGCCAATGGCCAGGTAGTAATCGCCATCGGACAGGATGTAGCCGCCTGCGCCGTCATGGGCGGTGGTATCATAGCTGGCCAGCAGGTACTTGTCCACCGTGATGGTGACTGTTTCGGAAGCACCGGGGGCCAGTTCCTGCGTTTTGCCGAAGCCTGCCAGCTGGATGGCGGATTTCTCAACGCCGTGCTGGCGCTCGTAATCGCCGTAAGGGGTCTGTGCGTACAGCTGCACAACGGACTTACCGGCCACATCGCCGGTGTTCGTCACGGTAACTTTTGCGGTGATCTCGTCATCGCCCACATCCACGCTGTCCAGCTTCTGGTCAAACGTGGTATAGGACAGGCCGTAACCGAAGGGGTACTGCACTTCATCGGCGTAATTCCAGGAAGAAGCGCCTTCCAGTGCGCCAACAGGAGCGGTGGCGTTGCCCTGGCCCATAACGGCATCGGCGTAACGGGTCTCATAGTAACGGTAGCCAATGTAGATGCCTTCGGCCTGGAAGGACATGTACTCAGCGTTCTCATCCTCACCGATCGTGGCGTTGATCTCGTCCACGTTGGCAAACTGCGGGGTACGAGTGCCGGAGTTTACAGCGGCAGGGGAGGAGAGGGAATCGGTGGCGTAGGTGTCGGTCAGGTGGCCGGACGGGTTGACGTCGCCCTTCAGGATCTCGGCCACGCCCGTGAAGCCCTGATGGCCCGGGTAGCCGATGAACAGAATGGAGTCGGCGTAGGGGATGATGTCCTGCACCTCCATCTGATAGGGGCTGTTCAACAGGACGATGACCTTGTCAAAGTCCTTGCGGACGAGTTCGAGCAACTCGCGCTCGTTCTCGTGCAGGGCCAGACCGCTGATGGTGGAGCCGTCAGTGTCGACGTCGTCCATCAGAATGTCCTGACCTTCGCCGCCCTCACGGGCAAACACGACGATGGCGGCATCCTTATAGTCATTGGCCCACGTGCCGGACAGTGCTTCATAGAAAGCGCTGTTCTCCTCAGTGTTGGTAGCCGTGCCGGTGACGGAGTAGCCACCGCCGAACTGCGGGGTGGGACCTTGTGCGCGGGTGGCGGTGCCTGCGGCAATGCCATCCCACAGCTGGGGGTTGACCTCAAAGCCCTGGGCTTCCAGCGCGGTCTTGAGGTCAATGGAGTTCAGCGCGCCGTTCGTAACCTTGTTGCCGGCGGAGTTTGCCTGGTAAGCGGGGTCAACGGCGGCGTGGCCGAACACAGAAATGCGAGTGGCGTTCGTCAACGGCAGGGTGTTGTTCTCGTTGCGCAGCAGGGCCGCACCCTCGCGCATCTCGTTGACGTTCTGTTCCAGCGCAGCGGCAATGGCGGCTGCCTGTGCGTTGGGGTCGTCAAAATTGCCGAACTGGCTCTTGAAGTAGGTCGTGTCGCCAACTTCGCCCGTCTGGACGACCTTGGTGGTCGTGGTGCCCAGCGCGGTGTTGATGTAGCTTGCATTAGCCGCGGCAAGGTTCTGACCAATCAGGCCGACCACAAGCAAAGCTGCGGACGTAGAGGTAAGACCTGACCAGAGTTTAGATCTTTTCATCTGTTTTTCTCCTTCTCTTTGATTCCTGCACATCGTTTGTCCAGGTTCGTTGTACTTACTATACCATCCTTTCTATCCGCTGGCACATTTTTTCCCCATGTGCATGGTTTTATTTCGTAAGTGATGCAAAAGTGACAAAAGAATTGCAACAGCTCGGGAGATAACATGTTAATGTGTACAATCACGTTGGATTCGATTTGTACAAAATGCGCAATGCACGCCAATGTATCGTTCTGCAGCAAACGAACGCGGGAAACAGCCGATTGAAATTCCGGCAAAAGCTGTGCTATACTGGCAGTAACATTGGATCAGGAGGGCTCCGTATGGTACGAATCAAAATACTGGAAGACGACCCCGCAGACCGCGATACGCTCATTGAGTGCCTGCGGAAATATGAGCGGGAACAGGGGCAGAGCTTTTCCATCACGGCCTATGACAACCCATCCGATTTTATGGATAACTACCATATGGATGCCGACCTTATCTTTATGGATATTGAGCTGCCGGGCATCAACGGCATTGAGACCGCCCACCAGCTGCGCGCTGCGGACCCCGTGGCAGCGCTGGTGTTCATCACGAATATGGAACAGTATGCCATCAACGGGTACGAAGTTGACGCGCTGGATTTTGTCATCAAGCCCATCAATTACTACCGCTTTTCTTCCATGATGCTCCGCGCGCTGCGCAACCTGCCTGTGCGGGATGAAAAAGAGGTCATCTTACAGGCGGCGGGCACCATACGCCGGATGCGCATTTCCCAAATATATTATGTAGAGATACAGGACCACCTGCTCCTGTACCACACGGACATGGGCCGCATTGAAGCCTGGGGCAAACTTTCGGATGTGGAGGCTGAACTGGACACTTACAATTTTGCGCGGTGCAGCAGCGCACATCTCGTCAACATGCAGCATATCACATCGGTATCCAAAACAGAAGTCATCGTTGGCAGCACCAAGCTGCCCATCAGCCAGCGCAAACGCAAGGCGTTCTGTGACCGTGTGATTGCCTACCTGAACAAGACCTCTTGAAAGCCGGGGTGAGTTTTTGTGGTATCTCTTGCCTTTATCCGCAGGTTCCTTTTTAATGTAAAGTTTTGGGATATTTTCATGGCGTTTTTGCTGGCGACCCTGCCGTTTATCTTTCGCTGCAGCCGCCGCCCGCATTTTGTGCGCTGGGCCATTGCCTGGCTTGTGCCGATCCGGCTACTCTGCCTTTTCTTTGCCCACACCTATGGCGGCAATATTGCAGTGGAAGCGTTCTATTCGGCCATTCTTATCCTTTTAATGATCGGCGGGCTGTTGTGCTGTTTTGAGGAAAAGCTGTCCAACGTGCTGTTTTATTTCAGCTCCGGGTTTGCAACATGGTACATTTCCGACCGGCTGTTCCTCGTTATTGCCTCCATTTGCCGGTTGAACAGCAGCCTTGTTCCTTATTTTATTGAGCGCACGCCCTCCCATATCCTTTTATATATCACCTGCTTTTTGGCGGTATATCTGTTTATCTATTTCACCGTGGGCAAAAAGATGCACGCTCTGGGGGACAGCGAGATCCCCATGCAGAACGCGCTGCTGTTCTTGCTGCTGGACTGTATGCTGACGCCGATTTTTTATTTTGAGAGCGGTGCAATCTCCCAGTACAACATCTTCTCTTATAATCTTTTGAACATTGGCGAGATTATTTTTTACATATTTATGCTGCTTTTGCAGGTTCAGATGCTGGCCGCCGCCAAGGACCGCGTAGAGATCAGCACAATGAAAAAGCTTTGGGTCGAAGAGCAAAAGCAATACCAGCTGGTGAAAGAAAATATTGACGCCATCAACATCAAATGCCATGACTTAAAGCACCAGATCCGCAACCTGCGCACAACGGGCCAGGTCGATCCGGCATACTTGGACGATCTGGAACGCTCGGTGTCCATCTACAACAGCGCCGTGCGCACAGGCAACGAAACGCTGGACATTGTTCTGACCGATAAGCGTCTGCACTGCGCATCCCACAATATACAGTTCACCTGCATTGCCGATGGCAGCGGCGTGGCCTTTATGGAAACGATGGACATTTTCTCGCTGTTCGGAAATATTCTGGACAACGCCATTGAATGCGAATCCCTGCAGCCGCCCGAAATGCGGTTCATTCACCTTTCCGTGCGGACAGTCAACCGCATGTTGACCATCCATGCCGAGAACCACTTTGAGGATTCTCTTCAATTCAAGGACGGCCTGCCCGTAACCACAAAAGCGGACAAAGATTCCCATGGCTATGGCATGATGAGCGTCCGCCACATTGTGGAAAAATATAACGGCAGTTTTTCCATCTCCACGCAGGATAAGCTGTTTCAGATCGATATTATCATGCCGATACCATGTGATGATACCGGACGCAGTGCAGGATAAAGTGGCTGTAGAAGTTATACATTTTCTGTTATCTCCTCCAGAGGATACACTCTTTGGGGGAGATATTATAATTTAGAGCCTTTGAAATTGGGTATGCACAGACAGAACGGCGCATTTTTCGTATGGCTTTTCTTCTTATGGTCCGCATTCGTGTTCGCTCCGCTATGCGGGCATCGATTCCGTTGTTTTATGAGCAATCACCCTTTTGTTCTTCTTTCTCTTTAGAATTATATATTTATAAATTTATATCTTATACTTTATTATATATAGAAGAAACAGAGGTTCTTTCCCTCCACAACAGAGGTTTCTTCTGGTGATAACGGAGGTTCTTTCATAGAATGGCGGAGATTTTTTCTTTTGGCGGCAGAGGTTGTTTCCTCTATTTTGCATGGAAAGAATCTCTGTTATACAATGAAAAAATCTCTGTTACCGTGTTGCGTGAACGGGCATAAGGAAAAGGCTGGCAACCTGTAAGAAGCAATCGAAACGACAAGATCATCCCGATGGCACCTGAAAACGGCGGGAAAATGGCTGTGGGCGAAACATGAAGAGGCAGACAGAAGGACTTTTTTTGCGGTAAAAACCTCTGGTTAGCTTTTATAGCAGGTAATTCCTTTAAGGCAATACCGCTAAGGCAATACCGCATAATTCTAAGTGCCGATACGGCGAGCGAGGTGCGGCATCTGCCGGAGCGGTGCTTAAGCCGTCAGGCGGGAATTGTGCGGTGTTGCCTTAACTTAAGCAGCAGGGGAGAGGCGCAAAGGCCGTTTTTTGCGGTAAGAATCTCCGTTTGCAAAAGAATGTGACTGGAAATTGGTACGGTAGAAATCTCTGGATGGAAGGAAATGCCCTCTGCAAGCAGAAAAATAGAAAAAATAGATAAAATTTTCTCGGTAAGAACCTCTGCTTGGCGAAGCGTGAGAAAGCAGAAAAGAAAAAGAGCAGAGGTTACCATTTTGTATGGGATCGTAGAGAAGTACGTTAAAAACCTCTGTATTAGGAGAAGGTAGGTGACGAGGGAGTACGAGAGAAGAAAGATGAGGGCACTATTTTTTACGGCGTAAGAACCTCAGGATAAAAGAAGTCTTGGATAAGAACATTTGGTAATGCACAAAGCAGCACGGTACTTCCTTTGGAGGCTGCAAAAAAATCGCCGTAAAAACCTCGGCTTTGGGGGCAACAATCAGGCTTTATAAAATAGGGGCGGGGAAAAATCACTTTTTATGTTCAGAAAAGTCAAAAAGCACAGTTTTTGACCTTGATAGGGAGACAAAGAAGAGAAAATACGCGAAAGAAACATGCCGAATATACATTGAGAAAGACCAAAATATGCAAGAGGAGAAAAAAGAAAAATATATAAACGGAGAAATTTACGGAGAAAAAAATCAGATAATAGTTGCAAATAAATCGGCGATGATACGAGACAAAATGCGGAGCAAATAGTGAGATCAACGATACTTAAAAGAGATTATTAACGCGAAAAAAATTAAAAATCACGGAAGAAATGGCCGAAAAAGTGTTGGACAGAACGAGATGATGGAGGGAAAGGAAGCGGCAAAGAAAAGGTGGCTAAGAACCAACCTATTATAAAGAAGAACGTGAAGAAAACTGATGATAGAGTGGAGCAGATAGACTTTACAATGCCAAAATTTTCGCGGTAAAAATCTCTGTTTAATTCCAGGGCACAGGAAAGACAGGCAGCGCGAGAAAGCGATTCCTGAAAAAATGTGCGGTAAAAATCTCCGGTATGGGATGCTGCTTTATGAGGAAGCAAGAAAAAAAGACAAATGAAACGTTTTGAAATAGGCGAAAACAGAACAGCTGCAATAGAACCTTTAGCAACAGCGACAATGCTGGGGTTATAGGTATAGCAACAGGTACCGAAGTCTACAAAACTGTTGCCGTAAAACTGGGAAGCAAATAAAAAGATGTTTGTAGATAAGAAAAGGAAAAGCAGAGGAAAAAAGAATGAACTATACAAAGAAGGAGCCACCGAATTAGTCTTTTTAATAAATGATATGTTGGGGCAACACCGCACAATTCCCGCCTTACGGCTTAAGCACCGCTCCGGCGGCTGCGGCACGGCATCTGCGTTGCCAAAATGCTCGATAAGACATCCAGTATTATCTGCGCTTTTGGCTTAGCATCTGCCGCACCTCGCTCGCCGTATCGGCACTTAGAATTATGCGGTATTGCCTTGGAAATTTTCTGAACCCTGTTCCAAGAAAAAACTCTGATCCCGCTTTGCTTTGCCCCGCATACAAACTCGGCCGCAAAAAGAAAACGGTTCAAAGAATGGCGAATAGAAACTTTCTGGCTTCATAAAACTTTTTACTTTTTTCAAAGACAAATAAAACTTTCTTTCTCGCGTAGGAACCTCTTGCTAAATCCTGAAAATAGTGTATTATAACTAAGTGTGGCGCTGGAATTTACAATCCATCAGGATCGGAGTTTCAGTATGATGAAAAATACAATGTTGGAAATGTCCCGTTATGCAGCGCTGGCTCGCCAGGCTGTGGCAGAGGGTATTGTTCTGCTGAAAAATGAGGCTGTCTTACCGCTGGCTTCCGGCGGCAGAGCGGCTTTATTTGGGTACGCGCAATTTCACTACTACCAAAGCGGCACAGGGTCCGGCGGGCTGGTGAACACCGCCCATGTGCCGAACCTGCCCGAAGTACTGGGCGGCCCGGACGGCTACCAGCTGGATGCCGAGGTGCAGGCCCGCTATGCAGCATGGCTGGCGGAACACCCTTATGAGATGGGAACCGGCTGGGCACAGGAACCGTGGTTTCAGCCGGAAATGCCGCTGGATGAAGACTTTGTCCGCGCTGCGGCCCAGCGTGCCGAAACGGCGTTTATTGTCATCGGTCGCACGGCAGGGGAAGACCAGGACAATAGCAATACTCCCGGCAGCTTTCTGCTGACCGAGGGCGAGGAAAATATGCTGGCGCTGGTTTGCCGTCATTTCAAAAAATCTGTGGTGCTGCTGAATGTTGGCAACATCATTGATATGCAGTGGGTTATGCGATACAACCCCGGCGCGGTGGCGTACATCTGGCAGGGCGGGCAGGAAGGCTGCCGCGGTGTGCTGGATGTGCTGAACGGTACCGTCAACCCCTGCGGCAAACTGCCCGATACCATCGCCTGCACCCCGGCAGATTATCCGGCGGCTGACCATTACGGGGCGGACGACCGCAACATCTATGCCGAGGATATTTACGTCGGCTACCGCTATTTTGAAACGTTTGCACCGGAAAAGGTGCTTTATCCCTTTGGCTTTGGCCTTTCCTATACAAAATTTGAAGTTCAGTTGTTGAGCGCAGATGAAACAGCCGATGGCATTACCGCCTTTGCTGCCGTCCAAAATACCGGCAGCTGCCCCGGCAAGGAAGTTGTGCAGCTCTACTGCACCGCGCCGCAGGGGCGGCTGGGGAAACCGTCCAAAGTGCTGTGCGCCTTTGCAAAAACCAGAACGCTGGCCCTTGGGGAGAGCCAGACCCTGACACTGAAAGCCCCGTGGCGTAACTTTGCCAGCTATGATGACAGCGGTGTGACCGGGCACAAGTCTGCCTTTGTGCTGGAAGCAGGCGAGTATCGCTTCAGCCTTGGCACCGATGTGCGAAGTGCGGAAGAAGCTTTTACGGTCACACTACCGTTGACGGTGGTGGAACAGTTGGAATCTGCAGCTGCTCCGGCCGTGGCCTTTGAACGCATGCGCCCTGGTGCGGATGGAACCCCAGCATGGGAACCTGTGCCCACCGAGGAAGAATGGCCCGAGCCCCGCCGCGCCGCCCGCCTGCCGCGGGAATGGCTCCAGACCGGCGACAAAGGCATCCGCCTGCGGGATGTGGCCGATGGTACCACTGCGATGGCAGACTTTGTGGCACAGTTCAGCGATGAGGAGCTTTGCACCATTGTCCGGGGCGAGGGGATGAACTCTCCGCGCGTTACGCCGGGGACAGCAGGGGCAATCGGAGGCGTCAGCGATGCTTTGCAGCGCTATGGGCTGCCTGCCGCCTGCTGTTCGGATGGGCCGAGCGGTATCCGTATGGACTGCGGCACCGTTGCTTTTGCCATGCCTAATGGCACCTGCCTGGCCGCGACTTTCAACGAGGGATTAAGCGAGGAGCTTTACTCAATGGAAGGGCTGGAACTGCGCAAAAACCATGTGGATACGCTGCTTGGCCCTGGCATCAACATTCACCGCCATCCGCTGAACGGCCGCAACTTCGAGTATTTCTCGGAAGATCCGCTGCTGACCGGCAAAATGGCCTGTGCTCAGCTGCGCGGGATGCACCGCTGGGGTGTAACCGGAACCATCAAACATTTTGCAACGAACAATCAGGAGCACCGGCGTCACTTCGTTGAATCGGTTGTATCGGAACGTGCTTTGCGGGAAATCTATCTGCGCGGCTTTGAAATTGCCGTCAAAGAGGGGCATGCCCGCTCCATTATGACATCCTATAACCCGCTGAACGGTTACTGGACGGCCAGCAATTATGACCTTGTTACAACAATTTTGCGCGGCCAATGGTGTTACACCGGCATTGTGATGAGTGACTGGTGGGCCGAGGGCAATGACCGCGACGGCGCAGGCAGCACCAAGCATGTGGCTGCGATGGTTCGCGCCCAGAATGATGTGTTCATGGTTGTGGCGGACCCGGAGCATAACTCCGGCAGCGATGATCTGGCCGTTGCTTTGACAGAGGGACGGCTGATCCGGGGCGAGCTGCAGCGCAGCGCAGCGAATATCTGCCGCTTTTTGCTGCAAACACCTGCGTTCCGCCGCAGCATTGGCCGCACCACGGCGTTGGATGCCCAGTTGGAAGCGATGGCCGAGCAGGATATGCAGCAGGCGGCGCAGAACGGCCAACCCCTGACATTACATGGAGGCGTAAGCATTGACCCGGCCGCGATTGATAATGGTTACCGCCGCACCACTGCGTTTTGTGTGATGGTTGAGCAGGGCGGCGCATACACGCTGCATCTGCGCTGCCGCGCAATGCCGGACAACAGCCCGCTGGCCCAGATCCCGGTTTCGATTTTTGCGGGACGGGTGTTTGTGAAAACCATTACCATCACGGGCGCACAGACCGACTGGTGCGAGTTTACGGCGGCGCTGCCTGCCGTTGACGCGGGGGAAGTTTTCTACCTGCGTTTCTACTTCGGTCAAAGCGGTATGGAGTTGGACGCCGTGACGCTGGATCTGCTGTCATGACATTGACAAACAATCTAGAATATATCAGGTATACGGAGTAATTGTACGTACATCAAAAAGGAAAAAATGGAAACAACACTGTTTTATGCCCGCGCCGCCTGCGATACAATGATGCGCAAGTTTGCTGCTGCTGACCTGCCGCCGAAAGGCCATTTCTATTATCACCAGGGCGTTTTTCTTTCCGGGGTGCTGAAAACCTGGCAGCTGACCGGGGAACAGAAGTACCTGGACTATGCCGCGAGCTGGGTCCACGCCGTTTTTGACGAGAGCGGAAAAGTTAAACAGTACAAGCGCGCTGACCTTGACGATATCCAGGCCGGCATTTTGCTGTACACCCTGTACGATGCAACCGGGGATGAATTCTACCGCCGCTGTATCGAAAGCGTTGCCGCCCAGGTGCAGGATATTCCACGCTGCCAGTGCGGCGGTTTCTGGCACACCTGCGGCTCGTCGAACCAGATGTGGCTGGACGGCTTGTATATGGCCTGCCCGTTCATTGCGGAGTATGCCCGCCGCTTTGACCGTCCGGAATGGACGGATTTGGTTGTCAACGAGATTCGCTTGATGCGGGAGCACACCCGCGATGCCAAGACCGGGCTGTGGTATCACGCCTGGGACGAGAGCCACAAGGCGGATTGGTGCAACCCCGAAACCGGGCTTGCACCGGAATTCTGGGGCCGCAGCATTGGCTGGGTGCCGGTGGCCATTCAGGATGTGCTGGAACAGATGGACCCGGATGATGAACGCCGCGCCGCTTTGGAACTGTATGTGCGCGACCTGCTGACCAGCCTCTTGCGCTATCAGAGTGCGGATGGCCGCTGGTATCAGGTTGTGAACAAAGGCGATCAGCCCGGTAACTGGTTGGAAAATTCCTGCTCTTGCCTGTATGCCGCGGCGTTGGCTCGCGCTGCCCGCACCGGACTGATGGGCGCTGAGGCAATTGCTGCTGCAAAACGTGCCTTTGACGGCGTTGTGAACAGCCTGGAATGGCAGGGTGAGAATATCCAGATCGGTCATGTCTGCATCGGAACTGGTGTTGGCAGCTATCAGTTCTACTGTGACCGTCCCTGCGTCACAAATGACCTGCACGGTGTTGGTGCTTTCCTGCTGATGTGTACCGAACTGCAGGTGGCAGAGAATGGTTATGCGCAAAACAGATGAGATGTGCCCAAATGTAAGAACTTTATTTTGCGGCGCAGATAATAGCAGATACCGCTGAATTGTATTGGGATAAGCCCGATACCGCGGGGGCAGAGGCTGAATATCATCTCTTTGTGGATGATGAACGGAGGGCTGTGATGAACAAAAACCACTGGGCGTTGGCCGGTTTGCAGCCGGAGCATTCCTATTACGCCAAGCTCTGAGATAAGCAAAAAGAAATTGCGTCCTGCACTCTCAGGACATCTGGAACGGTGATGCGATCATGGTGGATCCCATCGAAATTGAAGGGTTCCGTACACCAGGGCATACCATTCATGATGTGACCTTGAGGGATTGCACTTTACCGCAGGATGCGAGCATCCGTCTGGCCTTGTATGATGAGCTGACCTTGCAGAATATCCACAGCGCAGCTGAATAAGCAGAAATCCCGGTATGGTACGAACTGTGTACCATACCGGGATTTCATTATAGGAACAAGTTTTTACAGCGCACCGTCAGAACGGACATTGTCATAGTTCAGCACACCCGCGAAGAACGCAAGCGCCAATCCCTGGCCCCAGCCCTGAATCCAGTCGCGGCTGATGCTGCGGTAACCGTCGGCATCTTTCATAACCGCGGTGCCGCCGGAAACATTCAGCACGCGGCCATCCGGGCTGACGTTTGCCAGCATACCGGGGATAGATTTATTGATGTACTTGATGTGCAGCGGGTTGCCCTTGGCGATCATGGCGGCGGCGATGCCGGCGCTGGCGCTGACTTCCTCATAAGAAGTTTCATCGTCCACAATGGTGCGCCACAGGCCATTTTCGGTCTGGTAAAGCTTAAGTGCGGCAAGCTGGTCGTTCAGGCTGCCGACAACATCCAAAAACTTGGGGTACAGGTAGCACTGCGGCAGGCGAATGCCCACCTGAGACATGGTATACGCGGCCCAGGCATTGGCGCGGCCCCACTTGATGCCGGACATGTGGTCCCCGGTAATATTGTTGTAGCCGTGGTAGTACAGCCCGCTTTCAGGGTCCTGCAAATATTTGATATGCCAGTAATACTGGTTCAGCGCGTCATCAATCAGCTGTTCATCTTTCAGCAGCACACCCATGCGCAGAAGGAAAAAGCCTGCCATAAACAGGGTATCGGCCCATGCCTGCTCCGGAAAATCATTGTTGACGGAGACCGTGTGCTGTAAAACATGGTCGCCAAAGCGCAGGGCTTCTTTTTCCAGATACTCCACCTTGCTCTTGGCAATGTTCAGATACTTCTCGTCGCCGGTGTGCTGGTACAGCGTGATCAGACAATGTCCCATCGAACAGGTATTGACCGTCCAGCGGGGCAGGCCCAGCTCAATATATTCATCCACGCGGTCCTTGACCAGCTGCAAATAACGTTCATTTTTCGTAACTTCGTAAGCCTCACAGATGCCGTAATACGCCACGCCGCAGGGCCAGTCCCAGGTCATATCCATGCGCATGGTGCGGTCAACGATCTTATCAATTGTTGCTTCGATCTGCACCTTATCAAAAATCAGGTTTGCCATTTTCGTTGCTCCTTTTATTTCATGCGTTTCTCTTCAATGCTTTGCTGCATCTGATGCAAAATTTCTATATCTGCGGGGGCGCATTCCAGGATAACTTCATCCCGGATCAGCGGTGTTTCGGGTGCGTATTGGGCCAGCCAGTCCAGAATGGGGGCATAGTCCATTTGCCCCTTGCCAAGGCCGACCAGCGTTTTGGTGCCATCGGGTTCAATGCGGCAATCTTTACAGTGCATCGCGCCCAGCTGCTTGCCAATGACCGCCAGCCAGCTTTTCCAATGCTCTGCCTGGAAGGCTGCATTCTGGGCATCCTTTATGGTAAACAGATTTACCGGGTCAAAAATGACCTTTATATTATTTGGGGCATCCACGGCCTGCAATAGCTCGGCCAAAATTTCCGGGCTGCACAAGGGGTGGATCGCCACCGGCTCCACGCCAAAAACTGCGTCCAGCCGCACAGCTTCTTCGGCAATGCGCTGCAGGCTGTCCAGCATCAGGGGGCGGCGCAGGGATTTTTCTTCATCGGACAAGGCGGCCCAGGAAGTCTCGCTGCCAACCATTCTGGCACCCACCTGCTTTGCGTACCTCAGGCAGCGCTTCACATTTTCTAACCCGGCAAGGCGGGCGGGCTCATCGGGTGCGCTCAAATCCATATAGCAGCTTAATACGGTGATTTCAATATCCTCGGCATCAAATGCCTGAAAAATTGCGGAAAGCTGTGCATCCGTGACCGATGCAAAATCTTCAATGCCTTCAATCGCCCGCGGCATTGCCAGCTGCGCACCAGTGTACCCGGCAGTGTGCAGAATGTGCGCCAGTTGGGCGGGGGGATGTTTGCCGTAGTCATGGGCACGGCAGCCGATACGGATCATTGTGCAAACCTCCTATTCGTGGGTACCTGCACAGCGGGGGAGATAAACAAAATTTGGAGCATCCGGCCCCTGCTGTTCTTTGGCAAAATGCTCAAAGTGACTTTCTGGGTCAACGGCAAGCCATTCTTGCAGCTCGGCGCTTGGTACACCGGGTTGGTGGCGGATATTTACATGGGTACGCGGTTCTTCCAGATAAGAAAACAGCAGGTTTTCCTGTACGCTGATCAGATGCCAGCGGTCCCCCTCCAGCAAGCCCTCGCTCACCAGCTTTAGATGGTACTCCATGTAGCTGCACCATTTATCCGGTTTTAAAACGGCAATGCGCCCATGCTGTGCACCGGAATGGCGCTTACGCAGCCAATCGCCAGCGGTTGTGGGAACATCGTGGTAAAAATATGGCTGCATCCTGACCCAGCGGCGGGGAAAATTTTTCCCGCCAACAGCGGCAGGCCACTCGGAAAGCATCGCATCCAGCAGGGGAGAGAGGTTATCCGGGGCAAGCGCTGTATCGACCGATTCAAGATAAAGGAACAAGTGCGCCTGATACCGAAACAGCGAAGCTGTCAGCAGCCGGTGTGCTTGGCGCAGCCCCTCAACGGATTGGGAAAATTCCTGCATGGCAGCAGCAAGAGATACCGCATCGATTCCACTGTGCAGCACAGCATGGAATGATGCGCGAACCACGGGACAAAGCTGCCATGTAAGGCTTTCTGACGACATTTGCCTACCCCCAATACGACTTATTTATTTTATTGTAAGCCGCCCAGCCGGGAAAATGCAACTTGTATAATGCACGGATTCTTTGTGATAATTGAAGTTTACAGACAATAAAAACTGTGTTATGATGGGCACAATTTAGGCAGAGTTCCTGCCGGAAGGAGCAAAACAATGGAATACAACATTCTTTCCTGCGGTGCGGTGGCGGACGGAAGGACAAACTGCGCAACTGCTATCCAAAACGCTGTGGATACGGCCTCGGCGGCAGGCGGCGGGCGTGTCATCATCCCGGCCGGGCAGTATCTGAGTGGGTCGGTATTGCTGAAAGATAATGTGGAACTTTACCTGGAAAGCGGCGCGGTCCTTATCAGCAGCCTGGACCCTGTAGATATCAAACCGTTCCCCCAAGGGGGAAACGGCGTGAACCCTGACGATACTGCCGATGGCTGGCAGAGCGGCTTCTTTTTGGGGGCATCCCACGCCAAAAATGTGACCATCAGCGGTATGGGTACGATTTACGGCCAGGGCGACCAGGTGTTTTTGGACAAAAACGAAGATCACGGTTTCCATGAATGCCCCAAAACCTGCGAAGCGTTCCGCCCGCGCATGATGCTGTTTGAAGATGTGGAAAACTTTACCGTGCGCGATGTAACGCTGAAAAATGCCGCTTTTTGGACACTGCATATGGCAGGTTGCCAGAATGTGCGCATTGACGGAATAAAAATCCTGAACGATGACCGCGGAGCCAATAACGATGGCATTGACCCGGACTGCTGCCGCAATGTGGTAATTGCCAACTGCATTGTCTCAACGGGTGATGACGCCATTGTGGTAAAATCTACCGGCCCCATGTCGCGCCGGTATGGTGTGTGTGAGAATATCACCATCACGAACTGCGTGCTGCATTCCCGCGATTCCGCCTTGAAAATTGGCACCGAGACCCACGGAACGATCCGCAACGTAACTTTAAGCGACTGCATTATTGACCGCTGCTCCCGTGCGGTGGGTATCTGGGTACGCGATGGAGGAACGGTGGAGGATATCCATATTCACCACTTGACCGGATCCACCCTGCGCTATGCAGACCGCTATGCCGAGCCGGGTGCACCGGGCTGGTGGGGAAAGGGCGAACCGATTTTCATCAGTGCGACCCCCAGGAAAAACAGCCGGACAAAGACAGGAACCATCCGGAACGTTACATTCGATAACCTGTCCATTACCTGCGAAAGCTGTGCGTTCCTGGCCGGTGAGCCGGAAAGCTGCCTGCGGGATATCCGCATCCGGGACCTGCACATGACTTTTAAGCGACAGGGAACCCAGCCGGGAGGCTTGTTTGATGAACAGCCATCGGTGCGGCATGTGTACTCCCATGCGATCCCCGCATTGTATGCCCGCAGTGTGAAACAGCTGACCGTGCAGGACAGCACCGTGCGCTATGCGGATAAAAGCGAAGCGTGGGCGAGCGAAGTTACAACACTGGAGGACTGTACGGAAAGTGCAGTTGACCTTAAAAAAATTCAATAATCCTTGTAAGGAGGCAGATATTTATGTACCAGGCCGCACAAAACCGTTACAACACCCTGCCAACCCGCCGCTGCGGAAACAGCGGCCTGCTGCTGCCTGCTGTTTCGCTGGGGCTGTGGCATAATTTTGGCGATACCTCCCCGTATGAGAACATGCGTGCGCTCTGCCGTACGGCGTTTGATAACGGCATTACCCACTTTGACCTTGCCAATAATTATGGCCCAGAACCGGGTGCTGCCGAGCGCAATTTTGGCCGGATCCTACACGATGACCTTGGCGTTTACCGCGATGAGCTAATTATTTCCACCAAAGCAGGCTATGAAATGTGGGACGGCCCTTACGGCAACTGGGGCAGCCGCAAATACCTGCTGGCCAGCCTGGATCAGAGCCTGCGCCGCATGGGGCTGGACTATGTGGATATTTTTTACCACCACCGCATGGATCCTAACACCCCGCTGGAAGAAACAATGGGCGCGCTGGCCCAGGCGGTGCGCAGCGGCAAGGCGCTGTATGTCGGCCTGTCCAACTACGACGGCCCCACGCTGGAAAAAGCTACGGCCATTCTGGACGAACTGCATGTGCCGTTTATCATCAATCAGAACCGCTACTCGATTTTTGACCGCACAATTGAAAATAACGGCCTGAAAGCGATGGCTGCCCGGTTGCATAAGGGAATTATCACCTTCAGTCCGCTGGCACAAGGACTGTTGACCAACCGATATCTGCAGGGGATTCCGGCTGACAGCCGGGTACACACAGACGGGCGATTTTTGAAAGAAAAGGACATTACGCCGGAAAAAATTGCCCAGATCAATGCCCTGAACGATATTGCCCAGGCCCGCGGACAGACGCTGGCTGAAATGGCCCTGGCCTGGCTGCTGAGCCATGATGAGATTACGACTGTGCTGATCGGTGCATCGAAAACCAGTCAGATCCTGGATAACATCAAAGCCGTGCAGAACACGAGCTTTACGGCAGAGGAACTGGAAGCAATCGACAGAATCAGCAAATAAGCCGCAATCGATAATTTGAAAGGGAAGCCGTTTGCAGAGAACGGCTTCCCTTTTGTTGTTTCAGGGGCTATGGCGCTGGCGGGCGCAGCCAGCCGCTGTATTTCAAGATGGAAGTACCAATGCCGGTGCCTGTGGCCCGCCGCCAGTCCGATGGGGCGGTGCCCATCACCTCATAAAAATGGCGGTTAAAACTGGACATGGAACCAAAGCCGACTTTTTCGCTGATCGTCAGGATGGAATCATCGGTCATGCGCAAAAGGCTGCAGGCTTTTGTAATGCGCGTCCGGTTCAGGTAGTCCAGCGGTCCCATGCCGACAAGCTCCCGGAACACCCTGCGAAAATGGGATTCGCTCATGCTGCACACATCAGCAAGGTCACGGATGCTGAAATTTTCCATATAGAATTCATCAATATAGGTCAATGCAGGTGCAATGACCATGCGGTTTGCTGCGGCAGAATCATTTTGCTCGGTGGAAAGCCGCATGACTTCGGTGATCAGGGCAACAAACAGCCCGCGCACGCTGATCTCATAGTTCAGGGAACGTGTTTGCATTTCCTGCAGGATCATCTTGACATAATGTGCCAGCGCGGGGTGGTCGGCAGAGGAAAAAATGCCGCTCCAGCCATGCAGTACCTGGGTCAGCAGGCGGCTGTTTGGCAGGGCTGCTGGGTCAAAAAAGGGGCGCAGCAGCTCCTCTGCATCGGTAAAAATATAGCTCCATTTGCTGGCACAGCCGGGGTCGGACCAGGTTGTATGCGGAACATCCCCGGCAACAAGGGTAATATCCCCGGCTTTGAAAGGAACAACCTTCCCGGAAAAGTTCATTTTCCCACTGTCACTTTCACAAATGCCGATTTCCAGGCAGTTATGAAAATGCAGCACGCCGGATGGCACATCTGAAATGTGCCATTCATCGCCGGCAATGACCCGGAGAGGAAAGTGAGGAGGGAACTCGTAACTCCGGTACTCAATGACCGTTTTGCTGTGGCGGCCCATGGCGAAAGCCTCCCTTCATTTGTTTGCTTTACTCTATTGTACCATGAAAAAATCAGCGGGGATATTTGTTTTATTCTACTGATCATGTGCAAAAACGCCTTGCTAGAATTACAACATAACCGAAACGACCATGAAAACAAGCAGTAGGTGGGAAATGAGGCACAGCATAACGATAATATTCCAAATGAATGAGCGAATTTTCTCAATGTACAAGAAAAACAGATGGCCTAAATTGAAATTAATGAGCGTTTTTGCATAGTAATTGCATAAAAGTAGTGAGAAAAAAGCACTAACAAAGTGCATAATAGAGACAGCAAAAGAGGAAAAAAACTGGTGCAAATGTAAATGCCTTGGGCCTTTGTACCAGACCACATGAAAAAGGAGGAGCGACCCAGTATGGCAAAACCGCAAAAGTCCACTGCACAATCTGAAGTACCGGGGCTCGTTAAAAAGGGGCCATTGTACTACTTGAAGCGGGATTGGCAGCTGTACGCACTGATGCTGCTGCCAATGGTGTTCATCATCGTTTTCAAGTACTTCGCCTACACGGGCTTGTCTGTAGCGTTCCTGGATTATAAGATCGGCAAAGGTTACGCGGGCAGCAAGTTTGTTGGCTTAAAGATTTTTGAAAAAGTTTTTAAGCACCGTGATTTCACCAAGGCTGTTGTCAACACGCTGCTGCTGAACGTGCTGGATCTGATCTTCAGCTTCCCGATGCCCATTATCCTGGCGCTGCTGCTGAATGAAATCCGCGTCAAATGGTTCAAGCGCACAACCCAGACGCTGCTTTATCTGCCGCACTTCCTATCCTGGGTCGTTATTGGCGCCGTTGCTTACCAGATGTTTGCAACGCAGTCCGGCGTTGTCAATGCGCTGATTGCCAATGCGGGCAAAAGCCCCATTCCGTTCCTGCAGGAAGATGGCTGGTGGCTGTTCAGCTATGTGCTGATCGGCGTTTGGCAGACCATGGGCTGGGGAACCATCATTTACTTAGCCGCCATCACGAACGTCAATTCTGAATTGTACGAGGCTGCCAGGGTCGATGGTGCCAACCGCTGGCAGCAATGCCTGCATGTTACGCTGCCTTGCATCCGCTCCACCATCGTGGTCATGCTGATCATGCAGCTTGGCAAACTGATGGGCGGCAGCTTCGAACGTATCGTTGCTTTGTCCAATGCCAAGGCAACCGAATTCACCACCACCATCCCGGTTCTGGTTTACAAATGGTTCCAGGGCAACAAATTCAGCGAATCCACAGCGCTTGGCCTGTTCCAGTCCGTGATCGGCGTGATTCTGGTTATCGCATCCGACCGTGTCGCCAAAAAACTTGGCGAGGATGGCCTGCTGTAAGGAGGGAAGATAGATATGACCACTGCCACAGCACCTGCTGTTGAAAAGCGCAAAAAGCCTTGGACCAAGGCCCGCGTGATTGACCTGATCATCGACATCTTCTGCTTCGTGATCGTTGGTGCAGCATCTTTGACCTGTATCCTGCCTTTCATCCATATTTTGGCAAAGTCTTTGTCCGATAATGCTTACGTTGTTGCAAACCGCGTGATTCTGCTGCCAATGAGTGATGCCGGCATCAATCTGGATGCTTACAATAAGGTGTTCCATGACCCCACCATTATGCAGTCCTTGTGGGTCACCGCCTTGGTTACCGTTGTGTTTACAGCAATCGGTATGCTTCTTACGGTTTGTGCCTCCTATGCGCTGACCCGCCCGGAATTCCATGGCCGCAAGGTGTTCACCTTTATGATCATGTTCACGATGTACTTTACCGCCGGTACGATCCCTGACTACCTGCTGATGAACCAGCTGCACATGCTGGATACCATCTGGTGCCTGATTTTGCCGCTGTGCTTTGCACCGTACAACCTGTTGATCATGAAGAACAACTTCCAGGGTTCTATCCCCGAAAGCCTGATCGAGTCCGCCCGCCTGGACGGTGCTTCCCACTTCACCATTCTGGCAAAGATCGTTGTGCCGCTGTCCAAACCCATCATGGCAACCATCGCCCTGTTCTATGCGGTTGGCCGTTGGAACGCCTACTCCGACGCGCTGTACTACATTAAACAGAATGTCTCGCTGCGCCCGCTGCAGCTCAAACTGTACTACCTGATTGTTGCCGCGAGTGAAAGCTTCCAGTCCGAGGGTGTCTCCACCGTTGCTATGACGAATCCCGAAGTTCTGAAAGCTGCCTGCATCATCTTTGCCGCTGTGCCCATCATCTGCGTATATCCGTTCATCCAGAAATACTTTGTCCAGGGCACGATGGTTGGTGCTGTCAAAGGTTAAAAATCCGGCCGCTGCCCGCAGATCGTCCACAATCAACTTTGTTCATCAATTTGTTTTTCAAAAAGGAGGAAAACAATGAAAAAGACACTTGCACTTGGTATGGCTGCTGCCATGACCGCAACCCTGCTCGCCGGATGCGGCGGGTCCTCTAGCTCTGCTGCTTCCTCTGCCGCTGCTTCTACAGCCGAAAGCACCGCTTCCTCTACTGCGGCTGCTTCCACTGCGGAGAGCACGGGCAGCTACACTGATTATTCTGCGGGCTTCCCGGAGAATGTCACCATCCAGATCCCGGTTTATGACCGCGGCTTTGAAAACTGGAACCCCACAGACAACTACTACACCCGCTGGATCCAGTCCGAGTTCGGCGATAAGTATAACGTTACCGTCAAATACGTTGCCATCGCTCGCTCCAATGAGGTGCAGGACTTTAACCAGATGATTGCCGCCGGCAACGCCCCCACCATTATCTTCCATTATGATATGCCTGCTGCTGTCAACTACTGGTCCGAAGGTGCTGAGCAGCCCATCGATCTGGATGAAGTTGCCTACTATGCCCCTACCTATTGGGATAACATGAAGGACACCATCGAGACCTACGGCAAGCTGGACGGTGAAAATGCTTTCATCTTCGCAGAGCGCGACCCCATCTACTACAACTGGGTCACGCTGATTCGTAAGGACTGGCTGGATCAGGTCGGGCTGGATGTGCCCACCTCCAACGAGGAACTCAAGACCGCCATGCAGGCCTTCAAGGACGCGGGTCTTGGTGTTGAGAACGCTCCGCTGATCACCAAGAGCTTCACCTACTTCTACAACTGGATCCCCGAGGGCACCAGCGATGACGAGCTGGCCCAGTACCTGGATTTGAACGTTGCACCGTTTACTTGGACCGCCACCAAGAATTACCTGCAGGATATGAACGAGAAGTACAACGCAGGCATCGTTGATCCGGAGTTTTACCTGACCACCGATGACACGCTGGCCAAGGGCAAGTTTGTCTCCGGTCAGTGCGCTACGTACAGCTTCTATATGTCCAGCGGCACCGACGTGTTCAGCAGCCTGCTGGCCAACGACCCCAACGCCGAAGTAGCCGTTATGGGTTCTACCGCTTCCGGCACGGTTGCCGACGGCTTCACCGCACACTATTATGAGTATCCCAGCTACGGCATGATTATGGGCATCAACGCCAACGCCACCGCTGAGGAGCGCGCCGCCACATATATGTTCCTTGACTGGATGAGCCAGCCCGATAACCTGAAGTACCTCCAGTACGGCGAAGAGGGCAAGACCTATAACGTTGTGGACGGCATCAATGTTTACAACACCGACTACACCGGTGACGACAAGCTGAGCAACAATAATAACAAGGACTACTGGTGCCTCGTTCAGGAGGTCCAGCACTACGGCGACGAGGCCGCTGACCTGCAGGCCAACAAGACAACCCTGGCACCCGCCGGTTATGATTGGGTTGTCCAAGATGCTTACGACCTGCAAAAGAAGGGCGAGAGCGGCGGTATCATCACCCCGATCTTCTCCAAGGCAGTTCAAGCTACCACCGAATACAGCGCTGACCTGAACAGCCTGTGGCAGGAAGCCTATGTTGACTGCGTTACCTGCAGCCCCGACGAGTTTGAGTCCAAGTATGAGGAGTACTGCCAGGAGTATCTGGATGCCGGTTATCAGGAAATCCTCGATGAGAAGGCAAGCCTGATTGCTGATGGCAATGTCCTGGTTGTCAAGTAAGAAAATTTAAAATCGCGTATACATCATGCGCTGTTGGGGCCGCTGCCGGGCAGCGGCCCCAATTTTTATGCAAAACAACCATTGCAAGGGACGGTGCCTGCACCGACCCGTCAACGCCCACGGAAAGTATATACCATTTGTTGAATGTACAAAGGAGTGTACATAAGATGCAGTTTATATGGAACATCGCGCAAGGCGTATCTTCCTACAACAAACAAACGGGTTTCGGTTTTGTAACCGGTGCGGTGTACAACGCCAATGCGGCGCTGCGCATTCCGGAAACGAACAGCAGCTTTTTGCCGCAGTGGTGGTACGCGGGTACCGCAATTTGTGATGTGACCTGCACGGAATACGGCGTGCAGGCAACTGCCACCGATGCAGTACGGGCAGAGGACCTGAAATGCCGCAGCCTGCCGGTGTGGTTCCGGGTAGATGTTCCTGCAGAGGGTGTTTACCGTACCAAAATTACCGTGACCGGTACAGATGGAGGGGAAGTGCTGGTATTCATCAGCCGCCGCCGTCTTGTCTGGCGCGGTACACTGGCAGCAGGGGAGAACAAAACCATAACAGCGTATTGCGATGTGTTTCCCATCGTGCCGCGCGGGCAGGTAGATGCCGTGCCAAGTACCGCTGTGAACGTGACGGTTGTGGGGGGCGCACTGGCGGCGGCAGCGGTGGCCGAAGCCCCGGATGTCCGCCGCATCTGGGTGTGCGGTGATTCAACTGTGACCGATCAGACGGCAAACCTGCCCTATGCACCGGGCACAAGCTATTGCGGCTGGGGGCAGATGCTGCCCGCTTATCTGCCGGATGTCTGCATCACCAACCACGCCCACAGCGGCCTGACCACCGAGAGCTTTACGAGCGAAGGACACTGGGATATTGTCAAACCGCGGCTGCGGGCAGGGGATATCTGCCTCTACCAGTTTGGCCACAATGACCAGAAATTGGCACATTTGCAGGCATACGGCGGCTATACCGAACGCCTGCGTACCTATATAAAGGAAGCCCGCACAGCCGGAGCTGTGCCGGTGCTGGTCACACCGCTGGCGCGCAACAGCTGGAAAGATGCCGCACACTATAACGATTTTTTGGCGGATTTTGCTGATGCAGTGCTGACTTTGGGCAAAGCTGAAAATGCGATGGTTCTTGACCTGCACACCTGGGCCATGGCGCTGATGCAGCAGGATGGGCTGGAAACGGCTAAGCGGTGGTTTTACCCAGGCGACTATACCCACACCAATGATTTTGGTGCTTATAAAATGGCGGGTTTTGTGGCCCATGCCCTGGGCGATGCGCTGGGGCTGATGGTGACGGATGCCCCGGAGTGGACGCCGACACCGCCGTTTGTACCGCTGGAAGCTCCTGCAGACTGCGCGATTCCTGCGCCGGAAGGCGATCCCTTTGCCGATTACGATGCCACCCGCCCCAACGATACGCTGACTCGTGCCGAAGCGCTGGAACTGGCAATCAAGGCGCTTAAACTGTTCCCCATCAATGTGTACAATGACCTGTACAGCGATATTGTCGGGCATGAAACGTATGCCGGAACCATACAGTGCGCCGCGCAGAATGACTTGATCCCACCGGAATGGGTTGCGGATGGCAGCCTTTACCCGAATCAGACAGTAACAGCGGCTGACTTTTTGGCTGTGCTGATTCCCGGTGCTGCAGGCCGCCGCCCGCTGGCGGATGCCGTGCCTGTGCCGGACTCTGTGCCCGTTTACGCAAGGCGGGCAGTGGGCCAGGCTGTGGCGGAAGGCCTGATTACCCCCGAAGCCCTGACAAAACCGCTGAACCGCAGTAACGCTGCAGAAATCTGCCGCCGCCTGCATATTTGAATAAAGGAGTGACTGGAGATGAAATTTGAACATACAAGCGGCGGATTTACGCTGCCGGGTGAATCTGGGCAGGAAAAACTTACGCTGGAACTGGCAAAAAAATGGGGCGCGGATGTGATCCGCGATAGTGATGGCACCCAGCTTTCCGATGAAATTCTCAACGCCGGGTACGATATTTACTCCACCATCTGCATCATCCGTGACCACAATGCCTGGGCAAAGGAACACCCGGAATGTTTACAGCAGTCCTTTTTGAGCACAGAGCCGGTCATTGCTGCCGAAGAGCCGCTGACCGTTAAGCCGATGGCGGGGTTCTTTGATGAGCAGTTCAAGATCAATGACCGCCCCGAAGCCCTGCGTTACTGGCAGGTTTGGGACCGCACGGCCAACAAGCTGCTGCCTGCGGACGCATGGCAGTGGGATGCTGCCGCAGGTACAGTGACTGTGGCAAGTTCAGTGCCGTTCCATGCTTACACGGTCAGCTTTTTGGCATGGCGCACCTGGGAAGAGATCAACATGTACAACCATGTTACCAACAGCTGGACCAGTGAGCACCTGCTGCCTGTTGATCCGCGCACCAAGGATGCTCAGGGCTTTTTGTACGACTGGCTGAAAAATTGGTGTGAGACCCACCCCCAGACCAACGTGGTGCGGTTTACCAGTATGTTCTATAACTTCGTCTGGATCTGGGGCAGCGATAAGCGCAACCAGAACCTGTTTACGGACTGGGGCAGCTATGACTTTACCGTATCGGAAAAGGCGCTGGATGATTTTGCGGCCCAGTATGGGTATGCCCTGACGGCAGAGGACTTTATCAACAAGGGCAGCCTGCAGGTGACCCACATGCCGCCGACGGCTCACAAGCGGAATTACATGGAGTTTACCCAGCAGTTTGTGGCCGGGTACGGCAAAAAACTGGTGGATTTGGTCCACAGTTGCGGCAAGCGTGCCTATGTATTTTATGACGATAGCTGGGTGGGCGTTGAACCTTACGGCCTGCACTTTAAGGAATTCGGCTTTGACGGCGTCATCAAATGCGTGTTTTCTGGTTATGAAGCCCGGATGTGCGCGGGCGTTGATGCGCCGGTGCATGAGCTGCGGTTCCATCCGTACCTGTTCCCGGTGGGCCTGGGCGGTGCACCGACCTTTGCACCGGGCGGCAACCCCACCCGCGATGCAGCTGAGTATTGGAACCATGTCCGCCGCGCCCTGCTGCGGGCCAAGATCGACCGCATCGGCCTGGGCGGCTACCTGCACCTTTTGAATGACTTCCCGGATTTTGTGGAGTATATCGCGGATATTTCTGACGAGTTCCGCGCCATTAAGGAGCTGCATACCCATGGTGCCGTGGCGACCCTGCCGTTGACGGTGGCGGTTCTGCACAGCTGGGGGAACCTGCGCCCCTGGACGCTGTCCGGCCATTTCCATGAGACTTATATGCACACCCTTATCCACATCAACGAAGCGCTGGCGGGTTTGCCGGTGAACGTGAAATTCATCAGCTTTGACGATGTGAAGAACGGCGTGCCTGACGATGTGGATGTTATCATCAACGCAGGCCGCGCGGGCAGCGCATGGAGCGGCGGCGATGCCTGGCAGGATGAAAGCCTGGTTGCTGCGCTGAACAAATGGGTGTACAACGGCGGCGTGCTGCTGGGTGTAGAGGAACCGTCCGCAGTAAGCGGCTATGGCGATACCTTCCGCATGGCACGCATCCTGGGCGTGGACGAGGATACCGGTGCCCGTGTCTGCCATGGCCGCTGGCCGGTGCAGGCAGAACCGGTGGATGGATTGATCCCGGATGGTGCAACGCTGAAAACCCACGACCACCTGTACCTGACCGACGGCGGTACCCGTGTGCTGGCTGAGGTGGACGGCACCCCCGCTATTGCTGCCCATGCGTTCGGCAAGGGCCGCGGTGTGTACATGGCAGGGTTTGAATACAGCTCTGTCAATGCCCGCATGCTGCTGAACCTGCTGCTGTGGGCCAAGGGGCTGCCGTTGAACAGCGATTGGCTGACCACGGATCCCGAAACCGAGGCCGCATGGTTCCCCGCCGACAAAACTCTGGTTGTCATCAATAACAGCACGCAGAAGAAATCTACAGTGGTCAAGACCCCCGATGGCGATATTGCCGTTGAGCTGGATGGGCTGGAAACCAAAATTTTGCCCCAAAACTAAAAACATAACGTCCGGTGCACATTTTGATCAGCACCGGACGTTATGCAAACGGGAACCCCACGGTTCCTTATGCCAGTGGGATGTGCTGCGGCCAATACACTGAAATCGGCCCTTCATTCCCTGTGCCGCTTGCGGGGAAATGCACTGCCCTATGGAGGGGCTATGGTAAATTTATGAGCATTCGTGGACAGGTTCTGCGTTCCAACGTTGATATGACACAAGGGCGGCCCTTGAATGTCATCTTCTCTTTCGCACTGCCGCTGCTGATGGGGAACCTTTTCAATCAGCTGTACAATGTGGTGGATACCGCTATCGTGGGACGGGCACTTGGTGCAGACGCGCTGGCGGCAGTGGGCAGTACAGGCAATATCAATGCCTGCCTGTTTCTGCTGCTGGCTGGGCTTGCAACAGGTGTCAGCGTTATTGTGTCACAATACTGGGGTGCTGAACGGTATGATGAACTGCGCCGCCTGTTGGGAACATTTTTGACGCTGCTTTTAGCGGCATCCGTTGTAATGTCACTGCTGGGGGTGCTGCTGGCTGAGCCAATGCTGCGCCTGCTGCAAGTTCCGGAAAATCTGCTGGATGCCGGTGTGACTTACCTGCGTATTACAGCGGGGCTTTTGCTGGGCAATGCCCTGTATAACGCCGCAGGTGCTGTGCTGCGCAGCACCGGGGATTCCCGCACGCCGTTGGCCGCTATGGTGGTTTCCAGCCTTTGCAACATTGTGTTGGACCTGTGGTTTATCTTGGGGCTGCACATGGGGGTAGCCGGGGCAGCATTGGCAACGGTAGCGGCACAGTTCCTTTCTGCAGGGGTCTGCCTTTGCGAACTATGGCGGCAGAAACAGCCCTTTGCCTTTGCCTCGGTACGGCTCTGTTTTAACAAAGTGGATGCCGCCCTGATTTTGCGTTTTGGCCTGCCTACGGCGCTGCAAAGCTGCATGATAACCCTTGGCGGTATGACCGTGCAGGGAATTGTAAACAGTTTTGGCAGTGTGACCATGGCGGCTTACACCGCTGTGCAGCGGATCGATTCGCTGACGATTCAGGTTGTGGTATCGGTAAGCAATGCACTGGCCATTTACACGGGGCAGAATATGGGAAAACACGATATAGACCGCGTGTGCCAGGGCCTGCGTGATTCGCTGAAAGCGCTTTGCGTGATCTGCCTGGTGTTGGCCGTCGCGGTGTTTGCATCGCGCCGGCTGCTGCTGTCGATTTTCCTTGACCCAGCCACCGATGCTGCCAGCATTGCACAAGGGGCGGATTTTCTCAGTGTAATGGGGTTTGCCTATATTATTGCCGCTGTAATGAACAGTTATCTGAACGTGCTGCGCGGTGCAGGGGATGTAAATGTCAGCCTGGTTGCAGGCCTGTTTGAGATGGGGGCCCGGCTGGCGTTTGCCTCTTTGCTGGCGCCGCACCTGGGTGTGTGGGGCATCTGGCTTGCCACCCCGTTAAGCTGGGCTTCCGGCTGTATCATCCCGGTGGTGCGGTATTACAGCAAAGAATGGATGAAGCGAACGCTGATCTGAACCGGTGAGAAATAAAAGAAAGCACGGCCCTGCGATAGAAAAATCATCATAAGACCGTGCTTTGTCTTGTATTTATGAATTTTGGGCAAAAGGCTTCAGTGCGCTTTTGCGGTATTGCTGCGGGCTTTGGCCTGTCATGGAAGAAAAGCGGGTGGAAAAATTGCTTTCATCCTCAAAGCCAACCTGGCGGGCAACCTCGCCGACAGGAAAATCTGTCAGAACCAGCAGTTCTTTTGCGCGGGTAATACGGGTGGATAACAAAAAATTGTACGGTGTTGTGCCCATATATTGCCGGAAAAGCCGCAAAAACCAGCTTTTGCTGACAGGGATCTGCGCCAGCAGCATATCCAGATTGATGGGCTCCGCATAATGTGCACGGATATAATCTGCAATCTGCTTGATCATGGTCCGGTTGGAACGGCTTTCGTCCCCGGAAAGCTGCTGGTGGGCAAGCAGTGCCAGCATTTTGTGCAGTGTCAACCCAATTTCGATCTGGGCGGTGGTGGTTTCCTTTTTCCACTCGGCAAACAGTGTTTCAAACAAAGGCTGCATCTCCATGCGGCTGACATGCGCAGCGGTAAGCCGCCCCTGCGACTGTACGGCATCGGCTAACGTTTTAACCCCAACACCGTCAAGGTGTACCCAGTAGTGCTCCCATACATCATAGCCGGGGGCCGTGCAGTAACTTTGCGGTGTGCGGCAGTTCATCAGCAGTGCGGCACCTTGCGGCAGCTCAATGTGCTGTTCGTTCTGCTCAATCAAGCCAGCCCCGGCCAGGGTATAAAAAAGGATGTAACTTTCCTTGTCTGTACGGGCTGTGGCAAAGTGGGAACGCCCATAAAACAGCCCGGCTTCCGTTGCATAAAACGGCTGTGCCAACACGGCGTTATTTGGCGTTGCACGCAGCCACACACTGCGCTCTTCCACGTCCATATTATAGGTCAACATAAGGGATCACCTCAGTAGAATTATCGCAAAATAAACAGTGCTTTGTGGTATGAAATAGATCAGAAAAAAGCAATATAATGTAAATGAAAAGAATAGTAATACTACAGTAATTTTACCAAAAATAAGGTGCGGATGCAACCTTATTTTTTGACTTTGGTTTTAACGTAATACAAAATAAAAATGTTTGTACGGAAAGGAAATCAACATGGAACATATGGCATGGAAAGGCCGCATCAAACCCGGCTGCAAAGCTGAATATCAGCGCCGCCACGCAGAGATATGGCCGGAGATGGTCAAGGTTTTGAAAGAGGCAGGCATCTGCAATTACAGCATTTTTTATTGCAACGATGAACTTTTTGGCTACTATGAATGCGAAAAAGGCGTTGCCTATGCTGAAAAAGTGCAGGCAGAAAGCCCCATTGTGGACCGCTGGAATGAGTATATGAAAGATATTCTGGAGCTGGAAATGGACCCCGTGACCGGTGCCCAGCCCAAGCTGGAGCAGGTGTTCCGGCTGGATTAACAAACAAAGCGGAGAAGCGAGCCTTGCCAGAGAAAAAATGGTAAAGCTCGTTTTTTATTTGCTTTATTGTTGTGCGGCAATCAAGTCCTGCGGTTTATCGGGCATCCTGTTCAAGGCCATACCACACAGGATGTTTGCCATGCAGGTTTGCCATGTTCCCGGTTACGATAAGGGCCAATTCGTTGCGGCCCTCCTGCAGCAAACCGCTCAGCTCAAACGTCTGAGGGGACCAGAAACCGACCCCGGCAGATTGACCGTTGACAAAAAGTTCGGCCATTTCCTCAGCGTACACTGTCAGTGTTACAGAATGGCGGCTGAGGTCAGCGGTACTGGCATTGATTTGAGCACGGTAAACTTTTTTGGCAAGGGCCGGGTCAGCATCCACCAACTCAAACGCAGGGCAGGGGAGTGTATACGGCGTGTGCGGTTCCGGCAGGCGGGCAAAATCCGCTGCAGTGCAGGCAAACAGCAGCACACTGCCGCGCACCGGCAGATAAAAATTGATTGTATAACGAAAACCACTCGTTAGGCGAGTGGTTCCATAAAAGACTTATAGAGAATAAATAATAATTGTGGTGGACCGCGCTGCGCCGCTCAGGAAATATTAGGTTTGCTGTTGCTTGAAAATGTGTGGTAAACAACAAAATATCCTGTAGGGCGCGATGCCCTCATCGCGCCGGGGAGAAACGTTGAAATACACGGCGGACGCTGCAAACAAATGGAATTCGAACATAAAAAGGCAGCGCCCGGTGCAAATCTCGCACCGGACACTGCCTTACATTCAATTTCTAATTACTCATTGCTAATTATCAATGCTTTTCCGCTCTTTTTTCAATTCCGCGCAAAAAATCTTTATAAATTCCGGGGTCGGAATCTGGAATAACGGTGGCATTGCAGGTTTTCTGATAGAATTCCACCGGGCCAACGCTGCCAATGATGGCATAGCCGTACCCGTATTCCCGCATGGCGGTCAGACAGCGCAGCAGCAGGGCAGTGCCCACACCGTGGCCCTGCTCACTGTCCAGCACACGGGTGGGACCGAAAAAGTCCGGCGCGGTGGCATCGTAACAGGCGTAACCCACGATCTCGCTGCCGCGGGTGGCGATCCAGCAGCCAATGGGCGTATGGGCAAAACTGACAGCACATTCACCGGCAGCGCAGTCGCCAGAGTGGGTGCGCACCCAATCCAGCACGCGCTGGCGGTCCGGCACCATGGCACGGCGGATCTCGACCCCAAACGCGTGGCTCCGCGCCAGGGCCGGGGCTTCATCAGGCAGGTCATACAGTTTAACAAGCATATCAGGCATGGGAAAACCTCCAGTTTTGGTGAGTGATGATTTGTAGTTGGATTTCAGTTAGGAGTTGTCTCGGTTTGGGTTGGAGAGAAAAGAAGAAAGAATAAATAATAATGAATAATGTTGGTGGATCGCGGCGCGTTGCGCCGCTCAAGAAATATTAGGTTTATTGCATACTGAAAATGTGCGGTAAACAATAAAATCGTTGATGGGACAGGTAACGATGTCCGCATCAAATCACCAATTCCTCATTGCTCATTTCTAATTATACCAACTCCTAACACCTCACTCCCACTTCCTAACTATTTTCCGCCATAACCGCTGCCCCATCCGCGGCATCGCCAATGGGTTCGGGGAAGGTGAGGGTGGGGAACTGGGCAGTCAGACGGGTGATAACAGCGGCACGCAGGGTTTCATTTTTTTGCAGCACACTGCCAAGCAGGGCCATATTGCCGGTCTGCAAACCAAGGGGCTGCATGGCGGCGGCAGCCATCTGGGTCAGTTCATCAGCGGCATGGGCAATAATGGCCTGCGCCGCGGCATCACCCTGCTGCAAGGCAGGGTCCAGCAGGGGGGCCAGGGCGGCAATTTCCTTTTTGGTTGTGGTGGGGGCATAGGTGAAGCGGATAACCGGCTGCACACCTGGCGCACCCAGGCGCTGGGCGACCAGCTCCGTCAGAGCTGTGGCGGGGGCACGGCCATCGGCAGCGCGCACCACGGCGCGCAGAATATCCCGTCCGAGTGCATAGGCACTGCCCTCGTCGTCGATCAGATGTCCCCAGCCGCCGCTGCGGGCTTCGCGGCCATCGGCCGTGCGGGCGTAACAGATGGAACCGGTGCCTGCAATCAGCACAGTGCCCACCGGCTGGCCCAAGGCACCGGCCAGCGCCGTGACCTGGTCGCCAACGATTTGCAGCGGGCCAGTGTAGCCGCCTGCGCGGATGATATCCTGAATAAAGTTGTAGGCATCCGGGTTGCTGATACCTGCGCTGCCGATGCAAAGCCCATCGCACCCGGCCAGCCCTTCCGGTTGGGCAGCTAGCCAGGCCAGCGTATCGGTCAGGGTTTTGGCGGCAGCGGTGCGGTCGCTGTTGCAGTTCAGGGGGCCAAACACAGCGCGGCTGTGGGCTGCGGAACCGCGGGTGCGCAGCTCCACGGCGGTTTTGGTTCCGCCGCCGTCAATGCCAACATAGTAGGGCATCATTGGGCCTCCTGTTCCGGCGTGGCAATGGGCAGGCGGCCTGTTGCGGCATGGCGGCCCAGCAGAACATCCGCCACGGCGGCAGTACTGTGGGCGGTGTATTCATACGCGGCAAGGGTATAGATAGTTTCCGGCAGGGGGAAGAGGTCATACGGGTTGCGCAGCGCCACCACAATAACGGGCTTGCCGCTGTGCTCAGCCAAGGCCTTGGTCAGCTCCAGCTGCTGCGGGTGCAGGTGGCCGTTATAGGTGCCGATCACGATACTGGTGTAGCTTTCGGCGCGGCGCACCCACTCGTAAATTTCATCCTCGCTGGGATCAATGGGGGTGGTAAAGCCGTCCCCACCCAGCGCTTTGGCCATCATAACGGGAAAGCTTTGCTGTACATCATCCACCACATTGCCCACAAGGCCGGTGCGGTAGACCTGGCAGCCCAGGCACAGTGGGTGCCCGCCCACGTTAGGGCGGCCTGCTTTGGGTACATGCACTTCGGTAATGGTGGCGCGCAGCAGCTTGTCATTCAGGGCGGCGGCCTGCTCCGCATCAAACGCGGCGGCGGGCACGGCGACCAGCTTGGCCTTGGCGGCCAAAATGCGGTCCACACTTTCTTCCATCTCTTTGCGATCCAGTTTGCCGGACTGCAAAGCTTCGGCGGCAGCCTTGGCGGCTTCGCCGGAAAGCAGGGTGGTGTGGGAAAGCAGCACCAGATCCACCCCGGCGTTCATGGCGGCCAGCACGCCGTTGACCGAACCAAAGAACTTCTGCACAGCCTGCATCTCCATGCAGTCGCTGGTGACAAGGCCGGTAAAGCTCATTTCGCCGCGCAGCAGGCCGGTGACGATGCGGCGGGACATGGTGGCGGGCACACCGCTGTCATCCAGCGCGGGGAACAGGATGTGCGCCGTCATGATGGCGGGTACGCCGTCGGCAATGGCAGCGCGGAAGGGAGCCAGCTCCATCCGTTCCAGTTCATCGCGGGGCTTGTCTACACAGGGCAGGGTGAGGTGGCTGTCCAGCGAAGTATCGCCGTGGCCGGGGAAATGTTTGGCCAGGCAGAGCACGCCGCCATCCTGCAGGCCGCGGATCATACCGGCGGCATACTTGGCCACGGTGGCGGGGGTATCGCCATAACTGCGCACCCCGATGATGGGGTTGGCAGGGTTGCAGTTGACATCCACGCTGGGGGCCAGGTTAAAGTTGACGCCCAGACTGCGCAGCTCTTCGCCGGTCAGCTTGCCGGCCAGATAGGTGGTTTCGGGGTCACCGGTGGCGGCCAGCGCCATGGAGCCTGGTACATTGATGCAGCTTTCCGGCAGGCGGGTCACAGCGCCGCCCTCTTGATCAATCATGATAAAAGCGTCGTGGCCGGTTTCGCTGCGGATGAGGGTTTGCAGGTCAGCGCACAGGGTCCGCAGCTGGTCCGCGCTGGCAATGTTTTCGCGGAAAAGGATGATGTTGCCGATCTTATATTCTTTGACCACCTGCACCAGCTCCGGTGTGAGGGCGGTTCCGGGAAAGCCAGTGACAAGGCGCTGGCCGATACGTTCAAGGTCTGTCATGGTTTAGGCTCCTTTTGATTATGAGAGAAATTTTTTAGTTAGGAGGGAGGAGTTAGAAGTTAGGAGTTGGGGGAAAAATTAGGAATTAGCAATGAGAAATTAGGAATTGAGGATGGGGGGAGAGGTATTGAACAAATAAAATTTTGTGAGGAACCAATATTTTGTTTGTAGGGGGCGGCGTCCCCGACGCCCCAGATGGGCAGGGGATAAATGACGTATTTTCAATGTGTCATGTCGCTCGGTTTCGGCGGGGTCAGGTGACCCCACCCTACCACAATTTATAAGTGGGCAACCAGATGGTTTATATTCATTGCACATTTTATAATACAACCAACCTAATATCTCCTGAGCGGCGCAACGCGCCGCGGTCCACCATAATTATTCATTATTCTTTATTATTTATTCTTTTCTGCCGCTCGCCCCGCCTTATCTCCAATTTCTAATTGCAAAAACTCCTCCCTCCTAACTCCTAACTTATCATTCGTACATTCTCGCAAACGCTGCCCTTTCATCAAACGCTTTTGCCTCGTTCTCCCAGCGTTCCATCAGCGCGTCAAAGTCCGGCCAATCGTGGGCAAGTACATCGCTGCCGGTCAGGCGGTTGATGGGCAGCAGGGCTTTTTCGTCTTCGGGCTGGCGCAGGGCAAAATCGTTGGGGTATATCTCGCGGATGGCATACAGCAGGGCGGTGCCGGTGCGGATGGTGTCATACGCTTTGGTGTCGGTCAGGTGGATGTGTACGCCCTCGCAGCGCCTGCCTGCATGTTTGGAAGCACTGGGCGTAAAGTAAGCCGCGGTAAAAATTACGCCCGGCAGCTTTTTAGCGTTCATCCGGTCAGCCAATGCCGCACCGTTGATGAACGGTGCGCCGATCAATTCGAACGGGGCCGAGGTTCCGCGCCCTTCCGAAATGTTGGTGGCCTCGGTCAGGCAGGTGCCGGGGTAGAGCAGCGCGGTTTCATAGTTGGGAATGGCCGGGCTGGGCATCATCCAGTACAGCCCTGTTTCGGGAAAGAGCATCTCCCGTTTCCAGCCCAGCACCGGCAGCACATGCAGCTGGCAGCCAATGTGCTGTTCCTCGTTGGCAAGGCGGGCAAATTCACCGGGGGTCAGGCCGTACCGGGTTGTAAGGGGATAGGCCCCCACAAAGCTTTCAAAACCGGGCTGCAGCAAACCGCCCTCTACCTTGCCGCCCAGGGGATTGATGCGGTCCAGCACTACCAGTTCTTTGCCCGCGGCGGCGCAGTCCCGCATCACATACAGCAGGGTGGAAATGTAAGTATAAAACCGCGCGCCGATATCCTGGATATCATAGATCACGGTATCTACCAGGTCCAGCATCTCCGGCGTCATGTGCTGGGAATCCTTGCGGTACAGGCTGTACACCGGCAGTCTGGTGGCGGGATCGGTGTAGGTCTCCACGGTAGCACCGGCGTCATGGTCGCCGCGTACGCCGTGCTCCGGGCCGAACAGCGCTGTCAGCGGGAACTGCGCGTGGATGGCATCAATGCCGGATGTCAGCATCCGAGTTACGCCGGATGTCGAGGTGATCAGGCCGAGCCGCCGCCCTTTCAGCCAGGGCGCGGCGTCAGCCAGGTGGTCAAGACCATTCAGAACCATGGGGAAACCTCCTGTTGCGGTAAACGCTGTGAAATTTTATATCAGAAAAGCTTACCAAATTGCACGATGCAAAGAATAAACGAGAGAAAAAGATTTTTTGCCCCGCGATATGGCAAAATAATGACTTGATATGTTCATTATATTCGAGTTATAATAAAAAGAAAAGGGGGCTTTAGAAATTTTGTTTCAAAAAAGTTGAGGGTATTTTTGTACAAAATTTCTAAGGCAATACCGCATAATTCTAAGTGCCGATACGGCGAGCGAGGTGCGGC
>ERZ1034691.175-NODE-175-length-50607-cov-78.927144_pt1 | contig 50607 bp, 44 predicted proteins | sample MGYA00520638_ERZ1034691 | MGnify/ENA primary metagenome ERZ1034691 (study PRJEB33766, sample SAMN09781763) | gut metagenome | biome: gut microbiome | host: Homo sapiens | place: Madagascar | study: EMG produced TPA metagenomics assembly of the PRJNA485056 data... | reverse complement strand
CAAAAGTGGTAGGTCAGGCTACTTGTAAGGAGCCTTTGCACAGTCTATAATAGTATCAGGACATTATTTTGTGGAGGTTGTCGAAATGCTGAAGTACCATGTTGCAGTCTGCGATGATGAGAAGTCAGACCTTGATGGCATTGTTCAAAGCGTTCAGCAGTACGATGTGCAAGGTTGCTTTGACATTGAAACTTACATGGATGGGAATGAACTTCTGAGCGAATTGCAGATGCAGAAGAAATCCTTTGATTTGCTGCTGCTCGACATTGAGATGCCATCCAACGGCTTTCAGCTGGCACAATCTCTGATTCAAATGGAGAAGCATCCCTTGGTGGTATTTGTCACGAAGCGGCACGAATATGCTGTGCAGGGATATGGTATTGCATTCCGTTATCTTGTTAAGCCCTTGGATCAGACGCTGTTCGCTGCGGCGATGGATGCCGTCCTTCAGGAACTGAACTCCAAACATTTCACGATTGAATACGATGGTGTCACCATGTCCTTGGAAACATCGGACATTTACTTTCTGGAAAGCCACGGACATAAAGTTCTGATCCACTGCAAGGAGCAAGACCTTACATTGAGAATGAGCATTCCTGAAGCCTTGGAGCAGCTTCCCAAACGATGCTTCGTGTCGCCACACAAAAGTTATCTTGTCAATATGGAACACATTGTTTACGCTACTGGAACCGCTGTTTTTCTTTCCAGCGGACATCAGCTGCCGATCAGCAGGAGGAAGCGTCAGGAGTTCAATCAAAATTTCAACGCTTATTTGGGAAGATGATGCTTTATTATTTCGTTGAGTTTGCAGGGAGTTTTGCCAACATCGCCCTGTTGCTGCTTTTCATCGGTCGGCTGTTTCCTCAAAAGGAACCCATTTCAAGATGGTTCTATGTGTATGTTGCACTTTTTATCGCTGGGCAGTGTGCTTTGAGCTTATTTCCGAATTGGGTGACGCAGCGCACAGTCTATCTTTTGGTTGGCGGATTCCTCCTTGCGTTGCTATTCTACGAAGTGCGGCCATGGCAGGCGGTTTTCGCAAGTGGAGCTTTCTTTACACTGGCTGCTTTGGTGGAAGTGTTTGCAATGCTCCTGATTGGACTGCGCATCCCGGACACCGACATTCTGATGCAAGCTGGGGCAGCACGGTTGATTTATGTCGTTTTTTCAAACCTGATACAAATTCTGCTCGTAGTCCTGGTCTCACATTTTTTCAGCCGAAAAGGAAATGCTCTGCGCATCCTATGGCTGTTGCCAATCATTGCAATCCAAGTCGCAAGCATCGCGGTTTGTTATGTAGCACAGTATCATGCTGCGGATGAGTATTTCCCGGATTATATGGTCGGCCTTATGGCTGTGCTTCTCCTTATAAACATCCTGATTGTGTTCTATGTGGAAGCTCTCCGGGAAAATGAACTGGAAAAATTCAAAGTCAAGTTCAACGAGCAGCAGTACAATCTTCAAATGGAATACTACCAGCAGCTCAAAGAACGTCAGGAAGAAGTCCGTTCCCTGCGGCATGATGTGAAGAAATATATTCTGGCGATGCAGGCGGTTGCAGAACACGGCGATACCGAAGAACTTCACAAGATTGCACAAGCTGCCACGGATATTTTTGAGCGTTCCACAAATGTTTCTGCTGTCGGAAACCCTGTTGTGGATGCTCTTTTAAATTATTACCTGCGAATCGCAGAGAAGAATAACATCAAGGTCAAACTGGATGTGACGATTCCTGAAGTTCTGACGATCTCATCGTTGTCTTTGAGCATCATTATCGGAAACACATTTGACAACGCCATTGAAGCCTGTTGCGACTTGCCAGCGGAACAGAGAATCATTCATCTACAACTGCGCAAGCAGTATCGCAGTCTCCTTTATCGGCTTGAGAATCCATACAGCGATACCGTCCGTAGCATCCGCATCGGAGAGTATCACGGTTACGGACTAAAGAACATAAATCGTATCGTTCAGGAGAATCATGGTGACTTCTATACGAAAAAGAAAGACGGTGTGTTTACCGTCCAAGTCCGCCTGAACTGCGAAAATTAAATATGTTTCCACAGCCAAATGATCAGCCTTTATACTGATTGTTTGGCTCTTTATTTTGTAAAGGAGCGTGATGCCATGACCCAACCGAAAACCAACCTTGCCTATCTCCGCAGCGAGAAAGCCAAAGCGGAGCAGAAGCTGCGCTCTTGCCAGCACCGGGAAAAGATCCTTGAACGCAGGATGTCAGAGCTGAACCGGAGAGAGCGTGTGCACCGTCTTTGTACTCGTGCCGGAATGCTGGAAAGCTTTCTGGTCTGTCCGGGAGAACTGACCGACGATCAGGTGATGGAGCTTTTGAAGATCTCATTCCGTCAACCTGAAGTCGTGCTGGCGCTTGCAAAGATGGTGCATGACGTTCACGAACGAAGCAACGTCCAAAACCCTTTAGAATAAAGGGCGCAATTATACACCTCGTCGTCACTTGCTGCGTATCGTTCGCATCTGTGCAAAAGCACAAATGCTCATTCACTCCGCAGTTCCTCCTCTTCCCCATAAAATCATCTTCGATGCTTTTCCGGGGACCCCTTTGTGTGAAATTGCGGTCTTGCAGACAGCCAGATTCCATCCCAAGGAAAACTGCATTTTCCTTGCGCTGCTTTGCAGCTATCCTTTTGCGGCTCCCGCCTGAGACCGAAGCGCACGGCACTCCGCTCCAAGGCGGCGAGCACAACCGAATACGATTCCAGACCGTTCATCAAGAGCAATCTTGCTGGGCGGTCTTTTTGTTTGGGGGTGATGCCTATTCCGTGTCCGCATTTCAAAATCACCATCGTCAAGCGCAGCCAAGGACAGTCCGCTGTTGCCGGGGCCGCTTACCAGAGCGGCGAACGGCTGTTCAGCGAGTACGACCAGAAAACGAAATTCTACAACAAGAAGAAAGAGCTTGTCCACGCCGAGATCATGCTGCCATCCCATGCGCCGCCCGGATATGCAGACCGGGCAACGCTCTGGAACGCCGTAGAAGCTGTGGAGAACCAGTGGAACTCCCAGCTTGCCCGCCGCATCGTGCTGGCATTCCCAGTGGAGGTGCCGAAAGAACAGTATCTTCCCATGCTTAAAGATTTTTGTCAGGAGCAATTCGTATCCAAGGGCATGATTGCCGATTTTGCCATCCACGACAAGGGAGATGGCAACCCACACGCCCACATTCTGCTGACGCTCCGGGCAATGGACGAACACGGCAAGTGGCTCCCGAAAGCCCGAAAGGTCTACGACCTTGACGAGAACGGTGAGCGCATCCGGCTCCCTTCCGGGAACTGGAAGTGCCACAAGGAAAACACGGTGGACTGGAACGACCAGAAGTACGCCGAGGTCTGGCGGCATAGCTGGGAAACCATCACCAACCGCTATTTGGAAGCGGCTGGCCGCCCGGAACGTGTTGACCTGCGCTCCTTTGAGCGGCAGGGCATCCAGCAGATACCGACCGTCCATCTCGGCCCCGCCGCACACCAAATGGAAAAGCGTGGGGTGGAGACCTTTCTCGGCAACCTGAACCGGGATATTCGAGCCGCTAACAGCCTGATGCAGTCCATCCGCAGTGCCATCCGTGGTCTGCAACGCTGGATCGCAGATCTGAATGAAAAGAAGCAGCTTCTTCTGGACGCTCTGGAAAAGTCGAAGGAACCCACGCTGTCCGACCTGCTGGTGGATTATTTCAACCTCCGCAATGAGCAGCGCAGCGATTGGTCGAGCAAGGCGCAGATAAAATGTACTGCCCGTGACCTTGCCGAAGTCATGCAGGCAGTCGATTATCTGAAAGCTCACTCCTTGAACACGGTCGAGGACTTGAACGCCGCAATCAAAGACCTGAGCCAGACCGCCGCCCCTCTCCGCAAGCAGTTGAAGCAGAACGAGAACCGGATGCGTTCGATTGCTCAAATCAAGGACGCTACGGCCATCCATGTCAAGCTAAAGCCCATCCACGACACCTTTATTAAGAAAAACTTTAAGCTGACCAAGGACGCTTATGCTGCCCAGCACAAGGAAGAACTGGACACCTTCAACAAAGTCGTCCGCACCCTGATGAAGCTGAACGGCAGCACAGCGGTGGATTTTTCGGCATTGGATGCCGAATTTTCTGCGCTGCAATCCAGCAGCGCAGAGCTGCACACCCAACTGGAAACCTTGCAGCCGGACATCTCTGCTCTGAAAAATATCCGCAAGTATATCGACATGGTATTGAATAAGCAGCAGCTTTCCGCACCGGGCGGCAAGACCTCGGAGAAGGAATCGGTGCTGAAACAGCTGGAGCAGCTTCAGCAGAAAAAGTCCAACCACAAAACGATTTCCACCACCCCAAACCGCGAAGAATCGCTCTAAACGATCTTTCTGTCACCGATATGCCGTTGCAATCAGTGGCAGAAATACATAATTCATTTGTTTTTTGCTGGCTTTTGGCTATTCTCGCTGGCTAGTAAGTAGAGGCGTACTTTTAAGGCAGAAATTTTCTCCAACACCCCCCATTTTAGGCCACTTTTTCTGTTAATAGTAGAAGCGCCTCTTTGAAAGCCGGTCATTTGTGACCTTTTTGTTAATTCTCAAAAAGATGGTTGTCTTTGGGCTGTTTTCGTTGCCTACCTATTGAGAGGATTTTTTCAAAAGCGGAGATTTGGTCTCAAGAATTACAATTCAATTACAAGTTTCTCACCAATGCTACGAAACAGGCGTTCTCGATGCCTACCAAGTGTAGGGCATCTTTTTCAAGACCATTCTCGGACTATTATGACGTTTTGTTTACAAAATTGCTTGCAATGCTACGAAATGGCCTTTTTCATCGGCTACCAAGTAGAAGGATGTTTTTCGTCCGTCAAAGTCCAGAAATCTTCCATATGTTCCTTGACAAGTGAATAGTTCAATCGTCCGGTACTTCACAAAAGGTACTTCTGTAACTCGCAGCCCGGTCATAACGAAGACGGGGTGGCTGAAATGCCAATGGTGCGGTGCAAGCCCGCCGCCGGACGATTCCCCACTCCTAGGGAAGTCGAGGACCAATATGGGAGACCTTAACTTATTAACGCAGCTGAGCACTTGTTTCGTGCTTTTCTGCGACTGGAGAATTGGAACCCACCAATTCTCGTTACATACTCTTTGTTCCTGATTTCTGCTTCAGCTGGAGGTGATCAACATTTCAGAATATCTTACCACGCAAACTCTGCTGCCGCCGTTTCTCCCATACCCACGCTTCCTTTTGGAACTTGACCTGAGCCAGACTGCAAAAATGACTTATGTGCTGCTGCTTGACCGTGCCACGCTCTCGCAGAAAAATCTCTGGATAGATGAACGTGGTTTCGTGTTTGTCATTTTTACGATTTGCTCTTTGGCTGAGCAGCTAGGGCGCAGCACGGTCAGTGTTTCCAGTGCGCTTAAGGAATTGAACGCTGCAGGATTGATTGAGCGCAGACGAACGCGGTTTTCTTCGCCCAATCACATCTTTGTGAAAATTCCAAATGTTGAATAGTTCTGCGTTTTTCACGATTCAAGAACCGCCAAAATCACGATTCTGTGATGCAGATTCTTAATGGCATCTGCAAAAGAGATTTTTCCTATGCAGTATAGCAGCCTTTAAGACTGTATCAAAGAAAACTTTCACCTAACCAACGTAATAAAACAAAAAGAGAAAAACGAATAGAATCTATCCATTCCTTTCCGTATTTGCACCACATGAATGAGGAGGTCTGCCCTTGAACAAAGAAAAATCTGAGAAGAAGCCCACCACACGCAAACGTGCGCCGAGAAGTCCGAAGTCCGTGCGCCTGATCGTGGAACGCCATTATATCGGCAATGTGCCGATGAATACGCTTTTTCAGCGGCTTGCGGAAGAAGAAATTCGTAAAACTGCCGAATCGTATCTCGCCGCTGGCTAATTGGACGTTTTACTGCGGAAAAGGGCTTGCATCATCACGCAGCATCCGCTACAATGTGATTGATGAGGTCTCTTTTCCATTATGGAGGTACGCATGGAAAAGGACAAAAAAGTAACTGCTTTATACTGCCGGCTGTCAAAAGATGACGGTTCAAACAGCGAAAGCCTGAGCATCCGCACTCAAAAGGCGATGCTTATGGAGTATGCCACACGCAACGGTTTCGGGAATTGCCAGTACTATGTCGATGATGGTTACAGCGGCACGAACTCTGACCGCCCTGCCTTTCAGGAACTTCTGGATGATATCCGGGAAGGAAAGGTGGCAACAGTCATTACCAAAGACCAGTCCCGACTTGGACGCAACCACATCGAAACCGGAACGTATATGGAAATCTTCTTTCCTGAACACGGTGTCCGCTATATTGCAATCAACGATGGTTATGATTCCAACGAGCAATCCCAGATGGATATTGCCCCGTTCCGAAACATCATCAATGAAATGTACGCCAAAGACACTTCCCGAAAAATCAAGAGTGCCCTTCGGACACGCAAGAAAAGCGGAAAGTATATCTCAAGTGGCGCACCGTTTGGCTACCAGAAAGACCCTGCCGACCACAATCACCTTGTGATCGACCCGAACACCGCCCCCGTTGTTGAGTATATCTATTCAATGGCAGAGGAAGGGCTGGGGCTTCACCGCATCGCCAAGCGGCTCCACGATGAAAAAGTCTTGAAGCCGTGTTACTACAAGAAAGAGATGTTTGGCCGCTTTATTGATGATGAAAAGATGTATGATTGGGACAGTGCCTATATCAGTCAGGTTCTGCACAGCCCAGTCTACGCCGGACACATCATCTACGAAGCCAAGCCCACCGTGTCCATGAAATCCAAAAAGCGGCGTTATATTCCGTTTGAAGAACGCGCTATCGTTCCGAATACACATGAAGCAATCATCCCACAAGACCGCTGGGAAAACGTGCAGCGAATCCTTTACAGCCGTTCCGGTTGTTTTATGTGTGATAAGACCGACTACGACAATATCTTCAAGGGCATCGTCCGCTGTGCAGACTGCGGTAGAACGATGTTAGTCAAGGTCGAGCACAGGCGCAAACGTAACAGTGTTCTGGATCAGACCTTTTATTGTTGCAGCACTTATCGGAAATATGGTGCGAAAGCCTGTGACTCTCATAATTTGGAAGCACGTGTTCTGCATGAAGCTGTCTTTGCGGACATTCAGGCACACGCAAAGGCCGCTGTGAGCAATCGGGAAGCCCTTGTGAAGAAGATTGCAACTCAGATGCACCTCCGGGTGTCCTCTGACCGGGCGCAGCACAAACGGGATTTGAAGCAGTGTAAAGCACGAATCGCAGAAATCGAAGACCTGTATGCAAAACTTTATGAGGACGTATCAAAGGGACTTCTCCCGGAGAAACGTTTTCAAATGCTTGCAGATCGCTACGACAAAGAACAGGCTGAACTGACCGAGAAGATTGAGCAGTACGAGCGGGAAGGCCGTGCTGAACACGATCAGCTGGACAAGATTCAGGATTTTATTGATGAAGTCAGCAAGTACGCTGGCATCACCGAACTGAACTATAAGATTCTGCATCAGCTGATTGACAAGATTCTGGTATCCAAAGCGGAAAAGGTCGATGGCGAATACGTCCAGAAAATCCAGATTTTCTACCGCTTTATCGGCCCATTGGATGCCATCGAGTAACAAAGTCAGAAAAGTCACCTCCGAGAACTATCCTACAGATTCCGGCCGGGAGGGAGAACTGATCTTCCGGCTGGTCTATGAGCAAGCCGGATGCAAAAAGCCTTTTTCCCGCCTGTGGCTGTCCAGCATGGAGGAAGCAGCTATCCGAGAAGGGTTCGCCCACCTGAAACCGTCAACTGAATACGATGCGCTGTACAATGCAGCACTTTGCCGGGAACGCGCCGACTGGATGGTCGGCATCAATGCGTCCCGGCTTTTTTCGTGTCTGTACGGTCAACCGCTGGCGGTGGGGCGTGTTATGACCCCGGTGCTTGCAATGACGGTGGTGCGGGAAGCCGCCATTGCTGCCTTTGTGCCGGAGAAATTCTACACGGTGGCTCTGACCCTTGCAGACGGCTGCACGGCATCTAGCAAACGGTTTGCCCAGAAAGAGGATGCCGAACTGCTGCTTTCCAAATGTCGAAAGGAGGGGCGTATCACGGTGCAGAAGATGGAACGCAAGGAAAAATCCGAAAGCCCGCCGCAGCTCTATGACCTTACCGCATTGCAGCGGGATGCAAACCGTCTGCTGGGATTTACGGCACAACAGACCTTGGACTATGCCCAAAGTCTTTACGAAAAAAGGCTCATCACCTACCCTCGCACAGATAGCCGATTTTTGACGGAGGATATGGCAGCATCCCTGCCGGGGCTGGTGACGGACACGGGCAAGGCGTTTGCTGTGGAAGAGCCGCTTCCTATCCATGTGCAGCAGGTCATCAACGGCAGCAAGGTCACCGACCACCATGCACTGCTGCCCACGAAAAGCATGGCGAAAGCAGACCTTGCCGCACTCCCTGCCGGGGAGCGGAATATCCTGCGGCTGATTGCCGCACGGCTGTTCTGCGCCGTAGGCGAACCGCACCGCTATGCAGAAACCGCGCTCACCACCATCTGCGCCGGAGAGGAATTCTCCGCAAAAGGCAAGGTGGTGCTGTCCGAGGGATGGAAAACAGTAGAACGGAAAATGCTGGGCGAACTGCTGGGCAAGCAGAAAGAAGTGGCTGCTCTGCCCGATGTGAAGGAGCAGAGCCAGTGCGGCGTTGCCGGTGCTGAGCTGAAAGAGGGACAAACGACCCCGCCAAAATCTTACACGGAAGATACCCTCCTGTCAGCTATGCAGGCAGCGGGTGCAGACAGTATGCCGGAGGGTGTGGAACGTCAGGGCATCGGCACTCCGGCTACCAGAGCGGCTACTATCGAAAAACTGGTGCAGAAGGGCTTTCTGGAGCGCAAGGGCAGCAAGAAAACCAAGGTGCTGCTGCCTACCGACAAGGGCAAAACCCTCATTACCGTCATGCCCGAACAGATTCAGTCGGCAGATATGACTGCTGACTGGGAAGCAAAATTGCTGCAAATCGAGCGCAGCGAAATGGAACCGGAAACTTTTATGACTGAAATCAAAGAGATGATCTCCTCGCTGGTAACGACCACCGAGGCTGCGAAAGGAGCGAATGCGCTTATGAAAAACAAAATCATTGGTGTCTGCCCGAACTGCGGTAAGCCTGTCGTGGAGCGTGAAAAGGGCTGGTTCTGCGAGAACCGGGAGTGCCGTTTCGTGCTGTGGAAGGATAATGCTTTTCTGAAACGGCTCGGCAAACGCATGGACGCTCATGTGGCGGACAAGCTGCTGCGGGATGGCCGGGTCCGCCTGAAGGACTGCAAGAGTGCCAAGGGCAAGACCTACAATGCTACCGTGCTGCTGTCTTGTGAGAACGATGGCCGCAGCAAGTTCAGTCTGGAATTTGAGAATGGGGGCTGCTGATGAAGGATGATGCCGTAATAAAGGACAACGAGGCAGTCTACCTCCTCAACGAGCAGACGTATCTGCATCTGCGGGAAAATCTCGCAGGTGTCGGGTACGAGGTTTTCGAAAAAAACAGCCCGCTCCCGGTGGAGGAAGGGCAGATTCCGCGGGAAGCTCTGGGCAACACCCAACGGCGCGTCGAGACCGCCCGTGCGTACTATCTGGCAGAGCATCAGGACGAGCCTGTGGGGAGGATTCAGAACGTTGCCGTCACCACTTTGGAGAAGTTTCGCTCCGGGGTTCGGAAACGTCGGAATCTGGCTCCACGTTCTTTGCCGGACAATGATGTGCGTTTCATTGACCCGCAGTACAACGAGCTGTTCCGGGTACCGGACGGCGGCGTTGTGCAGATAACCTACCCGGATGGGCACCAGCGTTCCGAGGTGGTCGAGTATCTCGATGACTACCACATGAAGATCGGGTCATCGGTGCAACACATCTGCGAATTTGCAGAGCGCATGGCACGCAGCCATGCCATCGTGGAACCGGAGCCGCTGACGCAGCAGGATTGCCGGGCATGGAATCTGGAATATGACTATTATCTCACCGTGCAGGCAGATAATGGCTCGTGGAATTATGCTCTTTATCAGGGCGACTGCTGCCTGTTGGAGCGCGGGAAAATCGACGCATCCGAACTGATGATCGAGGAAGTGCGGGACGAGATACTGTACAGCCACAATCTGCGGAACAAGGACTGCATCCCGCTCACTCAAGAGGAATTTGTGCAGAAACTCGCAGACCGAAACGAGATCCAGTCATACCGGATGAAGCAATTCCAGCAAGGCGGGCACGACTGTTATCTGGTCATGCAGCTGCATCAGGATGCAGACCCTGCGCTCCGCTTTGCCGCCATGCGCTATCTGAATAAGCGAAACACAGCTCCGTCCGTTGAGAATTACGAGATCCTGTACCGGGGCAATCTCCCGGAGGGAAAGCGCAGCGTTCCGCAGGCAGAGTTGTTGGAACAGTTGTACCAGAAATTCAACTGCGCCCGCCCTCTGGACTACCACGGGCACAGCCTGTCGGTCAGCGATGTGATCATGCTGAATCAGGATGGGAAAATTTCGGCGCACTATGTAGACAGCATCGGCTTCAAGGAACTGCCGGGGTTTCTGGATAAAAAGCCGGAACGTGCTTCGGTTCTGCAAACTCTCAAGGAGAAGTGCGATGCCCCGGAGTGCAATCCCACCGTCTGCCGGAAAGCGAGGGCTGAACATGAACTTTAATCACGAAGAATTGACCCTGATGATGCTCTACAACACCGGCACCCGGCTGGGAATTATCCACGAACTGCGGCTGATGCAGTGCTACCTGATGCCTGACGAAACTGCCCTGCGGGAACTGTCGGAACAGGTCATCGAAAAACTGAAACTGCTGACCGATGCGGAGTTTGCAGAACTGGAATTTCCTCCGGACTGATCTTTGCCGCCTGCGGGCGGCATACATACTCTCTTTTACAATGCCATTTGGTGTGGTATACTGAAATCGACAATTCGGAATCTGACAAAGGAGCGTGACCATATGAAAAACAATAGCCCACAAAAGCACGCTGTCATTTCTTGTCTCATCTTGGTAACAGGAATATTGCTCGCAGTAATAGGCGCAATGACAACAAAGGAGTACAAAATCAACCTGTGCCTGTTAATCGGTGCAATAGTTGTGATTGGCGGCATTGTATATCACCTCATTATGATGAAATGTCCTTATTGCGGCTGCTCACTTATTGGTTATAGACCAATCCCTAAAGAGTGCCCAAAGTGTCATAAAAAGTTTGAAAAATAAATTCCAGTCTGCCGGGCAACCAAATACTGTTCTGGGTAAAAACGATGAGAAACAATAACAGACTTCGCAAATATGTTCCGTCCTTGCTGCTGTTCCTGTTGTTTGAAACGGTGGCGGTGGCGCTGTGGCTCGCAAAAGGCAACCTGTTCTACCTGCTTAATTTCAGTTACATCGGGGGCTGCCTTGGAGTAGGCACGGCGCTGTTTGCTGCGGGAAAACGCTACGCCCGGCAGTTCGTGCAGTGGGCGGTGGGCAGCTATATGCTGCTGTACCTCGGTGTTCTCTCCCACGAGAATATGCAGATCGAAGGATTTTGGTATTACCTGTTCCTCGGCGTTTTTGAAGCAGCTACCATCCACTACGCAGTGGCAAAAATCTTCGGTCCACTGATCTTTGGACGGGGGTGGTGCGGCTACGCCTGCTGGACAGCCATGGTTCTGGATCTTCTGCCCTACAAAATACCGCAGGCACCGAGGAAAAAGCTGGGATTCCTCCGATATATCACCTTTGCGGCATCCTTTGTCTATGTGGCGGCACTTTTTTTGATGCACGCCGAAAACATGGAAAAGATCCTGTTTGTCTCTTTTCTTGTTGGAAATATCCTGTATTATGCGGTTGGCATTGTGCTGGCATTCCGATGCAAAGACAACCGTGCCTTCTGCAAGTATCTCTGCCCGGTAACAGTCTTTTTGAAGCCTATGAGCTATTTTTCCCTGCTCAGGGTAACGTGCGATAAGGAAAAGTGCATCTCCTGCGGAAAGTGCAGGCAGGTGTGCCCCATGAATGTGGATATGACGGACAACTCCCGAAAACGGCTCAATGGCACGGAATGCATCCTGTGCATGGAGTGCGTAAAGACCTGCCCGAGAAAAGCACTGTAAACGCAAAAGCCAATATTCAAGCAGTCAAATCAATCCATTCCCTCAGCGGACAACCACAAAACGGTTGTCCGCTCTTTTTATACCCTAAAATCTGAAAAAGGAGGAACGCTATGCCAAGCAAAACCGAAGAATACCTTGCCCTTGCCCAGCGCACAGCGAACGGCTTGACCCGGTACTGGGAAAGCTGGACGGACTACCTGACCACCGCATCCCGGCTATACAAGTACCCTTTTGCGGACCAGCTGATGATCTACGCCCAGCGCCCGGATGCCACCGCCTGCGCCGACTATGATGTTTGGAACAACCGGATGAACCGCTATGTCAGGCGTGGCTCTAAGGGCATCGCTCTGCTGGACGAATCCAGCGGATTCCCTCGACTGCACTACGTTTTTGACGTAAGCGACACCGGGGTGCGCCGCAATTCGCGTGACCCGGAGGTGTGGCAGTACAACGATGATCTGAAACAGCCGGTTTCGGAAATGCTCGCCGCCACCTACGGCATCAGCGGGGAGCGTATCAGCCAGCAGCTTGCCGATGTTGCCGGGAAACTGGTCGCTGATTATTGGGACAACAACAGCGAGGACATTCGCGCCATCGTTGACGGTTCGTTCCTGATGGACTATGATAGTGTCGGGTTGGAGATGCAGTTCAAAAGCGCTGCCGCCATCAGCGTCACCTACACGCTGCTGGAACGCTGCGGGTTTGAGCCTGCCGGGTGGTTCGATAAAGATGATTTCCGAGCCATCCACGAGTTTTCCACCCCGGATGCCGTTTTTGCCCTCGGTGCAGCCGTCAGTGACATGAGCCGGAAGGTCTTACGCCAAATCGAACGCACCGTGAAAACTACCATTCGCCGCCGCAATGCAGAAAGGAGCCAATATGAATACGAACAGCAAGAACGTGACCTACTCGACCGTCGGGGACTACCAACTCCCGAACCTGACCCTGAACCAGCCCCGGAAGCCGCTGGGCAAGTACGGCAGGCTGCGCCGGACGTACCTGATGAACCATCGCCCGGTGCTGTACCAAACAATACTCCTGAACGGGAGCCTGTACCCGCACCTGATGGAGGTGGAGCAGACGGCAGAGAGCCAGATGCAGCAGACCATGGCACAGCTCTTGAAACAGACCCCGGCCCCGGACAAGGAGAGCCAGCAGATGGCGTGGGTACAGCACATGAACTGCCTGAAAGCGCAGGCAGAGGAACTGGTGCTGACGGAACTGATTTACAGCTGAGTTTCTTCGATGCCCACATCCCTACCGAAGCCCAACAAATTGAAACCATCGACCAAGCGGAGAGCGAAAAAACGCCCTCCGCTTTTGTTTTGTCACAGGCGGAGATCGAAAACGAATTGCGTAAGCACGGTTCCGGGTTTGAGGGCGGTAAGCAGCGTATTATGGCACTGTATCAGACTCAGCCAGACCGCAATCTCCGCGCCAAAGCGTTGGCAAAAGAGTACGGCATCGGCGGGCACTCCCACGATTTTCTGGACGGAAGCAGGGGCTTTGTGAACCACGACTGGAAGGGGTTGGAATTTGACCATTACCCCGACCACCAGAAAATCACTCTGAAATGGGCACAGGTGGAACGGTATATCGACCTGATGATCCAGTCCGACCGCTACCTGACAGACCGGGAAAAAGAGCATTACACGCCCCCTGTGCCTGTCAACGCAGAGCCGGATGCCACCCTGACCCGTGCCCAAAAACTGATCCATGATTTTTGCTTGGAGGAATACGACTCCGAGCCGGACTTTTCTGATTTGTCCAAAATCGATATTGCCTACACTCACGCCACAGACGAGGACATTCCTATTCAGGTCAACGTCGATCTGGTGGGATACCGTGTGGAGCGGTATCTGGGCGAGGTACTGATAGACGAGCGCCAGTACGAAAGTCTGGAAGATCTGACCGAAACAGAGTTGGAAGCACTGGATTTCTCCGAACTGGTCAGCGTTACGGACGAGGAACTGGAGCACTACCACAGCAAGGCAGAGGAACGTCCGGCACTGTTGCCGCTGGGCGCTACCATCCACATGGATGGACGAGCCTTCCGGGTGGATACGGTAAATTTTGATAAAGACAGCGTGACCCTGCAGGATGTGGCACTGGCAGAAATGCGGATGCCGATTTTCCGGGAAGAGCCGCTGGCGCTTGTCCGGGAGTTGTACGAGCAGGAACAGGATGTGATGGAACACCCCCTGCCCGATTACAAGGTCGGTGACAATGTTATCGTTGATCTTCCTAGCCGAACCATCGAAGGTAAAATCGGCTATGTAGGTGAAACGGATGTTCGCATCGACACCAGCGCGCAGGGACAGTCGTGGGATAACGAAGTTATCAACAAACGACAATTCGAGGATGGCTTGCGGCAGAATGAACAGGTTACTACGCAACCAGATAATACTGTAAAAACGGTTGCCGTATACCCTGCTGAAGAAAACCGTATGCCTTATGATATTGTGATCCAGACGATTGGCTCAAAATCACCTGCTCTGGATGCAGTTGAACCGGAACAACCCACACTTGAACTTGCCGGGAACTTCCACATCACGGATGATGACTTGGGCGTCGGAGGTCCTAAGCAGAAGTACGCCAGAAACATCGAAGCCATCCAGACCCTGCGCACGCTGGAACAGGAGCATCGTGGTGCCACCGCCGAGGAACAGCAGGTACTTTCCCAGTATGTAGGCTGGGGCGGTCTGGCAGATGCCTTTGACCCTAGCAAAGATAGTTGGGCAAAGGAATACGCCGAACTGAAAGGACTGCTCTCTGAGAACGAATACACCGCCGCTCGCGCTTCTACTCTGAACGCCCACTACACCAGCCCCTCCGTGATCCGTGGTATCTACGATGCGGTGGAGCGTATGGGTTTCCGCAGCGGTAACATTCTGGAACCTAGTATGGGCGTGGGCAACTTCTTCGGAATGCTGCCGGAAGCCATGCAGGACAGTCGCTTGTACGGCGTAGAACTGGACAGCATCACCGGGCGTATTGCGAAAAAACTGTATCCGCAGGCAGACATTACCGTGGCTGGCTTTGAAACCACCGACCGCCGTGATTTCTACGATTTAGCGGTGGGCAACGTGCCTTTTGGTCAGTACAAGGTCAACGATAAGGCGTACAACAAGCTGGGATTTTCTATCCACAACTACTTTTTCGCCAAGACTATCGACCAAATCAGGCCGGGCGGTGTGATTGCCTTTGTGACCAGCCGCTTTACGATGGACAGCAAAGACAGCAGTGCCCGCAAATATATGGCGGAACGTGCTGATTTGCTGGGCGCAATTCGTCTGCCCAACAATGCGTTCAAAGCCAATGCTGGCACCGAAGTGGTATCGGATATCATCTTTTTGCAGAAACGTGACCGTCCTGCGGATATCGAGCCTGCATGGGTGCAGCTTGGAAAAACTGAGGATGGCTTTGCCATCAACCAGTATTTCGTAGACCACCCGGAGATGGTGCTGGGAAATTTAGAACTGGAAAGCACCCAATACGGTCACGACCTGACTGTTGCGCCCCTTGAGGGCACCAGCCTTGCAGACCAGCTTGCCGAAGCCGTACAACACATCGAGGGACTGTATACCACAGCAGAAATCGCCGCCCCGGATGTTGCGGATGCGGAAGCGCAGCGTAAGACGCTGCCTGCAGACCCCGCCGTGAAGAATTTCAGCTACACCGTGGTAGATGGTGACATTTACTACCGCGAAAACTCCATCATGACGCAGATCGAACTATCCGATAACGCCAAGGGCCGTGTTGCTGGCATGGTGGAACTGCGGCAGATCGTCAACGAACTGATTGACCAACAGCTGAACGACTTCCCGGACGAGGATATCAAGGCATCGCAGGCAAAATTGAACGCCACCTACGATGCCTTTACCGCAAAATACGGGCTGATCAACGACAAGAAAAATGCCCGCTTGTTCGATGATGATAGCTCCTACTATCTGCTCTGCTCGCTGGAGAATCTGGACGAGAATAAAAATCTCAAATCCAAGGCAGATATGTTCACCAAACGGACGATTCGCCCGGAGCACATTGTTACCAGTGTGGATACCCCCAGCGAAGCACTGGCGGTATCTATTGGTGAGCATGGTAAGGTCGATCTGCCTTATATGGCAGAACTGCTGGGCACACCCGGCGAGTACGGGCGCATTACCACCGAATTGTCTGGTGTGATCTTCAAAGACCCCGCTGCCAATGCGGATGACCCGGAAGCCGGCTGGCAAACAGCGGACGAATACCTTTCCGGTAATGTGCGCGATAAACTGCGCATGGCACAACTTGCTGCAGAAAGCCACCCGGAGTTCAGGGTCAATGTGGACGCGCTGACCAAGGCGCAGCCCAAAGATCTGGAGGCATCTGAAATTGATGTGCGGCTGGGTGCCACATGGCTTGATCCTTCTATCGTGCAACAGTTCATGATGGAAACTTTTCAGCCGCCCTATCGTATCCGCTACAACAATGCCATCACCGTTCGCTACTCTCCTTACACTTCCGAATGGCGGATCAGCAATAAATCTGCTACTGGCTTTGGTGACATTATGGCTACTGAAACCTACGGTACCCGCCGAGCCAACGCTTACAAGATTTTGGAAGACACCCTGAACTTGCGCGACAGCCGCGTCTATGATACCATCGTGGAGGATGGCAAGGAAAAGCGCGTGCTGAATCAGAACGAAACCACCCTCGCCCAGCAGAAACAGCAGGCTATCAAGGACGCTTTTGCTGGCTGGGTCTGGAAAGACCCGCAGCGGCGCACTCTGCTGGTGAAAAAGTACAATGAGCTTTTTAACAGCACCCGGCCCCGTGCGTATGACGGAAGTCATATTCATTTTGTGGGCATGAACCCGGAGATCAATTTGCGAGAGCATCAGCGCAATGCGGTTGCCCATGTGCTGTATGGGTACAACACCCTTTTGGCGCACGAAGTCGGTGCTGGCAAGAGTTTTGAGATGGCGGCTTCCGCTATGGAACTGAAACGTCTGGGCTTGTGCCAGAAAAGCCTTTTTGTCGTGCCAAACCATTTGACGGAACAATGGGCCAGCGAGTTTTTACGCCTGTACCCCAATGCAAAGCTGCTGGTTACCAGCAAAAAAGATTTTGAACCCGGTAATCGCAAAAAATTCTGTGCGAGAATTGCGACCGGCGACTACGATGCAGTTATCATCGGACACAGCCAGTTTGAAAAGATACCTTTGTCCGCAGAACGACAAGAGCGTTTGATTCAGGAACAGATGGATGAAATCGAGGAGGCCATCGAAGAAGCAAAAGCACAGGTTGGCGAGCATTTCACCGTAAAGCAGCTGGAAAAGCTGCGCAAGTCTCTGAAACAGAAATTGGAAAAGCTGCAAGGCACAGACCGTAAAGATGATGTGGTTACGTTTGAACAATTGGGCGTAGACAGGTTGTTTGTGGATGAAAGTCAGGCGTTCAAAAACCTCTACTTGTACACGAAAATGCGTAATGTCGCTGGTTTGAGTACGAGCGAGGCGCAAAAATCCAGCGATATGTTCGGCAAGTGCCGCTATCTGGATGAAATCACCGGAGGCCGTGGCGTGATTTTTGCAACGGGTACACCCCTGAGCAACAGCATGACCGAGATGTACACCCTCATGCGCTATCTCCAGTACAACACCTTACAGCAGAAAGGGCTGACCCATTTTGATGCGTGGGCTTCTACTTTTGGTGAAACTACTACTGCCATCGAACTTGCTCCAGAAGGTACCGGATACCGTGCCCGCACCCGGTTCGCTAAGTTCTTCAACCTTCCCGAACTGATGGCGATGTTCAAAGAAGCGGCGGATATCAAGACCAGCGACCAGCTTCATCTCCCGGTGCCTGATGCAAAATTTGAGACGGTAGTGGTCAAACCTTCGGAAATCCAACAGGATATGGTGCAGGCGTTGAGCGAACGTGCAGCCGAAGTCCACAGCGGTTCTGTTGACCCTTCTGTGGATAATATGTTGAAAATTACGTCGGATGGCCGCAAGATTGGTCTTGACCAGCGGTTGATGAACTCGGCTCTGCCCGATGACCCCAGCAGTAAGTTGAATGCCTGCGTCAACAACGTCCTGCGCATCTGGAATGACACCAAGGAGCAGAAGCTGACCCAGCTGATTTTCTGCGATATGTCTACTCCCAAGGGGGACGGTTCGTTCAACGTATATGATGATATCCGCTCCAAGCTGCTCAATGCTGGTGTGCCTGAACAGGAAATCGAGTTCATCCACAACGCAGATACGGAGAGCAAGAAAGCAGAACTTTTCTCTAAGGTGCGCAGCGGACAGGTACGCGTGCTGCTGGGCAGCACGGCCAAAATGGGAGCCGGTACAAATGTCCAGACGCTGCTCGTGGCAGTGCATCATCTGGATGTGGGTTGGCGTCCGTCCGATATGACCCAGCGCAATGGCAGAATCATCCGTCAAGGCAATCAAAACAAACAAGTGTACGTCTATAATTACGTCACTGAATCAACATTTGACGCCTACCTCTATCAGACCCTTGAGAATAAGCAGAAGTTTATCTCGCAGATCATGACGAGCAAGTCGCCTATGCGCTCCTGCGATGATATTGATGAGCAGGCTCTGTCTTACGCTGAAATCAAGGCTCTGTGTGCTGGTGACCCGCGCATCCGGGAAAAGATGGATTTGGACGTGCAGGTGGCAAAATTGAAAGTTCTGCGCGGTGACTTCCAGAATCAGAAATATCGTCTGGAGGATAAGCTGCTCAAAACTTTCCCGGAGGAGATCCAGAAACAGAAAACCCGCATTGCTGCTTTACAACAGGATTCACAGATTGCAGCAGCACACCCGCAGGACAAAGAAAACTTCTGCGGTATGACCATCAAGGGCATGGTGTACGATGACAAAAAGGCTGCGGGCGAACGGCTGCTGCTGGCTCGGCAGGAGATGCCCAATGCTGATATGATGCTGCTGGGCACCTACCGTGGCTTTGAACTGAACATTCGATTCGACAGCTTCAAAAATGAGCATCAGGCCGTACTCCGGGCAGAGTTGAGTTACCCGGTGTCGCTGGGCGATGATGCGCGCGGCAATATCACTCGTCTGGACAATGCCATCGACAATTTCGCTGACCGTATTGCAGATGCCGAAAATGCTCTGCAAAACCTTGAACAGCAGAAGCAGGCCGCAGAGGTCGAAGTGGCAAAGCCCTTTGCACAGGAGGAGGAACTGGCCGAAAAGTCTGCCCGCCTTGCCGAACTGAATGCTCTGCTGAATATCGACCGTGACCGCAGTTCCTCGCAGGATACTCCCGAAGAATCCGAGGAAACCGAAACACCTGCAACTCGTCCGTCTGTGCTGGCTGCACTGGGGGAAAAGACCAATCAGCCGGAGCCTGTCAAACCGTTCCGCAGCTATTATGATAAGGATGGTGATGCACGATGAAAGAAAAGCGGGATGAAACCATCATCCTGCGCTTGAGCAAAACAGAAAAGAACCGTATCTATGAAAAGATGCTCAGCATGGGCATCCGAAGCCTGAGTGCCTATATCCGCAAGATGGCACTGGACGGCTATTGCCTGCACCTCGACTTGAAAGAACTGCAACGCATGGCATATCTCTTGCAGATGTGCAGCAACAATCTGAACCAGTACGCCAAGCGTGCCAACGAGTGCGGCAAGGTCTACGCCGCCGACATGGAGGACCTGCGGCAGCGGCTGGACGAGCTGATCGACATTGGCAAGCAAATTCTTTCCAAGCTGGCAGAGCTATAAAAATTCCCGCAGTTGGAGGACTGCGGGTGTACATATAACGCTTGACATCCTTGCAACGTAGTAGTCGATACCTTTATAATAAGGGCGAACAGAAAGGAAGTGCTTGATATGATGTCTATGCTGAAGAAAATTGTTCTTTTCCCGATTTCTCTCTTTGTGGCGTTTCTAGCTCTGATGGCAAGGTGGCTGCTAACCCTGTCCAGCTATGTAGTTGCTCCGCTGATGCTCTACATCTTCGGCTGCGGCATCTACACTGCTTACCGTCAGACTTGGAATCAGTTCTTTATCCTGCTGGTGGCCGAGTTCATCTGCTTCATCCTCTTTTTCGGTGCAACTGCCATCACCGAGGGCATCGGGCGTTTCAGTGAGTGGCTTGCAGAACTGTGAGGGATGTTATGGACAAACAGAAGATAGAAGATTGTTATTTTGAACACAACAGCACGATTTTTTCTGAGATGCTGGGTGAGGATCAAGAGTATCTACGACTGAAAAAAGCCAAAAGAGCAGCTGAGGAAGCCTTGCAGAGCGTTATCAGCAAAGAAGCGTGGAATCAATATCTCGCCTTAGATGAAATCTGCAACGAGTTGGAATGCGCCAGATACAAGGCAATGTATCTGACGGGTGCTGCCGATTACGAAAAAATATCCAAATGATCTTGATGCCGCCTTCGGGCGGCATTTTTGTTGCAAAGGGGGTGATGATGCTGGCGGCAACACGGCTGATTGCATTGCACAAAAACAAAGGCATGACCATTGCGGCCTGCCTGAAAAATCGCACGGACTATATCGAAAACCCGGACAAGACCGAGCAGGGACAGTATGTCAGCAGCTATGCTTGCAGCACCCTGACGGCAGATGAAGAGTTTAAGCTGTGTTCCTTTTACGGCGAAGCCTTTCGTTTTGTTTGCAAATTCAGATGAAACGCAACGATTTTTAACAGGAAGTGAATGTTTTTGCCATGGAAAGTTGGTCGCAAAGAAAAAGACTTTGTGCTATACTGTGTTAAAAATCATTGCAAAGGTGGGAATATCATGAACCATGCAAGAAAGCTGTATCTGGATAACATTCGCTGGATGACGGTGGTTTTGGTGGTGATCTACCATGTGGTCTATATGTTCAATGGCGTGCAGCCTTTTGGAGTGATCGGCCCCTTCCGGGAGCATCAGTTACAGGATTGCTTTCAATATCTGGTCTACCCTTGGTTCATGGCATTGCTGTTTGTTGTGTCGGGGATGAGCGCACGGTACTATCTGCAAAGCCATACCACAAAACAATTTCTGAAAGATAAAACCCGCAAGCTGCTGGTTCCGTCCACGATTGGCTTGTTCGTATTCCAGTGGCTTCTTGGTATCTATAACCTGAAAATTGGCGGCGGACTGAACATTGCGGACCTTCCGATGCCTATAGTATATCTGATCACCGTGCTGTCTGGTGTAGGACCTCTGTGGTACATCCAGATGCTCTGGTTGCTCTCCATGCTTTTGCTGATGGTTCGGAAAATCGAAAAAGACCGGCTTTGGAACTTCTGTTCCAAAGCACCGGTCTGGAGCATCCTGATGTTGACGATCGTTGTTTATGGTTCGGCACAGGTGCTGAACACCCCGGTCGTCACCGTTTATCGGTTCGGTATTTATGGATTCTGCTTCTTTGCAGGCTATTTTCTGTTTTCCCACGAGGAAGTAATGGAACGGCTGTGCAAGTGGTGGTGGATGTTTGACTTGGCCTCGGCTGTGCTTGGCATCTCGTATACCGTGCGCTATTTTGGTAGAAATTACGCCATTGCACCGGTTATGAACAACATCCATGCCTGTGTTTACTGCTGGTTTGCCATTCTTGGAATCCTTACAACGATGAAAAAATATGCCGATACCTCAACCGCATTCACACGCTGGATGGCGAAGAAGTCATGGGGGTTGTACATTTTTCATTATCTGCCCATTGCTGTGATCTCGTATGAACTGCACGAACACGCCCCCAACACGCCGGAAGTGCTGGTCTATCTGCTGGTGGGCACCGGAGCCTTTGTGGGCGCATTCCTGCTGGATGAACTCATCAGCCGAATCCCGATTCTGCGCTGGTGCGTCCTTGGAATCGGAAAGGAGAAAAAACGTGTTTCAAGACAATTTGATCTCACTTCGTAAGCTCCACGGCTTTTCACAAGACGAACTGGCGGAAAAAATCGGAGTGACCCGCCAGACTTTATCAAAATACGAGACCGGAGAATCTCTGCCGGATATTGAACGGTGCAAGCGGTTGGCAGATATTTTCGGTGTTTCCATGGATGACCTCGTGAACTACGAGAAAACCGACCGGGAAAACTTAGGGTTGGAAGTGCCACCCAAAGGAAAACACGTTTTCGGCATGGTAAAAGTGGGAGATAAAGGGCAGATCGTCATCCCCGCAAATGCACGGAAGATATTTGACATACAACCGGGGGACAATCTGCTGATCCTTGGGGACGAGGAACAAGGCATCGCCATCCTCAAAGAGAAAAGTTTTCTGGAACATCTGCGCCTGATGGAACGTCTGAGGCACATGGAAGCCAACGAGTAATCAAATGCTGCGAAAAACACCCTCCTTGCACCGAACACTGCGAAGCTGAGTATGGCTTATCCACAGCAGACCATTCATCTCCTGCGCTGCATTCTCATATCGGCTGTTCTGGTGCTGTACCAGAATATAGTCCGCTTCCCTGATCTTTCCGGATGCCTGTTGGCAGAAGCTGCGTACAAGGCAATATGTCTTGCAGGGGCAGCAGACTGCAAAAAACTAGAAGAACGATTCAGATGCCGCCTCCGGGCGGCATTTTTCTTTGAAATAGGGGAGGTGAAGTTGCATGGCGGCAACACGGCTGATTGCATTGCACAAAAACAAAGGCATGACCGTTGCGGCCTGCCTGAAAAATCGCACGGACTATATCGAAAACCCGGACAAGACTGAGCAGGGGCAGTTTGTCAGCAGTTATGCTTGTAGCGCCCTGACGGCAGATGAAGAATTTATGCTCACCAAGCGGCAGTACGACCTTGTGAACGGACGCAGGCAGAAAAGTGATGTAATCGCTTATCAGATACGGCAGTCCTTTCGTCCGGGGGAAATCACTGCAGAGGAAGCTAACAAGGTGGGCTACGAACTTGCCATGCGTTTTACCAAGGGCAAGTATGCGTTTGTTGTTGCCACCCACACGGACCGGCAGCACATCCACAACCATGTGATCTTCAACTCTACGGCACTGGATGGCACCAAAAAGTTCCGGGACTTTTTCTTTTCAGCGTTGGCAGTGCAGCGGTTGAGTGACCTGATTTGCTTAGAGCACCAGTTGTCCGTCATTGAGAAGAAACCCTACCGGGAGCGGCAGAAGCGTGTTCTCTATCCTCCAAAGGAGAGCAACCGTGATTGCCTGTGCGGAATCATCGACACCATCCTTGCAGAAAAGCCGGGGGACTACGAAGCATTTTTGCAAAAGCTGGAGCAGCAGGGCTACGAGGTGAAGCGTGGCAAGCATACAGCTGTGAAGGGCAAGGGGCAGAAACGCTTTATTCGGTTCCGAACGCTGGGCACCGGGTACAGTGAGGATGAAATCAAGGCGGTGCTGGAGGGAAAGGCGAAGCACCAACCGTACCAGAAAAAGCAGGCCAAAGAGCAGCCCTTCCAGTTGCTGGTGGACATTCAGGGGAAAATAGCAGAGGGTAAAAGCGTTGGCTACAAAAAGTGGGCAACCAAGTTCAACCTGAAGGAGATGTCCAAGACGCTGCTATTTTTACAGGAACAGAAAATCGGCAGTGCCGAGGAACTGCGGGAACGTGCAGCGGCGGCAACGGAACGCTATCATGCCATGGGTGATTCCATCAAGGCGGCGGAAACGAGGTTGGCCGAAATCGCCGTCCTGAAAACCCACATCATCAACTATGCCAAGACCCGCCCAGCCTATGATGCCTACCGCAAGTCAGGGTACAGTAAAAAGTTTTTGGAAGCCCACCGGGAGGAAATCACCCTGCACAAGGCAGCGAAAGCTGCCTTTGACGAAGCCGGGATGAAAAAGCTGCCGAAGGTCAAGGAGTTGGATGCAGAATACGCTGAACTGCTGATCAAGAAGAAAGCAGCCTATCCAGACTATCGCAAAGCACGGGACGAGATGCAACAATTGATGAAAGCACAGAAAAATGTGGAGTTGTTCTTTGCGGAGGACAAGAGCAATTTCAGACCGCAGCATACCCGATAAGCGAATACCGTCGAGGACTCTTCCCATTGTGGAGGTGTCCTCGGCGGCTTTTTTGTATACAGGGCAGCAATTCTTGACTGTTTTCGTGAACTACTAATTGTCGCTGTATTCTTGCTATGAAGGTCTTTTGTCGGTATAATTGGAATCAAGGACGGTGAAGCGTAGTGGCAAAGAAAAAGAAGCAGCGTGCTCCGGTCAATCCCGAACTGGCAAAAGTGAAGTCTGTATTTCAGCGAAACGTAGAAATGGCCTACAAAGTGCAGCGCACACACAAAAGTGATTTTGTGGAACGGTATGATTTGACGGATGTATACTGTAAACGACGAATCAAGGCGGTCATGAACCTTTTGTCGAAATTCAAAGAGCGTTATGGCAAGCAGTACCCGGAATTGGAAATGGAAGATGATTTGGCTAATATCGCTTCTCTTCCGGTTATGACCTACGATTCTATTGAACGGAGCACATCGCTCTGTTTGGGTGCGGCATTCTGGATGCTTGACCGTGCGTGGGAAAGTGAGACCATTCTGGAAGTGTCGGATCTTCTCCCGGAGAGTTACAGTGGCGTTGATTGCGTAGACGTCTATGACACAAGATTCCACCACTCGGTATTTAAGAAAATGCTGCTGGTTATCCAGACCCGGTACGGAAGAGATAAGAACAAGTATGTGGTGCCGGAGAGTATTTTTGATAAGCGAGATCCAGAGGATGCCTTTCATAAAATAATGGACTTGCTTCCACAGGAACGCATAGAATTGGCTGTCGAGAACCTGAAACAAAAATTCTGGGAATGGGCGGACTTGTATTTCGCAGTCCTGTCACCGATGGTCAAGGAACTGAATCGTTTGGACAAGGCTATGGACCGGCTGGAAGATCAGATGCGCGAGTATCTTGATAGTAAACCGAAAAAACCGGATTTTGCTGCACTGAAAGATCTTACGCTAATGGATGATAGACCACTGATTGGCCGGTTGTCGGAAGAAGAGCAGATGATCCGGCAGATGGATGGGTTTGAAGAAAAGCGTAAGAAGGTTGAGCACAAGATTTACAACCTCCATTTTGTGAGCCTTTCGGCAGGCGTTCATGGAAAAAAGCAGATCGCCGAATGTGTGGGAGATGATTTGGCGGAAGCATTTTGTAACTTCCGCATTGACGACCCATACGAGATATGCTTTGCAATTCTCCATCTTTTAGATCAGGATGACGATTATGCGTGGGCGTATTCTTTTATGACTGCCGTCGTCTGCCGTGCAGCGGCCATGCTTCCGTGGGGGCTAGAACTTTACAGCGAAATGGATGATGGCATCTGGTTTCAGGACAATGAATGGATCGAGCCGAAGCCCTTTGACCCGGAATGGTATGAAACAAAGTACGCCGGAGAATTGTATGAGGATGACGACGACCCGCATGATGTCAGCCTTGCGCAGCTTGTTTACCAGTATACCGGGGCAGTTCTGCCGCGTGATATGAATCGGTTTGATGGACTGAAAAAAGAACTCCGCGCAAAAGGATTAAAACCATCTCAGGTCAGTACCCTTTGTGCTATGATGAATGTCATTGGCGAAGTTTCCAGACAGAGATTTGATTTCAGCAAATACGCAGATCAGGATGATTGGGACGATTGGGAGGCAGAGGAAGAGGCAGCTGAGAAAGATTTGACGTCAGAAAATGAAAAACTAAAAGCTGAACTTGCTAAGCTGCGTAAGCAGGCCAAGGAAGCAAATTATAATCTGAGCAGAGAAAACCGTGAGCTGAAAGACCAGCTGGAAAAAATGGAGACCGGGGCGGGAGAAATGCGGCAGGAGCTCGCAGATCTCCGGGAAGTCGTGTTCCATCAGCAGGGTGAGGTAGAGGAAGAAAAAGCAGAGGAAAGCAAAATCTCTTTCCCGTACCACACATCCCGGCGGTTGGTGGCTTTTGGTGGACACGATTCTTGGCTGCGTGAGATCAAGTTCAAATTACCGGATGTCAGATTCATGCGTGACGATATTTCCAGCCCGGAGATCATCAAGAGGGCAGATGTGGTCTGGATTCAGACCAACTGCATCGGGCATGAATCTTACAACATCATTATCGACCTTGCCCGGAAGTACAGCCGCAAGGTGCGCTATTTTGCCTATGCCAGCGCAACGAAATGCGCGGAACAGGTCGTTGAGGAAGAAGAAAACGCAGATAAATAAAAACAGGGGCCGGCTGGCGTAGTGTGTGAACCGGTCCGTAAAAAGTAGACAATAGACAAAAGGCCTCCCCGTGTAGGATAATAGAACTACACGAGGAGGTTTTGTTATGTCCAGAAAATATACCAAAATCAAAGAATTGGAACCGCAGATACTCGCAATGCGAGCAGAAGGAAAAACATGCAGAGAAATAGCAAAGTCATTGGGGCTTGAAAAGAAGCAAATCGTAAATTGGGTCACACGGCACAATCATGAGCAAGCCCGAAAAGAAGCTGGAATTCTTCCGAAGAAGAAAGGCCGGCCTCGGAAAAATGCGGAGCCAACCAGCCCGGAGGAAGTCGTCAGGGAACAGGCCTACGAGATCAAACGATTAAAAATGGAGAACGAACTGCTGCGGGATTTTCTGCAATCCGTAGGAAGGAAGTGAAGCCGAATTTTAAATATGCAGTCATTCACCGCCATTGCGAAAGATATCCTATAAAAGAAATGTGCTGTTTCTTTGAGGTTTCAAGAAGCGGATATTATAAGTATCTAAAACACATTGAACATCCGGCCAAGGACTTTAAACTTGCGGAAAAGATTCGAGCAAAGCAGGAAACTTGCAGGAGAACGTATGGTTATCGCCGGATGAAACTCTGGCTGGACAGTGAAGGAATTGCCAAAAATCCGAAGACAGTTTTACGGATCATGCATAAATATGGTCTTTTAAGCGAGGTTCGCCGCAGAAAGAAGTGGCAAAAGATGGGCGATGATAAACATAGATACGACAATTTGCTGAACCGTGAGTTTAACGCTGACTATCCGAACCAGAAGTGGGTCACGGATATTTCGTATATTCAGACAAAAGAAGGCGTTCTCTATTTGTCCATGATTCGTGACTTGTATGACAGAAGCATTGTTGCTTACAAGACTGATACCAGCCAGACAGTCAATCTTGTATTGGGAACCATTCATCTTGCGATGAAGTCTGTAAAAACAAAAAGTCGCCGGGAGTTGCAGCTCCACAGCGACCAAGGGTTCCAATACACTTCGCAAGCATATTTCAACCTGACTAAAGAATACGGCATTACTCCGTCCATGTCAAGGCGTGGAAATTGCTATGACAATGCTTTGGCTGAAAATTTCTTTGGAATCCTCAAAGCAGAGTGTATCTACCGACACAAGCCGGAAACTTTTGAGGAAGCCAACAAGATGATTGACGATTACATCTACTTCTATAACCACGAACGCATCCAACTAAAAACAGGACTGCCTCCGCTTTCGCTTCGTCAGTCCTGTTGAGGTTTACCCTACATGGGTCTCTTTTTGTGCATGTCTACTATTTCTGGGGCGGTTCAGTGATTTACGCTGGCTGGCCCCTGTATTATATTGTTATGGCGAACCATCGTGGAATCTTCCCGTTGGGAGAGTTGTCCTAGGCGGTTCTTTAGTTTATATAGCAGCGGTCCTGTTTTACAAGCCAATCTTCACACAGCCGTTGCGCTTCATCCTTTGTGCAGCAGGTGCAGTTGAAAAGCCTGCCACGGAAAGAGCAGTATGTGTAGTGTACTTTCGGGATTCCATTGGCATCTCGAAAACCAACGCAGCGTTCCTCACCGGGCAGCAGATCAATCGTATCCACGTTCAGCAGCTCCTATCTTTTATCTTCGATCATGTGCAAACGACACAACGCTTGCTATTGTACCATGTGCTGTCTCAAAAGACCATTGCCTTTTTGACCAAAGATACGCACAAAAATTTTCTACCTCAAAAGCACTTGGATAGCGTTGAATAAACACTGTTTGATTGTGTATAACAAAAAATGCGACAGGTATGCTATTGGTGTGCAATAAACACAAACAGAATGTGAGGTCGCTATGAATACGCTTTTGGGGCAACGAATACGAGAGCAGCGCAAAGAAAAGGGCTGGACAATTGAACAGTTTGCCGAACGAATCGATTTGTCGGCAAATTATGTTGGAGACTTAGAGCGCGGAGTTAAAATACCTAAACTGGAAACATTTATCCGAATCGTTGAGGTGTTAGACGTATCCGCAGATGTGCTTATTCGGGATTCTGTTCCGTCCGCATCCCATGTGGTTGATGACGAACTGAACAGAAAGTTGAGTCAGCTCACACCGGGGCAGAAGAAAGCTGCCATTGATATCCTGAACGCATATACCGACAACATTCCCTATATCACAAAATAATTTCTGTGCCATCGGAGCACCAGCAAACACGCTGGTGCTCTTTCTTTTTGCCCTCAAATAGTTTATAATCAACACTATAAGCGTGCATATAACACTATATGCGTTTATTTGAGGTGAACGACATGACGATTCTACCCAATATCGAAGAAGCAACGGAAGATGCCCGGAATGGAAAGCTGAGTCCGTATTGGCAGAATAATCTAAAACGCGAATGCCTGCACAAGGAGTTATCAGATGAAGAACAGCGGGCTCTTTCAGAATTGAATCGCATTCTGTCCGAGATTTCGCAATGGAGCAGCGAAGAAGAAGTGCGCCATAACATGGAAAACATCGGTGGCAAACTCTTGTTCTGCCACTTCTGGGAAGAGCACTACTCCATGGTGCAGTTGACGGAAGACTGCAACGGAAAATACACCGCAGCTTATGTTCTGGATACAGAAACCACCCCGGATGTGCGGAAGGCGGCGGCATTGCAGGCACAGAAAGAGCTTGCGGACTGTATGCAGGCGTGGGGCGTTTCGCTTCTGGACGAACCGGTGTCCGAACAGTTGAAGTACGATACCTTGACACAAGCTGCATCACATCTGATGCAGGTTCTTAACGACCCGGAGCACATCACCGGGTAAAAAGCGTCCCATCGGGATGCGCAGCCTGCATAGAAAAATGCAGATCAAAGGGGCTTGGGGCATTCCCCAACAAGCGTTTTGCAACGCAAAACAAGCAGATGTATATACGTCTGCACTGCTTGCAGGTAGAAATTTCCGTCAACTACTGCGTCAGAAATTTTCAAATCACTTCAACTTTGCAAGGATATCGTCTGCGCTCACGCCGCTGGCAAGCAGCTTTTTCAGCACATCCGCTGCTTCAGCTTTCTTTACGGATTCCGCTGCTTTGGTTTCAGCTTTGACCTTTTTGGCCTCGATTCTGGCGACTTCCTTATCAATGGATTTCAGCTCTGCCTTCTTGGTTTTCAGGTCGGCTTTCAGTGCATCGATATTAGCGATGATGGATGCGATTTCAGCAGCAGCGGCTTCCTTTGCAGACTGCTTTTCGGCGAGCTGTGCAGCAAAGTCAACGGTTGCTTTTACAGAAGTTCGTGCGGCGATTCATACGCATCTGCGTACGTTGCAAAAGTATTTTATGACATAGGCAATACGCGGGTGCGTAATGGCAAGAAAGATTTTTTTGGAACAAAAAAAGTATCCTCCACATAGAAAATGAAAGACCGTGGATAAAATACAGCGTTATTCCATCAGATTCAGCGTCGTTCTGCCCTTTATAGACCACTGATGGGAGAATATCCGGTTCATCTCCCTGCGCTTTTGGGTCAGGTCAGAATGCACATAGCGCTGCAAAGTGATATTGGCGTTGGCGTGTCCTAACAATTCGCTGAGGGTCTTTACATCGCACCCTGCCTGCAGGCAAGTCGTTGCAAAGGTATGACGAAGTGCGTGCGGGCGTACTTGCCGGACGGTCGCCTGTTTCAGATACGCCTTAATGCTTTTCCGGTAGCAGCGGGGTTCTGTGGGTTTGGATTCATTACCAGATAAGAACCATGTAGAATTGCTGGCGTTTCCGCGCAGCTTTTTCAACATAATAAGCAGCTGCTTTGGGATTGGAATTTCCCGGCGGGAGGTGCGGGTTTTAGGCGTTTGGATGACTACCTTCGTGTGACCGTTTCCGCAGGAAATTCGGCAGACCGTCCGATTGATTTTCAGCGTTCCGAGTTTCAGGTCGAAATCGCCCCACTGTAAGCCGCAAATCTCGCCAATACGCAGCCCCAATTCCACCCCTAATAATAAGCCAATTTTGCGGGGCGTTGGGTTCTCCTGTACATACTGATAAAGCCGCTGCTGCTCCGCCGGGGAGAGGGGTACAGAAATTTTGTCGATGGTTTTTGGCAGCGCTACTTCTAGCTCCATCGGACGGATCAGGCGCAAGTGCGCGGCATATTTGCAGATACGGCGCAGCATGGAGAGGCATTCCCGGGCAGAGGAGTTCCCCAGCGGCTTGTGTGCGGCATCTATCGGCGCAATGATCTGCTGCATAGCCTGTTCCAGAAAACTTTCCTCAAGAGATGCAACTGGCACTTTACTCAAAACCGGAAGAAGATATTTGTGCAGCGTGTACGAGTAATGCGCATAGGTGGATTCTTTTACTGCATTCCGCTGGGAGTGCAGCCATACCTCAGCCAGTGCTTCAAAGGTCAGGTCGGTTCTCTTTAGATTGTAGAAGCCTGCCTCTGCTTTCTTTTGAATCAGCACACGTTTGACCTCAGCATAGACCGTGCCATAGACGTAGCCCCACTGGATTTTCCCCTCCGGTGTACGCGCTTTGATGTAGCGGCCTTCCCACCGGCCATCCTTGCGTTTGTGAATGTTTTCTCCCCGTCGTGCCATTTCTGTTTCCTCCTGCGTCTTGGACACCCTTCTGACCACTTATTCTGTCCACCTTCGTTTTTTGCTGGATTTTTCATGCAGAACTGGGCAATGTGCAAAAAACTTTCAGCTTCTGCGAGGTTTTTTCTAAGGTCAGGTGGGATGCATTTGTAAGGATTTCTATTGATTCCCAGATATAACCATGATAAAATAAGAGAAGAATTCAAACAACGATGTCGAAAGATCGGTATCCTCCATTATCACTGTGGAGGATACCCCTTTATGCGGGAAGGGGTGAACAAGGTGGCATTGCGTCTGTTTGAGCACAACGAGAAAGCATATCATGCGGCGATTCGGATGATGGACCAATATGGCAAAGCTGCTATTGTCCACCCCACCGGCACCGGAAAGAGCTACATTGCGTTCAAGCTGATAGAGGAAAACCCGGAGAAGGTCGTGATCTGGCTTTCCCCCAGTGAATACATTTTCAAGACCCAGATGGAGAGCCTGAAAAAGAACGACCCGGGCTTTCCGTTGGCAAACGTTCACTTTTATACCTATGCCAAGCTGATGTGCTGTACGCAGGCACAGCTGGAGAAAATTGCGGCGCAGAAGCCTGCCTATATTATACTCGATGAATTTCACCGTGCCGGTGCGGAATGTTGGGGCGAAAGCACGGTGGCTTTATTAAAGTTATGCCCGGACGCAAAGCTTCTGGGGCTGACGGCAACAAACGTCCGGTATCTGGATAATAACCGTGACATGGCCGAAGAGCTCTTTGATGGGCATACGGCGAGCGACATGACCCTTGGCGAAGCAGTCGTCAGGGGCATTTTGCCTGCCCCGAAATATGTGACCACCGTTTACCAGTACCAGAAAGCGCTTGCAAAGTATCAGGCTCGGGTAGACAACCTGCGGACACCGGGCATTCAGGACGCCAACCAAAAATATCTGGATGCGCTGCGCCGGGCACTGGAGCAGGCGGATGGTCTGGACAGGGTCTTTGCCCATCATATCACAAATAAATCGGGCAAGTACATCGTGTTCTGCGCCAATAAAGAGCACATGGACGAGATGGTGTCCCATGTGCCGGAGTGGTTTGCCGGGGTCAACCCGGATGTGGCAGTGTATGAAGCCTACTCGGATGACCCGAATACGGACAAGGCGTTCGCGGATTTCAAGACGGATACGACCAACCGGCTGAAGCTGCTGTTCTGCATCGACATGCTCAACGAGGGCGTTCATGTGGAGGGCATTTCGGGCGTGATTCTGTTCCGACCTACCATCTCCCCTATTATCTACAAGCAGCAGATCGGACGTGCCCTGACCGCCGGGGATACCGCAGCCCCGCTGATTCTGGATGTGGTCAACAACTTTGAGGGCTTGACCAGTATTTCCGGTTTGCAAGGCGAGATGCAGGAGGCGGTCCACCGGCTCTATGCCAACGGTGAGGGCGATAAGATCGTCACCGAGCGATTCGAGGTCATCGAGCAGGTGCATGATTGCCGGGTGCTGTTTGAGCAGCTGCAGGCAAGCCTTTCTTCCAGTTGGGAGCACTACTTCTCCGAGGCAAGCATCTACTATGCGGAGCACGGCAATCTGAACGTCCCGAAACTGTATACCACGCCCGGAGGTCTGAGCCTCGGCGTGTGGCTGGTCACCCAGCGCCGGGTGCGCGAGGGTCAGATCCAAGGCAATCTGACCGAGCAGCAGATTCAACGGCTGAACAGCATCGGCATGGTCTGGGGCAACCGGAAGGAAATTGCGTGGCAGCACGGATTTGAGGTCGCAAAGAAATACCACGACACCTACGGAAACCTGATGGTGCCCGGAAAGTATGTGGACCCGGACGGCTATCCCTTAGGACAGTGGATCATCAAGACCCGGCAGCAAAAGCTGAACGGCCGCCTGAAGGAAGAACGCATCGCACAGCTTGATGAGATCGGCATGGTGTGGAACATTTTCGATGCCAAGTGGGAAAAGGCTTATGCGCTGGCTGCGGCTTATTATGAGGAAAACGGCAACTTAAATATCCCGCGTTCCTATGTGACAGCGGCTGGTGAACGGCTGGGACAGTGGGTCGAAAGCCAGCAATGGGCATACCCGAAAGGAAAGCTGACAGACGAGCAGGTCGAACGGCTCAGCCGGATCGGGATGTACTGGGGCAACCGCAATGACCGCAAGTGGAACGAGGGGTATCAGGAAGCCAAGTGCTATTTTGATGCCCACGGCGACTTGAACGTCCCGGCAGAATATGTGTCGCCGGGCGGTTACAACCTTGGGAATTGGGTCAAACGGCAGCGGTATACCCGCCAGAATCCTGAAAAAAGCTGCGCTGTCCTGACAGAGGAACGGATTGCAAAGCTGGATGAAATCGGGATGCGGTGGGGGAAAAGCAACTCGAAATCTCAAAAATCATGTCTCAAATTAAAAGAAAAGGTAGAACCTGCAAAAGCAGGATGATAGTGTGAGGAAAATATGGAAGAATTGAATTACCACGTTGATTTTGGAACGTTCTATGTCCATTTAACCCAGAAGCAGAAACGATACCTTGCGGTAAGGTCTGTGATCGACCGTGTTTTGGCAGCGCTTGCGCTGGTTTTACTTTCCCCTTTGTTCTTGGTGGTGAGCATTGCCCAAAAAATCAGTGCACCGGACGAACCGATTTTCTTTCTGCAAAAGCGAGTAGGTAAAGGTGCGCATTGCTTTAATATCATCAAGTTCCGAACGATGAAGAGTTCCGCGCCTAAAAATGTAGCTACAGGAGATTTGGAAAATCCGCAGATGTACATTTCGAAAGTGGGACGTTTTTTGCGCGACACCAGCATTGATGAGTTGCCGCAGTTGGCAAACGTGGTTCGTGGTGAAATGAGTCTGATTGGCCCTCGTCCGTTGGTGTATACCGAGCGTGAGATTCGCTTCCTACGGCGTTGGTACGGGGTGTATCAGGTGACGCCGGGCATTACTGGCTGGGCACAAATCAACGGCCGTGACACGGTGGATGTGTACGACAAAGTCTACTATGACCGGGAATACGTCCAGAATGTCAGCCTGAAATTTGACCTGAAGGTCATTTGGAAAAGTATTCAGGTCGTGTTAGGGCGCAAGGGCGTTGTGGATGGAAAAATTGACCCGGAGTTCCGGCGAGAGAGTATTGTTTTATTAAGAGAAAGCAAAATCGTAGAGAGAAACGAGAATCCCTGTGGAGTGAGCGTAGAATAATGTAAATCCGACTACGAAAGTGTGATGAAGTATGAATTTGCGGCAATTCATTAAAGGACATTGGTCGGCACTTATTGGCGGTTACTTGGTTTTATTGTTAGAGGTCATACAGGAAACAGGCTACGTTAGGATTCCTCTGATAAGTTCTCAAAAGGGTTCAAATGTTTTATTCCTCATACTTAGTTTCTTAGAGGTTCTCTATGTATGGAATTGCAGAATTGACGCAGATGTGCGCCGTACCGCGCTTTTGCAAATTTGCTTAATTGCGTGTGAGGCTTACATCATTAACATTGATGTGTTTTCCAACAGCATTCAAAAATGGTCGGATTTTATTAAATCTGGCTGGAATTTGACATGGATAATATGCGGTATTTTTGAGGTATCTTTGATTTCTGGTCACTTGGGGAAGGGAAACCGTGTGATGTTGAAAATGATACGAGAGATAGCAGATTCTTTTCGTGCGATTTGGAAGAGTCATAAGCTAGAACTATGCGATTTATTGCTGGTTGTTTTGGCCTTTTTACTAACGGTAGTATTCTTTGTTTGCCTTGGAACTATGCATCAGGACAATAGGGTCAAGATAACAAATCTCCATGACATTTTTCTACTTCTCAAAACCGGTATAGAAGTCGCAACAAATGAGCTGGACATTTTTAATGGGTAAGGAGGGAAATCATAAATGTTGAGAAGAATGGGCGCTTTTGGGGCGGCAATGACAGTCATTCTGCTCATACTGATTGCAATAAAATCTATTTTGCACTATTTGAACCCCAAAGGGGAAAATAATGACCAGACAAAAAGATACAGAGAACATCGACGATTTGTTTTTGGATTTTTGTCGATTGCAACCTTAATTCTTGGGGTATATATCATCACGTCGATAAAAAATCCGGAACTCTTTCAGGAAATAAATGAATCGACTACACCCGGATTTATTTATGGCTCAAGACTTCTGGTGAAGCTCCTTGCAACAGTAGTTGGAATGTCAATTATAGCAATTGTACTAATAATGCTTCTTGGCATGGTGTTTTGTGGGGCAAGGACTATTTGGTATGCGGCATTTAATAACAAAGCTAAATTTGATGAAACAAGACGGGAAAGCCAATCCCTGTTGCAGGAAGCAATTAGGGAGCCTATGGTTAAGGTTGTTCTGACCATAAGCGTTTTTGCCGCATTTATTGTGATTCCTCTTTTTTGCGGCAGCGAAGGAAAGGGAATGGTCGAATGCTGGAAAACAGGGGTATGTTACATAGGTGATCTTATCCTCAAAGGAGAAAGTGTGTCAAGCAATCCTGCAACGCCCCTTTCGGTTTCGGTTGCTGTATATATTGTCCTTTACGTTGTTATCTGCGGAACATTTTTTGGTGCATCAAATATTGTCTATATCATATTTGATGATTTTCTCACAAAAGCATCAGGCAGAGGCTTTTTGCGGGAATATTCAAATTCTATTGGCTTGTTGGCTATCGGCATTGCAATGCTCTCCTCGGTGTTTCTTGGTAAAACGAGTTCGAATGCAGACCTTCTAAAACTTGTTGGTAATGTGTTGGAATCTATGGCAGCGGTTATCCTGCTATTTGCAGTAGTTGTCATGGTGCTTGAAATTATCAGCTTGTTGATGGATATGCGAGATACACTGCTTCGAGAAGAAAGTGGATTGATTTTTATATATCTGGTTCTTTTGGGGTCGGCACTTCTCGCTAATGTATTGCACTCGTTATATCTTGCAGTAAGCAGCCTGTTTGTAACCAGCGATGGAACGACTGCAAGGATAGAAAAAATTTATGAAGATATTCTTGATGGAATATGCGATGCAGTGGATCAAAAAGTGGAACGTCTAAGGAATAGATATAAATATACCGATAAGGCAACATTTCGTTTCTTTAACAGTAAGATTACGAGGAAGTGAGAGAAATGAAGATGGACAAAAGGGATATCGAAAATGCCTCAAAAAATGTTGGAGCAGGAGAAAAAAGCGGTTCACAACTGCTGCAATTTGCAGTGATTTGTTTGGCAATCGCATCCTTCTTTACGACTGCACAAGGTATGCGCAGTTATATTTTTAATGGAGAGCCGAAAATTGCATATGTGACCTCCGGCGCGATTCAGGGAATCCTTCTGGCATTAAGCATGAATCTGCCTCGATTCATGCGGCGAATTTGGAATGAAGAAAAAAACAAGGTTTTTATAAAAGCCATCATTGAGATTGTTCTGCTGATTTTAACGGGAATCTCTCTGTTTTGCTCATCGTGGTTCAGCTATGTGTATATTGCAGATACGGTCCATAAAGAGTCATGGGCTATGGATAGCGAACTTCTAGTGCAGCAGATATACCGAGACGAGCTGTATGAAGCCAGCGACTATTCAAAGGCATACCGCACCTATCTTGAAGCAGAGCTGGGGCAAAAAATTTTGAATCTCCAGTCGCTTGCAAATCAGCTCCCAACTCAGGCGTCAGATTTTAATATGGACTGGGAGAGCGAGCGACAGCAATATGCAAGCGACGATACCGTTGCAAGCAGTTATATGGCTACCGTTATAAATCAGATGGAGACTGCTTTTGTCACCGCTCCTTCACAGGAAAACCGTGACCTCGCAGCGCAGGCCGTTACAGAAGCTCAGACAAATATTGAATCGGCTTTGGAAAATGAGCAGACAAGGCTTGAGGATGCCGAAAGGAGTTTTAAAACATGCAATGACCAAATCAATACCTTGAATCAGCAAATTGCAAATGCGACAACACAAGCGGAGATTGCCATACTCCGAGAGACCCTTAGCAGATATCAGAAAATGCAATCAACGGCAGCAGCTCAACAACAAACGAGTCAACAGGAGATTCCTGCTCTGCAAAAAGCACAGGGACGGTTAAATGTTTATGCTGTAAATTTGGGACTCTCAAATTCCACAAGCAGTATATCGATTAAACGTAATCTGTTGGAAATGCAGACGGAGCTGTTTAAGGATGATCCGGATGTTGATAGTTTAAGAAGTCTTGCAACAAAAACGTTTGCAAATTTAAGAAATGCTGAAAGCCTCTCTACCGATTCGGAAGGAGAAAGCAGCCTTTCTTACAGTAATCTGCTGACGCAGATGAATACGCTGGTTTTGAATCTCAACGATTACGCTAATGTAAAAAGTATCGAAACGGTATTGTACGATTTGACGAATGAACTGCGAAACACAAGAACGGCATCTATAAATGACGAAAAATGGAAACCGGTTTGGCAGATGAGAATCGAAAATCTAAAAGCGCAAATCAGCACACTTCCGACATTTGTGACATCATCTGAGGATGTGAGTGAAATCACAGAATCGCAGCAGAGGATTTTGTCAGAGTTTGATCGCACTAAATCCTGTGCGAATCTGGATAACGCAACACGCAGATATATCAACGACCACAATGCACTGGAGCAGGGAACGATTTATCTTACTAGTCCGTATAGAGGTTTGGCTCTGTTTGCACTGGTTCTTGCATTCTTTCTTGATCTATCAGGATTTGTATTTGGCGTTGTTGATTTGGGCGCAAAAGAAAGCAAAAATGATTCGCGAATCGGCGGAAATAGCAATCAAGAAACAATGGATGTGCCTAAAATTTTCAAGAGCATGAAGGAGAAAGTTGGCGAGAACGAAAGTCAGTGGAGCATAAGGCCAACAGCAAATTCCTATAAAGTTGTGACCGGAAATTTCAGATGTGAAGATGGCGTGTATTACTACGGTGTGTTTGAAAATGGCATCCACAAAGAATGGGAAGTCGTTGATGACCACGCATATCACAAAGGAATCTATCTGGTCGATAACGTTGCTGCGAGAAAAGGCGTTGCTTTGTCGGAAAAGCATCAGGATGTGATTTTCAGCAATCAGGGCTTTGAAAAGATGCCTCAGGACGGAGTTTATTTGAATGGTACACTTTCCTATCATGAGGGCAGTCTGCTATTTGAAGCCGAAGTTGGTGGAAAATCTGATAAAAGTGCTGAAAACGATGCGTCTCCATATTATATTGCAAACGTTGAAGAGTATGTGCCAGTTCATTGCTATGCACCGAGACGCGACGAAAATATAACACAGCCGGCCATCGATCTTGCGAAATTTCCGATGAAAGTAAAGGTGGCAGTACTTGCATTAAACCCAGAATGCACAAGAATCGTGGCAATATATCTAATTTTAAGGGAGTAACAGAGGATTTTTATGACACATGTTTTTATTGTAGGCAGCAAAGGTATTCCGGCACAGTATGGTGGATTTGAAACATTCGTGGAAAAGCATTCAGGTCGTGCTGGGGCGCAAGGGCGTTGTGGATGGAAAAATTGATCCGGAGTTCAGGAAGGAGAGTATCGTGTTGTTATGTGAGAGCAAAGTGGTTTCTCAAGAAGCAACTGAATATGAAAGTAACGTACAGATGGTGTAAAGATGCAAAATTATAGTGTTTTGATGTCGGTTTATTTTAAGGAGGCGCCGGAGTATTTGAAGCAGGCGATTGAGAGCATTCAAGCGCAGACATTCCAGACGGATGACTTTGTGCTGGTGTGCGATGGTCCGCTGAATGATGGGTTAGATGCCATTATTGCTGAAAAGCAGCAGGAGATGGGTGAAACATTAAATGTTGTTCGGCTTGCAAAAAACGGCGGACTTGGCAATGCGCTGAATGAGGGAATCAAGCATTGCAAGAATGAGCTGGTTGCCCGGATGGACAGCGATGACATCAGTGCAGCAGACCGTTGTGAGAAACAGGTCAAACTATTCAAGAAAAATCCAGAACTAGATATAACAAGCGGGGCACTTTTGGAATTTGTAACCAGTCCAGACCAAATAACAGGTGGACGTACGATTCCATGTAACAATGATGAAATTATACGTTATTCTCGAAAAAGATGTCCCTTCAATCATCCCTGTGTGATGTTCAAAAAAAGCGCAGTTGAGAGCGCAGGTGGTTATCAGGAAAAATACCACCTGTTTGAAGATTACTATTTGTGGATTCGGATGCTGCAAAACGGTTGTAAGGCGCAAAATCTGCCGGATGTGTTGCTTTATATGCGGACACCGACCGATATGTATCTCCGCCGTGGCGGAACTGCATATGCAAAAGTGATGCTTCGTTTCCATTGGTGGGTATATAAAAGCGGGTGGGCGAGTTTGGCGGATTTTTGTACGGGAGCAGTACCACATGCACTGGTGTGCGTGATGCCAAATAAGCTGCGCAAAATAATTTACCAAGTGATTCATTAAAAAGTGTTTTTGGGGAAAGATGAGCAGATGCTGAAAGTCGGATTTGTAACGAATTACATTGTAAGAAATGGCCCGGGAAATGTGATTTTAAATCTCATAAGCAATCTTGATGATGCTCGGTATGAGATATCGCTAATCACTTTATTTGAAGGCAACGATACATATGTGGTGAAAAATCTACGCAACAAAGGTGTGCGTGTATATGAGTGTGTAACACTGAATCGAACAATGTGTATTCTGAGTAGGGCTGCTGAATTTGAGGAAATCGTACAAAGAGAAAATTTTGATGTTATACACAGCCATGGATTTATTGGAGATATACTATCTTCTCGGCTGAATCTGCCAGTAAAGCGAATTACAACAATCCACAACAATATGTATGAAGACTACCTTGATACTTATGGGTACGCCAAAAGCCGCATCTTCATTGCGCTGCACATGGCAGCTCTGAAAAAACTGGACGAGTGCGTATGCTGCTCAAAGTCCGTTTATGATGTGATGAAGCAGCATCTACCGAATGTGTCGTTTATTCGCAATGGTATCGAGCCCACACACGCTCATTCTGTTGTAACCAGAGCGGAAGTCAATGTGCCGGAGGATGCACGGGTATTTCTCTATGCAGGTGTGCTGAATTCTAGAAAGAACATCGTATGGTTGATCGAGAATTTTGTGCAATGTCACGAAAATGATGAGTACCTGCTTGTCCTTGGTAGCGGTGAAAAAGAAGCAGAGTGCAAAGCAAAGGCGGATGATCATATACGGATGCTGGGCTTCCAGACCGACCCGATTGCGTACATGAACATCAGTGATGTATATGTGTCGGCATCCAAATCCGAAGGGTTTTCGATTTCCGTGCTGGAAGCGTTGTCTTGTGGCCTGGGGCTGTTGCTGTCGGATATTCCCTCGCACCGTGAAGTTGTGGAGATGGGACAAGATGTTTACCTGGGAGAGGTTTTCTCGCTGGATAATTTCAAGTTCAAGCTGGATGCGCTGAGGAAAAAAAAGATAGATAAAGCAGAAATCAGCGCATTTCAGGAGAATGAACTGTCGGCCAAAGAGATGACAAAGCAATACGAGAATTTCTATATTAGTTAAAAAATTGCAGCGGAGGTAATGCTGAGGATGGCAGTATATTGGTCAGCATGTTTAGCATCGGTTTTGTTTACATGGTTTGCTATACATGTTAAGCATGAGAAGGAGGGAATACAGTACTGGTTATTAGTGACCTTTGTAGCGGCATTGCCTCTGATTTATATTTCTGCGATTCGATATAATGTCGGAGCGGATTATGCGGCATACTATAAGTATTATAATCGGATTGTACAGGGTGGAGACCGAGAACGATTTGAGATTTTATATTATTTATTAAATAAAGGAATAGCGTTGTTACATATGTCTGCACCATGGATGTTTGCTGCGTGTGCCATGCTTTTTCTAATGCCATTATATAAGATGATTCTATCGGATTCGCCGTATCCATATTTTAGCATATTTCTTTTAATTGCTACGGGATACTATTTCTTTTTTTTGAATGGTACAAGGCAAATGATTGGTGCAGCAATTTTCATGCTGGCGATACCATATATCGAAAAGAAAAATATTCTTCCATTTATAGTGTTAACCCTGTTGTCAACGGGATTTCATACGATGAGTATTGTTTTTATAGCAACGTATGCTTTTTCTATATGGAGGATTGATAATAGATTTCTTTTGATTGTTACGGGCGGATTGATTTTGCTGTCAAATATGGTAGCAGGATTATTCAATAACATAATAGGGGGGTTAGACTACTACTCCCTTTATCTAGCGTCATCCTATGCACAAAAAGGTCAAGGCCTAATTTCTCTTATCATGTCTGGATCAATTGTTGCATTTGCAACTGTGTTTTATCAAAAAAACAACACAAAATATCAAGTATATTACAATATGCAGGTGATAGCATTTTGGGTGACTATTATGACAGGAAAGGTTGTGCTTATAGAACGTTTTCGAATGTCATTTGGTTTATCTTCAGTCATTTTTATTCCAATGATACTCAACGGAATAAAAAATAGAAAAACCAGACGTATTTGTGGTGGAGCAATAGGCATTCTCTATTTTTTATACGTTACATATACAATTGGTGTACTGAATGGAAATAGCGTACTTCCCTATCGGACAATTTTTTCTGTTATCTAATGAAGGAAACACCTATGAGAAATGAATTGACAGTAGTGATCCCGGTTTATAATGTTGAAAAGTACCTGAGTAAATGTATCGAGTCGATACTAAATCAAACATTGCCAGTGGATGAAATCATTCTGGTGGATGATGGATCCAAAGATAGAAGCGGCGAAATCGCCGATGAATATGCTGCAAAGTATAATAACATTAAGGTGATTCATCAAGAAAATGGTGGTTTGTCCGCAGCGAGAAACACCGGTATTGATGCAGCGACGAAAGAATACATTGCTTTTGTCGATTCCGATGATTATATAGATTCCGTTATGTACGAAAGGCTGATGAACCAACTGCAACAAGATGGCGCAGATATTTCCATTGGCGGTGTGTGGTATGAGCAGGAAAACGGAGCTAAGTATTCCCCGTATGCGTCGGACATCACTAAAATCTGGAATAAAACGGAAAGCCTGATTGAACTGAACAGTTATCAGTATTTCAATATGAGCTTTTGCGATGCAATCTTCAAACGTAGTCTGTTTGAAACAGAAGCCTATGGAGAAGGAAAACTGAGATTCCCAGTTGGAAAGCTGTGTGAAGATTTCTATTTGATGCATCGAATCGTGGCCAGAGCCGAGTGCGTAACCTATACTTCTACGCCATTCTACCATTATGTGCAACGTGGAAATAGCATTTCGAGAAATGCAAAAGTCAATTTGGCGCCGATGGATGCTTCGTTGGCACAGCTTGAGTTCTATAAAAAGTGGTTCCCGGATTTGGATTACATCGCTGAGACAGCGGCCTTTTTTGCGCACGCCAGTATTTATACGACCTATTGCAGAAACGGTCAGAAATGCCCTAAGGATTTGTTAAAAAAAATAAATCCGATTTGCAGGGAATATCTTGGAAGTGTGCTGAAAAACAGCTATATTCCAAAGGTGAAAAAGGCACAGGCACTCATGTTTTGCTATGCAAAGCCGGCATATAAAACAATTGTTAGCAGGAGGGAACACAGATGAATATCGGCAATTTCTTACATGCAATTAGAAGAGTATGGAGCAAAAGATCACCAGAAAGCTGGCTGGACTATCTGCGTGCTGAGGGTATGAGAATTGGAACAGGAACGAAGCTGTTTTCAAAACCATCTGCTGTATTGATTGACCTGACACGCCCGTGGCTTATCGATATTGGAAAGAATGTTCAGATCACGATTGGTGTGAAAATATTAACACATGGATATGATTGGTCTGTACTGAAGGGGAAATTTGGCGAGGTTCTGGGCAGTGCCGGAAAAGTGACGATTGGCGATAATTGCTTTATCGGAATGAACACGGTGATTCTTAAGGGGACGACTATCGGGAATAACACGATAATCGGAGCCGGAAGCGTAGTAACCGGGGGGGGTACCCGTCAGATTGCGTGTTAGCGGGTAACCCTGCTAGGGTTATCTGTTCGTTGGATGAATACAGAGAAAAAAGACAGAACGCCCAGCTTTCCGAGGCAGTTGAAATGGTTCGGGAGTATGAAAAGGTTTATGGAAAAGTACCACCCAAGGAAGTATTGGCTGAGTTCTTTTGGATTTTTGAGGAACGGGTAAACTTAGAAAACGATGCATTCATTGGGAAGATGAAATGTGTTAATAATTATGAAGCATCTTTGGAGACATTTCTAAACAGCAAACCATTGTTTCATGGCTATGACTCTTTCACAGAGTATGCTTTGAAAAACGGAGGATGAGTTTAGTAGAAATTCTTGTGAAGGAAGATTAATCTTATGAAAGCAAGTGTGATTACATTACATACAGTTGATAATTACGGCTCCGTAATGCAGACATATGCAACGCAGCAAATTCTAAAAAAGTGCGGATATGATGTGGAATTTGTGGATTACTGGAGAAGAGATAACCTTCCAGCGAATCGAGCAGAAAAAATGTTGGAAAGTAGCACTCTGCAAAAATTGAAGCCGCTGTGGAGCATGAATAGCTTCACTTGCAAGGCAATGATAGCGATTTTGAAGATGATACTTGAAAACCGGAAATCACCTATGTGGAGATTTTTGGAAGAAAAAGTTCAACTAACAGAGGTCAGATACTGCTCCTATGAAGAACTGGAAGCAAACCCTCCTGTGGCTGATGTTTATATCACCGGCAGTGATCAGGTTTGGAACAGCATTTGGAATCAAGGCATTGACCGTTCATACTTTTTGGATTTTGCTCCGGCTGGAAAACCACGCATTGCGTTCTCGGCCAGTATTGGGCGTGAACAGCTTGATGCAGAAGAAACACCTGAGACAAAGCGTCTGCTGGAAAAATACAGTGCAATTTCCGTCCGTGAGCAGTCTGCAGTAGAACTTCTCGCTTCCATGGACATAAAATCAACTCTTGTTCTTGACCCGACCTTGATGCTGGAAGCAAATGAATGGAGAAAACTTGCTTCAAAACCTAAAATTAAAAAGCAATATCTTTTGATTTATCAGCTGAATCCCAATCCTCAGATGGATCAATATGCGGAACAACTTGCGCAAAAAAAAGAATGGGATGTTATCCGCATTGGCTTTGGACGCTCGGATCGCCGAAAAGGTGGAAAGTGTGTTATGCTGCCGTCTGTAGAGAAGTTTTTGGGCCTGTTTTGCAGCGCGGCGTGTGTATTAACGGATTCCTTCCATGCAACAGCATTTTCTTTGAACTTGGGAACAGATTTCATCAGCGTTCTTCCTGGAAGATTTGGTACACGGATAGAGAGCATTCTGAAATTGACGGGAACAGAAAATCGACTTCTCACACGGTATGATGATTTTGAAGTCGTAGATAAGGTTATTGATAAGAAAAGGGTTAAAGAAATGCTGGAAAAGAAAAGAACAGAAGATATTCAATGGTTGATGCAAGCGTTGAATGTTTGAGGAGGAAATAGGGATGGCATGGTTTTTGTTAGGCGGGCACTTTTCCAATGGAGGTCCTGATAATGTTAATCAGGCATTGATTACAAGTGCGGATAGAAAAATTTTATATATCAAGAGTAACAACAAGCCTGTTCGCGTTTTGGAAACGTTTTGGAAAATACTGATCAGTGAAGGAGTTGTCGTTTCTGGCGTATGTGCTAAGCGGTACTATGACTTTATGAAAGTATTTCATAAGAAGTTTGTGTATTTAATGCACGGGTGCATGGATTTCGAGAACGAAATCAATAGATTACACCTCACATCGGATTTCATTGAAAATGAAAGAAACCTGCTGAGAGATGCGAAATGTATTGTATGTGTTTCCGAAGGATACTCTGAGTGGGTAAAAAGTCGCTACCCGGAGTACGCAGGAAAAATCACATTTGTTAATAATGGCGTCAAACTTGAACAGCGAGAGAAAAAGGAAAAAGAACCTTTCTCTGTTGCAGTGGGTGGAGGAAATCGCTGCATAAAGAATAACAATGCTGTAAGTATGGCAGTGAAAAAAATGAATTCTGAGGGAATTCCTTGCAAACTGTATATTTTTGGTCGAAAATATCCGGGTAATGAGGAAATCGAGGAAACGGACTATATCCAGTATTGTGGTCACATGGACAAGACTCCATATTATGAACGACTTGATCATATCAGTTGCTTTGTAATGAACTCAGAGGTGGAGCCCTTTGGACTTGTTGCGGCGGATGCCTTAAATTGTAATTGTTCGCTCTTGATGTCTCAAAATGTCGGAGCAAGGAGCATTATGAAAACAGAGGATTGCGATATCATTCAACGGCCGCATGATGTAGATGAAATCGTAGAAAAGCTCAAGTATATTTTTGAACACCCCAACAGCAATAGATTATATGAGAGCATTGATATGCAAGCTTGTTCGGAAAGAAGTTCGTTTCAGAGACTAGATGCGATTGTTGAGGGAGCAATCAAGTGAGAAAAGTATTTGCAAAGTATAGAAATCTTCCAGAAGCAGTTAAGGCTTCATTATGGTTTACAATATGCAGCATTCTGCAAAAAGGAATATCATTTATAACTGTTCCGATTTTCACAAGAATGCTCTCAACAGAAGAATACGGTATTATTTCACTATTTGGCGCATGGCAAAGCATCCTGACTATTTTTGCAACGTTGAATCTGTCAAACCAGATATTTAACAACGGCATGGTCAAATATGAAAAAGATCAAGATGGGTATACCACCGCAATGCTTGGACTGTCTAATTTTGCTACAGTTCTGGTGTTTGTGCTTTATCTTGTCTTCCATACAGCTCTGGATAAAATATTTGAATTGCCGATGAGCGCAATAATTATGATGTTCATCGGTTTTTTCTTCTCAGCCGCAACAAGTCTTTGGACAGTTCATCAGCGGTACAAGTTTAAATATAAACTATTGTGTCTTGTCACGCTGATTATTTCACTTGGATCTGCATTGCTAGGGGTACTGTTTGTCCGGTTGGAGAGTGTTGGACTTGCGAGAATATGGGGAGATACCATTACAATTACAACAGTAGGACTCCTAATTTATGTTTTAATTGTTAAGAAAAACCATAAGTTATTCAATCTGACCTATTGGAAATATGCGTTAAAATTGGATCTGCCGCTAATCCCTCATTATCTGTCTATGACAGTACTGGGAAGTTCCGATCGAATCATGATCAATAGTTTGTGCGGAAAATCCTACACGGCATTATACAGTGTGCCATACAACGCATCCATGATTATGCAGATTGTAACATCAAGCATAAACTCCTCCTTTATTCCTTGGACTTATCAAAAATGCAAAGAAAGAGAGTATAAAAAACTGAACGAGTTTAGCTCGATTTTGCTGATATTAGTCATGGTCATCACCTTGATCCCTTCATTGTTTGCGCCAGAGCTGGTATGGCTGCTCGGCTCAAACAAATATAGCGATTCCATGTGGGTAGTGCCGCCGGTATCATGCAGCGTGTTCTTTATGTTTTTATACTCACTGTTTTCCAATGTTGAATTGTATTACGAGAAAAGTAAAAACATCATGATTGCTTCTACCGGAGCTGCTATTGGGAATATTATACTTAACTACATCTTTATCAGCCTGTTCGGATATATTGCAGCTGCATATACCACGCTTGTGTGCTATATTTTCTTGTCTGTTTTACATTATGTTTTTATGATGAAGATTTGCAGAGAACAGCAAATCACAGAGCCTATATACAATGTGAAACTTATTTTGGCTTTATCCATTTTTCTTATTATATACTCCGTTGGTGTGACAATTTTGTTTGACAAGCCGGTATGGATTCGATATGGGTTGATCATTGTCATCTTACTGGTACTCTTTTTGAAAAGAAAGCTATTGTTAGAAAAATTGGCAATAATGAAAAATAAACGTTAAAGTGAATTGACAGGAAAAGGAGAAGATAGGATAATGTTGGCAAGCAAGCAAGCAAGCAAGCAACTATTGGCTTGCAGATTATACTAAATTGGTTTTAGCAATCATTGTAGTTGCAATTCATTCCGGACTTAAAATGAGCATACAGAACGAACAGGTGAAGCTGGTTGTGGAGTATGCTGAGTCATTGGCAGTTCCGCTGTTTTTTGTATAACGGGATATCTTTTAGAAGAAAGGCTGAGCCATAATCGTGATGCAGAACGTAAAATAATAGTTGCCAGCTTGATGAAGTATGTGCGGATTTATGTGGTAGTGTCTATTATATATATTCCTCTCACGGTTTATGGAACATTCAAGGAGCTCTGAGAAAGTAGTAATTTATATGTAGCAGTTTACAATCTGATTAAGAACTATTTTTTTGTCGGAGAACAATTCTATTCATGGCAATTATGGTACTTGTTGGCCACTATATTTGGAATGGCAGTATTGTTGTTAGTGCCCCATAAACACTGGCATGAATTATTGCTTTATAGTTGTGCCTTCTTTGCACTGGCATATGTCATCAACTGCTTTCAGGGGACTAGAATAATCAAACTTACTATAGTGAATGGCAGATTATTTACTGGACCAAGCTATATTTTGCTGGGAATGCTTGTGAAGCGAGAGCATAAGCCCTTGTCACGAAGTGGTGGAATAATAGCCCCAATATTGGCATGTTTTTGCTCCGTTCTTTTGAAGATACCTTATTCGACCACCAACATTGTGGCATTTTTATCTGTGCCATGGATTTTAGGTATTGTCATGAAGTATTCCAAGAACTGCTATCAAGTAGGGTTTTCAAAGGAATGTCGTGAAATCAGTTCAATTATCTATTTTTCACATATGTACTTTTTCTTTGTGTGGATGTACCTGCTTCCCATCAGAGAAAAAGGGGGTGAATGCTTCATCTTTGTGTCCGGAACGAGTTTTTTGTTTTCTGTGGTATTCTCTCTGATGAAAAAGAAAATATGTTGTAAAACGAATTGAGGAGGAAATGCAATGCGTGAGGATTTGGTGTCCATAATCGTACCGGTGTATAATGTTGAGAAATTCGTTGAAAAATGCGTAAAGTCTCTGATGAATCAAACACACAAGAATATTGAAATTATTCTTGTAGATGATGGCTCACCGGATCATAGCCCTGAAATTATTGATCGAATTGCAGCAGAAGATCAGAGAGTACACGTCATCCATCAACAAAATAGAGGGGTTTCGGCTGCTAGGAATGCAGGATTACAATGCGCATCAGGCGAGTATGTCATGTTTGTAGATGGTGACGACTGGGTCGATTCGGACTATGTATCCTACTTTTTGATGCTTGTAAGTGAGAATGGCTCCTTAATTGGAATGAATAAAAACAACTATTCTACGGGAAAAATCAAAACAAATGAAGAGAGATACGTTGTAAAAGCTGAAACGGCGATTGAATGGATATATTCGAATGAGATATTCGTAGCAGTATGGAACAAGATTTACAGTCGAAGGCTTTTGGTCGACAACAATATTAGCTTTGATCCAACCATTTGGTATGGTGAGGGTATGCTGTTAAATATTCAGTGTCTGCAGTATGTTGATACGGTAGCAATTGGAGAGAAATCGGTTTATCATCAAACATTTAATCCGGATAGTGCAATGCGAAAGTTTAACCTAAAGAGTAATTTGTGCGGTATCAAGTCACTTGATGTTCAAAAATCCATTTGGAAGAAAGTTACTCCCGCCATAGAGAAGGCATGGGAATATCATAGATATTGTTTTAACCGAAGCATTTCCAGTGGATTGCTCGAATCGGAAATGGTATCAGAATACCCTGACGTGTATAAAGAGTGCATACGCAATATACGAAAAGGCATTATGATGCCGCTGACAAGAGAAAAAACACTAAAAGCAAAGGTTGGGTGGCTTATATACTTTGTGAGTCCCTCTCTGATGGCAAAACGCTCTATATCGTTGCGTAAGAAATTATTAAGAAAAACGGGGGGGGATAACCTAACAAGCTCTAAAATCCTCGTACCCATGTACACACCAAACACAGTACATTTTGTGGGGGTGTGCGCATGAATACTGTTTGCGATGTCAACATGTGTGCAGGTTGTATGGCGTGCGTGGATATTTGCCCGCGCAAGGCTATTTCTGTGGTGGACGATATTGAATACATGAATGCAGTGATTGATGATACTTTGTGTATTAACTGCAATATGTGTCACAAGGTTTGCCAAAAGAATCATCCAGCAGATTTACGAAAGCCGCAAAAATGGCTTCAGGGCTGGGGAGAAGAGAATGTGAGAGCAGCCAGTTCCTCGGGCGGTTTCGGGCAGGAAATCATGCGGTCAATGCTTCGTAACGGTGGAGTTGTTGCAGCCTGCAAACTGAGTGGTAGAGAGTTTAAATTCGAATTATTTGAGGATGAAAAGCGAATCCCGGAATTCATTGGATCTAAGTATGTCAAGAGCAATCCAATAGGGATTTATCAAGCAGTCAAGGATAAACTAAAATCCGGAAAGAAGGTTCTGTTTATCGGGTTACCTTGTCAGGTTTCTTCTATGAGAAATTATGTGAGAGACGACAGGAATTTATACACGGTGGATCTTATCTGTCATGGATCACCGTCTGTAAAAATCTTGCAGCAGGCGATGGAAGAATATGGGCATAATCTGACTGAAGTTAGGGCGATTTATTTCCGTAGCGCAGATAAATTTGCTATAGAGACACAGCCTATTCGTATTGTTTCTAAGGGAGTTCAAGACCGTTATACAATGGCTTTTCTAAACGGACTTTGTTACACAGAAAACTGCTATTCATGCCGTTATGCTCAGACTGAACGTGCCGGTGATATTACAATAGGTGACTCATGGGGAACTGAGTTGAGTGGTGAGCTATCTAAGGGAGTATCTCTTGCACTCTGTCAAACGGAAAAAGGACAAGAACTGCTCGATATGATGGATTTTAATTTCTATGATGTGAATATTGAAAATGCGATTCAATGCAATCATCAATTAAGACACCCTTCGGATTGTCCCAAAAACCGAAAAAAATTCTTTGATGACTTGCGCAAAGGAAAAAGTTTTAAACAGGCTGTATTTAGTGCATACCCTAAAACCTGTATCAAGCAGAGCGTAAAAGAACTTTTGATTAAGATGAAATTGTATTCGGGGGGGCAATGAGTAACCCTGTATATACAATTAGCATTGTACCGTATAGTAACAACATAAGCGAAAAAATTTGAGGAAAAAACTATAATGGGAAAATACTTTGGAACCGATGGCTTCCGTGGCGAAGCCGGAATCACTCTGACCGCAGACCATGCCTACAAGGTTGGCCGCTTCCTTGGCTGGTACTACAACGCACTGCGCGAGCGTAACGGTAACAACGAGCCTGCACGCATTGTAATCGGCAAAGATACTCGCCGCAGCTCTTATATGTTTGAGTACAGTCTGGTTGCTGGCCTGACTGCATCCGGCGCAGATGCCTATCTGCTGCACGTCACTACCACTCCTTCTGTTGCCTACATCGCCCGGGTGGATGACTTTGATTGCGGCATCATGATTTCTGCCAGCCATAATCCCTACTACGATAACGGCATCAAGCTGATCGACTGCTACGGCGAAAAGATGCCCGAAGAAATCCTGCTGCTAGTTGAGGACTATATCGATGGCAAACTGCACGTGTTCGATAAGGATTGGCCGGAGCTGCCTTTCGCTCACCGGGAACACATTGGCTGCACGGTGGACTATGTTTCTGGTCGCAACCGCTATATGGGCTATCTGATTAGCCTCGGAATCTACTCTTTTAAGGGCGTCAAGGTTGGTC
>ERZ1034691.173-NODE-173-length-50726-cov-16.725721_pt1 | contig 50726 bp, 43 predicted proteins | sample MGYA00520638_ERZ1034691 | MGnify/ENA primary metagenome ERZ1034691 (study PRJEB33766, sample SAMN09781763) | gut metagenome | biome: gut microbiome | host: Homo sapiens | place: Madagascar | study: EMG produced TPA metagenomics assembly of the PRJNA485056 data... | reverse complement strand
GTTATACCGACTACGAGCTCTTCGTCAGTCCGACACGTGACTTCGAGCAGGAACTATTGTGGCACGGCCGTAAGATTATCGTTCTCAGTCCCGACGACTTCCGTCAGGAAATCATCGGCATCCTCAAGGATATGGCGAGAAGCTACGAGACGAGAGAGAACATGGTGGAGGAATAATATACGATAAGAGATAAATAGTGGAAAGCCTTTTGCGTAATTCTATGTAATTGTAGATAAAAAGTGCATTCTCCTATTAGGACATCCCCCAGCCATTTCTCTTCTTTGTGCCATCCCAGTTGGTAAGCTCACCACTGGGACCACCGCCACCTGTGCTGATGCCACCTCTGCCCCCTGCCATGAGATACAGATTCTTCACCAACTCTTTGGGGACAGTCATCTCCTCGCAGAGCTGTCGGGTGCGCACAATGGCAAGTTTGTACATGCCGTTCGTTATGCCTGACCCCGTCCAGTCCATTCTATCTAAAATTCTGTTAGCTGCCGTCTTACGCTGTCCTTCGTCTGTCGGATCAAGATCGCATCTGACTGCCTCTGCAATGATGCCATAGGCAATGTTTTTCTCTTGCTCTGGCGTAAAAATGCTAAGATGTGATTGGGCATAAGCCATGATAGCACCGATAGCATTTTTAATCCAGGTTTTGAGTTGATGTTCAAAGTCCCTAATATGCTGTTGGATGCTCCATATCTCTTTAATCTCCGGAATAGAGAATATGTCGTTAAGCAGTCCTTCGGCATTGTCAGCGCGTTTTTTCTCTCGTTCTGCTATTACTTCATAGTAAGAAGCAGTTCTTCTGGACTCGGTGAGTTGATTCCGTAACCTTTGGATTTCTGTGTTCTTCTGCTTACGAAGATTACAGATGGCAGTCTCGTCCATCATGGAGATTTTCGTCCTCAGTTCGTCATTCTCCGCTTTCAGTTCCTCGTTTTTCTTTTGCTTGCTTTCGTTTTCCGCATACAGTATATAACTCGTTTGAAAACAGCATGATACGCCACGAAATATCACATTGATTTCCTCCCATTCCACAAAATCACCAAGTATCGTGTCCCATCACAACAGACACAAATCCGTCAGAAATCCGAAACGGGAAAAATAATGGGAAAACAAGGATTTCAGAAAGCAAAGTCCAGACATTATTAATAATGGAACAAACAAGACACGAGCAAAAGCAAGATGTCTATCGCTCCATCTTGCGGATGGCACCTAAACTCCTCCTATCTTCCTTGCCATCAAAGAACGCGTTGAGCACATCACGAAAGACATCGTTGGGTGAGACCGCATCGAAGAGGGTCATTGAGGAACGCAACTTGTGTGCATCGATAGGACTGCCCATGACGGCGACAATATCTTTGCCATGATGCGTCAACACCGCATGCGTCACTTCACGCAGACGGGCTCCGAGCACGGGATGCGAGAGATACGCCTTCGCCTCCTCCACATCGGCAAGACCATATATCCACGAGTAGGAACTGTGGCCGAGCCCCCGCAACTGTGGGAAGATATACCATATCCAGTGGCTCCGCTTCTCACCGTCTTTCATCTCCTGCAAAGCCGTGGCGTAATCGGACTGCTGCATGTCAAGGAATCGCTGGAGGTTGAAAGGATCTTCAGTAGTGTTATCCATCATCCTTTCAAAATCGTCGAGGATATGGCGAAGCGTAGGAGTCAGCAGACCATAGCAGTAGCCGGCGAGTGCTTTTGGCATCTCGTAGGCAGCCTGAGCGATAGCACCTGCCATGGCACCGATGGTGTCGCTGTCGCCACCAATGGACACCGCGTTGCGGATGGTACTCTCGAAGTCGTGGCTGTCGAGATACGCGATGATGGCCTCTGGCGTGCTGCCCATACACGACACGTCGTAGGTGTATTCGGGGCGTATCCCGTCGATGGTACGGTGGAGGTCATATCCGAATGCCGTCTCTAAATACTCACGAAGTTCTTCCTTCGACTTCCCCTGCTTTGTGAGGAACACTGCGGCAGCAATGGCCTGTGCGCCCTTGATGCCCTCGGGGTGGTTGTGCGTCACCTCTGCGGAGATCTTGGCGAGGTCCAGAGCCTCATCCAGACTCTTTGCATAGAAGCCCACAGGACTGACCCGCATACCGCTGCCGTTGCCCCAGCTGTTGTATGGCTTCGGCTCACGCTCTATGAGCCACCGTTTGAAACTGCCGCCATATCCTGCCCAAGGGTATTTCAGTCCAAGCTCACGCATACACTGCACGAGGTATTCGTGACTGTGCGTCTTATCTTCCGTCAGCCATCTCGCCACGGCAAGCGTCATCACCGTGTCATCGGTAAACTTGCTGCGCGGTGTCAGCAGATGAAAGTAATAATCCTTTGTGTTGTTGAACTCATACACGGAGCCAACCACGTCACCAATAATTGCACCTAACATAAGCTATTCTGTTTTTATATAATTTCTATATACGCGTTTCCCTTAGGATACGCCAAATTCTTTTATATGTCCACATCATCCTCCACAATTCTATGCATACACTCAAGTAAGTTCTTGCTATTTGAACTTTTATTACTTGATCCGTTTAACGCAGCTGCATGCATATTGAATATGCGTACACAATCTTCTCTTACTGGAGAAAAGGAAGATAACACATCTAACAAATTGTATCTTGTTTGCCAATGTGATAATTTATAGGAATCTTCTTTTGCAATTCGTTTGTTAAACAGAATCGTTTGTTTTCGACTGCTATCAGATTCTATAGTCTGAAATTGGAAATCATGATATTTATTAGCAATAATAGACTGCATTAATTTTAGAAAGTTAGGAACAATTATTGGTAGGGAAGACGTTACATATGACTTGACTACAAAATAATCCTCGTATTCTTCTAATGTGATACTTTCATTATTATATATGACATCACATGAGCAATTAGCTGGACCTAACACTTTGATATTGTCTACCAATAGTCCTGATTCATAAGAAAGTGATAGAAAGCTATTCAGTATAGGATTTTGTTCCTTAGCTATATAGTCAAACCATCCAGCCATAAACATTCTCCTCTCAATCCAAGAATATGTCATTACCGATAAACTATAAGGATCAATGGCTTCATTTGCTAAAAGATAACTCCATAATAAATTCCATTCATGCAAGGGCAACCATATACATAATCTGACCCATTGGAATTTGGAATTTTCACTTTTTGTCAAGATAATACGATAAATGAGCCAAACCAAGAGCCAGATTAGAGCAACAACTATTAGAAATACAAGCACGTCCATCTATCTATTATAGCAACTAAAGAAAAAGTGCAACTTGTAATCACCTTTACATAAGATAAGAATAGAGTAACAAGACCTCTCAAACGGATTCGAAAAGTCTATATCTATGATGTCAATGACTACATCCCTCAACATAAGCTATTTCTTTTTATTCCATTTTTTTCATTTTCTGAAAACAAGCAGATTGCTTTTACGCGTCCACACATTTAGGTCTCCATGAAGAATGCCATCTGCATCACGATATACAGGCTCTGTACCATCAGCTCCAGTGAGATAAACAGCATCAATGAAACCATAGTCGGCAAGGGCTTCGGCAAAGTCGTACAATGACTCCTTATTGACAGTCTCCACATAATATGCCGTAGCGTCTCCGGGCTTGCGAGCCAAGGCACGGCGGTGAACCTTTCCCTTCAAGGCAAACTGCTTCAGACAGATTTGTCCGGCTGAGACAAGTGCAAACTGACGGAACATGCTACCACCCTGGTCGAGGACATAGTCGCGCACAGAGTCTTCCTGACTGATTCCCATCTGCCAGCCATTTTTAGTAAAGGCCACGAGTCCAGCCTTGCCGGTGCCACGCGCCAGCGATTTTCCATTGTAAACGAAGTCGCCGAGGAAATGATACTGTTTGGCATCATCGAAGTAATAGTCCCAACCTTGAGTCACCAACACGACGGATGAATCGCTGTCGGCAGGCATTTCCCGTGACATGGATGCTTTCAACCCGGCGAGATTGTAGAAACGCATTGTCACCCCGTCAATAGAATCAGCGGTAAAGACATGAACACTGTCGCCTTTAATTTGCCCAGTCTTGTTGAGGTCGGTTATTATCTGCACACTCGACCTTGACACCGGGTATTCAAAATTGACCGCCCATCGATGGTGCTGGTAGTAGCCCCACCCCAACCACGCACAGATGGCAAGCAGGAGCAGGATGATGACAGCAAGAGCTGCTCTCTGCCAACTGAAAAACTTTTTCTTGTTGGCAAGAGAAGGAGTCATATCTTCACCTTTTCTTATAGTCGGCTGTGGTGCGGTTCCTCCTAAAAACTGTATGTCGTCGTCGTTGAATTGCATCTTACTTGTCGTTTAACAGCCCGTCAGCCAATGCTGACAAAGCCTTGTGAGAAATTCCGTCAAGGACAATCGGCATGTCCATGCCCTTGCGCCATAACGTTAGCTTGTCTTTCTTCGTGTCTATGCGGTGTATATAGCTGATGTTCAGCACGTGTTGTTTGCCTATACGGACGAACATCGGTGGCAGACCACGCATCTGCACATCTATCAATCCAGAGACAGCCTTCAAACTTATCCACAGTTGCACCGGTTCTTCCCGCCCGTAAAGCCACAGCTGGCAGTAGTTGCCGTCCGACTGGATATACATTATCTCGTCGGGCGACAGCCGGAGCAAGTCCTGCGTGGTGTTCTGTATGATTATCGGCTTTGACATTAATATGGTTTTATGCCGACAAAGATAAACATAATTTCTGATAATTCATGGATGTGCTTGATATTTTATGTTCTAAAAACTATCCGATGTGCTGCTTACAATAGTCACACAGATCATTCTTCTTATCAAAAGTATTCTTGCCATGGGCATCTTGCATAATACAATGCGTATTATCCTTCGGACAGTGAGGATAGCCAAAGAAGGCATGGATGAACTCATGGATTACGAGTTTCCATAGTTGACTATGCTTTTTCAATCTGAATGTAGAAACAACGCAAGCATGACCTGGCCTGTGGCTCAGCCCCATAACACCATAGTCTTTCTGTCCGTGAATAGAAGTTGAAATGTCGTGATGGGTCAGAGCAATTATTACTGTGTCTCGAGCATTCCTGCTGACATCATGCTCTAGTGAACCAATAATCTTGTCGGCACGATAACGGTTTCGTGGTTTGTAATACCATTGTGAAGACATTTTCTTTGTGGGCAACACTTTGAAAGTCCATGTCCCATAAAGAATATCGTCGAAATGCTTCGCCAACTCGTTCTCCAACTGATAGGCTTCCTTTTGAGTAAAGTCATCGTATGGCTGCAATAATATCGTTGCTTCGGAACAAGGGCAGAGTGTGTCTGCATCTTTTGACATAGCTTCTTTCTGGTGGCACGACATCTGTGTAGCAAAATAGGGAAAGCCGAATTTCTGTGCAAACTGCCCTACATTTTTGTGCCAACAGCGCTGGGCTATATAGTTTTTCACCACATAGCCATCCTCACCCTGAAGGAGCCACCTATTAGCAACAGCACATGCGACTATCACCAACAGCAGTCCCACGCAGCATCCAATAATCGTTTTCTTTTTTCTTGTCATAGCTTTCTGTTTTTATTTTCTGCTCGCAAAATTAGTCATAAAACTCATGACCGACAAGCAGAAAACCTGGTACTGGATGAAATGCATCCCTTGGGTGATGAAATACAGTTTTCGTTGGATGTTATTGGAACATTCCGTGTCCGAAAAACGAGAGTACTCCCACACTAACACCTTTTATGATATTAGCGTGGGAGTACTCCTTTGTCTCCTTTGTTGATGGCTATCGATCCATCTTGCCTAAGTTTTTCCTATTTTTCTTGCCCTTAAAGAACGTACCGAGCACGTTACGGAAGATGTCAACGGTACTTACCTATTGATTCTTTTCCTTCATAGACAGCCAACAGAGCTCACGCTTTGCGTAGTCTCTGCACAATGGGTCGTCTAACAGCGTCGTCAAGAACTCCTTGGCCTCAGCAATCTGTCCCCAGTCTATAAGTAAATATGCCTTCCGTCGCTTCAAAAATGCACGCCATGCGCTCTTTATTTGATCTGGTGCATCAATCTGCATTAGGAGCTTTTTATCAACAATAGACATGGCTCTTGCATCCTTTGTTCCGACAAGGCAATTGATGTATTCCATCATGTTGTTCAGATCACAAGACCCATAACCAACATCAAGGAAATAATTGGCGACCTCCGGCAAATCAAGCTCCATATAACAAGAGCCAATCTTTGCCGCGGCATCCAGACACATGAATTTCCTGTCATCAGAGAGGTTGTCAAAATCAACGAGTAACGAAAGGTAAACATGATACAAGCCCAACATTGACTCAACAGCATGAGTCCTTTCCTTATTATAAAGGCTACCCACCTCGGCCATTATCTCTTCAACAGGCTTGGAGAAATCATACTCGTGCGGCTTAGAGGAGATAACGAAAGATTTATAGTCAGAGAACTTTCCATAGCGTTCCGATATTATGTTAGGATCATGCAGGAAGCCCGGAACAGCAACATCTATGCGAAACAAACCGGAACCTTCTATCGCATTTACTTGTATGATGATTGAATTATCGTGGCAGTGATCTGATTTGTCGTTATCCATATCGCCACATTGGTAGCAAGCCCTTGAATATCTAAGTACCACAGTATTGCCGTCATGCAGCAGGTCCTGAAATTTATATCTCCATAGTTTATCACGATTATATACGTCATCGTATGTGTATCCGTCATTGCCTTTACGACATACACACATACTTATAATATTGTAAGAGTTGACCCTCAATAGGTGTTGAAGTACGAATCCAAGGGTTACATACGTGGTATCTTCTGCTATATTCTTGCGATACTTATCCAATGAACTCTGATAAGTAGTCTCTATTATCTTAGTTTCGACTTCTTCCAACTTGTCTCTGTTTTGTTCCAGCAAAGACTTTGTCCGATAATCTGCAAGATCGGCAGATACCCCGAGGTAATCGTATAGAATTGTGGAATGGAAAAAATAAGCTATGTCCATAAAATGGAAGGCTCTTGGCATATCGTTAGTGGACACAAGGCAACGTGCCATTCTAAAATTAATGGCACCATAGGAGTCTCCATGTTTAAAGTTCTCTGAAGGGTTATCCAAGGCATGTATCGCCCGCTCGTATTGTCTCTGTGCGTCATAATATTTTGACTGTCTACGCAGCGCATCACCGCACTCAATATAGTCACTCGCTTTTACTCGACCAAACATACCTTCACAAACAGCATACTGCAAGCCTTTCAATGGCTTACCATGCTGTAAACTGTCAATAGTTCTATTCTCCATGTCTTGATAGAAGTGCCACCAATCGTCTAAATTATTTGAACTGACGCGACAGCACAACAATGTAGAATTTAGTTCGGCGAGATTTCTGCTCTGCCAAGTATGCTTATCATCATTAGCGTTGGTCCTGCCCACCATGCTGTAGACACGCAAATAAAGTACATCCGGTGTCATCTTATGGTTGCGGACAAAAAGAACAATCGGCAAGCCATCGTTGCGAGTTAGGCTAAGGGTCACATTCTCACCTGTCAATGGCAATAGTTCTCCTTCATCATTAAAATATGTGACAGACGACAAAAGGTCATAGTTGCATATCTCATCATTGCCTTTGACAAAACGCGTTTCTTCAATACTCCCAATGATGTTAGTACGGCATATAGACAATCCTGTGAGGCTTTTGGACATGTCATATCCCATGAGGAAATCAACGACTTCTCCTAACTTGATTTTTTCTCCAAAAGCGAACCTCTCCATCCGTCTTGGCTGATGACGGTATTCCGCCTCCCCTCGCAAGAAAGAATATTTGAAGTTCCAATCAACAGAACGAGGAAACTCGTTAGCCTCCCCTTCTACTTCTGATGATTTTTCTTCTTGTTCTTTTTCGTTCTGCTCATTGACTTCAACGCATGTCGTATTTATAGGCTTCTCAGAGTCTTCCAAATCTTTCAAAAGAGCGGACGCACGTTGTGCATCGTTCGGTTCAGATGACACCGCATCATTATTACGGGCATTAGTCCTAGGACTGTCATCCCCACTATGATTGAGCCGCGAAAGGAACCAAATCATCAAGATGGCTCCTAATATAGGCAATAAGGCTTCCATAAATATATGAGTTGATTAAACGGATTAGTTAATCTCGAAATCGGAACTTCTGCTAACTCTAAATGCCGAATTAACAGTATCTACGCAACTAGTAAAATAATTTATCATTCTCTTATAGAATAATCAAAAGCACTGACAAATGTAATAGGGAAATGGCAAAGGTCTACTTGCCAAATAGTGACTTGAGTATCATTCTTCCAATCTTCCGTTCCACTCCAGCCTTGGAAGTTGGCATGCCTGTTTCCCTCGCAAACTTTTGCTTAGCCTGCGTAATTCCCAATGCTCTCTTCCATGAGAAAGAGAGGCCAGGGATGCCTGTGTTGGATTTACGCCTTGCCATAATAGCGAATATTTTGAAAAATTAATATCATTAGTATTCACTGTTTGAAAGGATTTTCGAGATTTCATCAGGAGAAAAATTAATATCCACAATATGTCCGGAATGATTGCCACAGTATCGGTATATAAGTCCATATTGCAATTTCTTTAACAGCTTCTCAAACCGAGTAAGAACAACGTCATCTTCAGATTGAAGCGAACCCGCTATATCTGATTTCACTTGGTCTTTAACCTGTCTAATGATCTCCACGTCATTCCCAAGGTCCTCTTCATCAACGCTCAGTTTATAGACCACATTGTTGTCTTGCTGAAAGATTTGTGTAATCAAAAGTCCTCTATCTATTTTCTGAGGCAGATTAGTATTGGCTAATTGGATGTTAAGGTCTAAAAGTTTATGATCCATGGCATGCGGCTTCCCGTCAATATTCGCCATAAAATCCCTAAGCTCTTGATTCGAAATATCTATTACTACCATAGCTTTCGATTTGTTCCCCAACAATTTGTATCTCAGATTGACATCATCGTTACTAATCGTCTCCATTGAGGCAAGATTTGATGAAGCCAAACTTGTCATTGACAATTCCTTTAATAAGGGTTTATACATTTGAAATTTTCCAATATCCGTCAATGTCTCTTTTTCGTTTACTAAATACGTAAATGTCACCGTTCCATCCTCATATTCTACTTTTGTGATAGCACCGAAAGACCCAAGGACAATCGGACATTGATCGTTCAATTGTTCTATGTCCTGCTTGATAGCTGCTTCCTTTTGGTTACAACTCAAGAAACTGCCGCAGACAATGAGAATAGTGATGCAGCAAAGTAAAATCTTTATTAGTCTTTTCATACTGTACTATTTTTAGGTTAAACAAAAGAATAATACACCGAAGCTTTAGCATCATTTTTTAATTTGCTCACCAGAATATTTCCTATCTCGATATCCTGATGACACGCTTTTGGTTGTCAATCTCTACCTTCCCAAGACGAGCAAGCACACTTTGCCCCAACAGCAACGGAGCCCGTTGGTTACTAACGACTGACGCTTGCACGTTAGTAAGCACATCATTGCCAAAGGTTACCTTACGAAGTATCAGTTTAGTTCCTTCCGATACGTTTCCGTTGGCATCCAAATAATAGGTACTTCCCACTACATCATCCTTTGACAGATAGCCATTCTTCATCATAAACGTTGCTTCTACGATTGACAACGAGACGTCACTCGCACCCGTGTCGAGCCAGAAGTTCAACGGCAGACCATTGATGTTGCACTTTACTTTGCACAATCCCCCTTCGGTACGTGTGAAAGGTATCTCACTGACACTTCGCTTTTGTTGCTTGCCACTGTTCAGTTTACCGTCCGACACTGGCATCACTTCATCATCAGCGTGGATAACCGGAGCCGTAAACTTCTCTTCGGTTTCTCCTTGAACTTTCTGCTTGTATTTCTTGACAAGTGACTTGAAATCCTCGCGTCCTCTCAAAGGATCAAGATCATGATCATCCTTGAGATGCATAAAATTTCGATAGCCTTTTTCCAACGCAGTACGCAGATAAGTCATGGCTTTATCATATTCGCCCATGCGGGAATATAGACATGCTGCATCATAATAATCGCCATTTTCGTCACTATTGGCAAGCGTACTATCCTGTATGGCTATTGCTTTGGCCTTGTTGCCCAACTCGTAATAAGCATATTTGGCACAGTCATCAGATGTATATACCGTATCGTTCTCTACTGCCTTACGATAGTCTGCCAATGCCAGTTCTGTTTTACCCTGACGCTTGTAGATATTTCCACGAAGCACATAAGTCATGGCAAAACTCGGCGCGAGGACAATCGCCGTTGTATAATCAGTGATTGCATCGTCATCTTTGCCCTGTGCCTCCTCATATCCGCCTTTGAAACAGTAGCCATTGGCATCTTCAGGTATCTTCTCAATATACTTATCAACGGTCGATAAAGCATCTCGCTTCAGTCCAAGCTCATAGAGGTAGTGCGCTTCTGAAAGCAGATAGTCTGTCTCGGTAGAGTCCATCAAAACAGCTTGCTGGATGCATTCCAAAGCTTTATTGAAATTTCCCAATTTGCTATAGCACACTGCCATCCTACTCATTATCACATCGTTTGCACCTATTTGATAGGCTTGAGAATATGCTTTGATGGCCTTGTCATATTCTTTAGCTCCTTCATACACTCCGCCTTGGCAGTATGGCCATATGTTGTTATTTTTATCCTTAGCCTGCTGAATGCGCAATTTTGCAAGCAGAATATCCTGTCCTTGTGATTTGAACTTGTCAAGCAGCGTGAAAGCAAAACGATTGTCGTTGGCAATGGCTTCTATAACATCGTCAGCTGCCTCACTATACTTTTCCAATCCTAAATATGACTCTGCACGGTTGGAATATCCCGTATCATCTTTTGGATCAAGAGTTATTGCATAGCTGAACAGTTCTATTGCTTTTTGATAATCCTTTCTTTCCTTGGCATTACGTCCTTTACCTTTATAGCCAAGACCATCACCCGGATATGCCTCTATCATCCTATCATAATCCGCATCTGACAAATCGTATAGGCCTTTGCTATAATAATAATCAGCACGGTCACTAAGTGTCTGTCGGTCATTTGGATTCTCTTTTAAAGAGGCTTTCCAATCATTAAGAGCCAAGTCTTCGTGACTCAGTTGCAGGTTGATGTTTGCTCTCAACCGATAGGCATAAGAAATCCAATCTTTGTCTTTCTTTAGGTGTTCGATTGCCTTGTTGACATTTTCCAAAGCTTCGCCCTCCTTGTCATACTTATCATAAATAATAGCAAGAAAGTAGTACGCATAGCCATTCTTGGGATGCTCCTGCACCTCTTTCAAGAATGATGTTTCAGCCTCACTATAGTCTGGTGTATCTGACGAACACAGTTCAACACCTCGCTTATAGTTATAGCTGTTTTTCATCTCCTCCGATTTTTGTGCAAAACTGGAGATCGCGCATGTCAAAAGAATTAACAATATTATTTTTCTCATAATATATAGCTTTATTTATTCATGAGGTCATTCAAGTCATCTTGGTCAAGAACTACGGAAACAATCTTGCCGGATGTGCAAACTATTGACACAACACTCTAATCTATCGGACATATCTTATTGAGATGAGCTGATATCTCAGATAACGTTTGAGCTTGTACGCTCCATGCTGATAGAAACATTAATACTAACAGTATCAGCTGGGTATTGTTCTTATATTTCATCACAAGTTTTTAAGATTGTGGAGTTTGGTGACAAATCTGGTAATAGTTGAGATTCTTCTAAAACGCAGAACTACATTTTTTCAATCTTGTCATACTGAAGCAGAATTCCGAAATCTGCAATATGTCCTTTCGAATGAAGATTTAGCTGTCGATAAAACAAATCAGTCAATCTATCTAAAAAAGGTATCTTCCCCTTGTAATTAGACATATAGTCCGTATGGTGCATCATAGCATATATTTTGTTCTTATACATAATTATATTACCAGTATCAGTCCGAAGCACATCATTTTGAGCTTCAGTTATCACGTTTATTATCTCAATATATAGATTCTCATATTTTTGCAGCAGTGTTTTAATTTGCATTGACTTTCTTTGAAACCATGGACTCTTGATGCTGTCCAATGCAGAGATGGCACTTTTCACAGAACTATTCCAAGGATAATAAAGTTTATCACTTGCATAGTCGATAATGTATTGGTCGTAAAGTGCTATTTTTGAAAGTTCGGAATTTGTGGACTGTATTTTTTGTTGAAGTAAATTCTTCTTATTCTTAGACCAAGTGCTTTTCTTTTGAATCGAATCAAAGTAAGCTTTGTTAGCAGTCATAACACTATCCAACTGACAATAAGCACGTTGGGACTTGATAGAGTCCAACTTCTGCTTTTTGATTGCACTTTGAAGTACAGCTATGTCTGCCTCCAACCCAGTCACAGCCTTACGCTTTTCTTTAATGGACATCTCTGTCCAAGTTTTCTTGAGGCCATTTGTCTGGGCAAACGACACATTGATGTCGCAGAAGAGCGTAATCAGCAAGAATGCTATAAAAAATGTCTTTTTCATCTGTCAATACTAAATAACCGTCCGAACTCAATGTAATCACTAAAGGTCAGATCCCTTTGCCCTGCTTTATATCTGGCGATTGCGTTGAGGAACTCTTTCATTAAAACCTCCATATAGTGAATACTGTTTGATGTCTTATAATAGGGGCTTAGACAATATGAAGTGTGTGAAACTGCAGAAAAATAGTCTTTAGCAAAGTCATTACGAACCTTTTTCATCATCTCTGATCTTATGCTTGTTTTTGCGCTAACAGCTCTTGCCCCCTTATCGTGTTGCACTCTATCTAAGGTCGCAATAAAGTCACTGTAATATGAATGATAACGCCGTAAGATATCAAGTAGTTGCGGGTAAGGGTTATTTTTGACCCGCGAGAGTACATCCAATGCTGTCTCCACACTGCTATCATATGGATAATAGAGCTTATTATTTGCATATTTGATTGCACATTGTTCCGCATATTTTATGTAAGACGTGTAAGAAGCGAGTTGCTTTCGCAAATCAGTCAGGCTATCCTGCAATAGCGAAATGGCCACAGAGTCTTCCCTTAACGATGCTAGGCTCTCTTTAGCCTCTACTTTAGCATTGCTAAGTTCTGATAGTTTACCTTTGATGATTTTGTTGAAGCTAATAAGAGTATTTCTTTCATTAGTCAATCTGGCTTTAATGGTGTTCAGAGAATCCCATCTCACTTTAAGCAACGAATCCTCTATGCTATCCCCATCTTTCGGTGCGACTGCATTAGAATTTAGCACTGAAAGGAAGATCATTGACAACAACAATATTTTATGCATGTCGTTTACCATGGTGATGTAGTTAGCTGTTCTGATTGTTGACGCTCAAACTCCTCCTTTGCTTTTTCAAGGTAATAAGCGTCTGCTTGGTTCTTATAAGTTTTGATACTTGCACTGAGCGATGATGTACTTGAGGCATAGCTGCCATAAGTACTTTTTGCGCCATTGCTATATTCCCTTACAGCATTGTTTGCAGAGTTAATACGAGCTTCATAATGTTCTTGACTTGTATAGATCCAGCCTCTATTAAGCGATTGAACCTTTGACGTAATAATCCTAAAATGCTGTCTCTCCAATGCCGGAGTAACATTGGAAAGAGCTTCCATAAGTGATGTACAAGATTGTAAATTAGGCAAGTTACTGTAATAGTGTGCATTTGCTATAACAGATTTGGCAGCAGCCATACCATGGAAACTCGTAGAATGAGCTACAGACCACGCCTTACGATACTGACCTATAGTTGTTTCTATATCATTTAAGCCTTGGGCAAGATTACCGCTAATGACGGGTTCACCATTATTGGTTGTCCAACCTCTAAGCATATAGATATGAGACAGGATGTTGTTAAGCTTTGCATTGTCCCATACCTCCTTTTTGAATTCAGCTTTTGAAGCTGAAATAAAGGGCGGTACGTATGCTTTAGCAAGGCTGTCAGTTAAGATGCCATACTCCTGAAGGCTGATAAAATCATCACGATAATACCAGCTCAGCTCATCCATGATATTGTATAATGCAGTATCATTCTGCTCATTACTTTTCTTCAAAGAACTTATTTCATTTTCGAGAAAGTTAAAATGCTGGTTTCCATACTTCAAATTCGTAGGCGGTGAGACCTTAGTCTTATAAAAGACCAAGATTCCACCTACGCAAAGGACTACTCCTAATACAAGGATTAGAACTTTTGTTCCTGTTCTTTTACTGTCTGTCATATTATTGACTGATTTGGTTTATACCATTATTAGCAGGCTTGTTTCCTTTACCATTTGTTACCTTGTGCACGTTTTTTATTGCCGAAGAGGATCCACTCTGAGTTACCCTAGTTTCATTTGGCTCCCTTGAAGAAGGGCTTATTTTAGCTTCATCTTGAGAAGACCCCATATAATCGGATTCACCACTTCCTGCCCAGCCAAATGAATTTTCCATATCCTCAGGGCCTTCTCCCTTGAAATGTGATTTTATATATTCAATGTACTTGGATAATGTTATTTTTCCATCGTTGCTGTATGGCTTTACTTTTGACGGAACTGTTATCCCCTTATTCTTAATTTCGTTGATAGCAGCAAGTAATTGAGAGAACTTTGAAGATCGCTTCAAACTGTCATTACTTTCAAGTCCAATGATGTCATCAAACTTATAATTGTTCATGGCATCGTATAGATTCTGAAGCTGATACTTGTTTAGACTATCTTTGCTCCACTGATCAGAATTGTCAAGATATTTGACAAGCTGATTTACGTATGCAGAGTCAATCAGCGTTTCTTGACTTTGATCCTCTGGGGCTATGTGCTTATCATTATGAAACCATCCAGGCCAAATAAGACCTGTGAATAATACTACAAAAAGTAGCATAGCACCCCCAATAAGAGCCCTTTTTGCTAAAGAATGCTTCTTATGTCTATGGTTTCCATCATATCCAGTTCTCTCATTGAGTCTTCTTTCAGAGACGTACTCATATGCTTGATCTCTCTGAGGCTGGTTATAAGTCCAAGTGGCTCTGTTTATTTGATCTTCTCCATAAGCGAGATGCTTATTAGAGTGCTTGAAACCATCAGGTAGAAGAAGATCATACCAATCTAATTCATGATTGGCTACTTTTTGCCCTGTGTATGAAACAGAGTTAATAGTCAACTCTATGTTGTAGACAAATCTACATTCTTCAAGAGTAATAAGTTGAACACTCATAGCATCCTTTAGAGGAAGAGTACGTAACTTATATCCATCAGCAGAGAATCTAATAGCTGCCTTTGAAAAATCCTGTTCTTTTATGTCTATATATTTTCCAAATTTAGACGATTTCTGCATAAAATCAGCATCGTAATGATATGGAATGCCCTTATTCGTTCTTCCATCAACAACATGGAAATGTGTCAGTGGTATACGCATGATTATGTCACTATCACGAAGAGTTGGTATTGTCATACCTTTCTTTATAGTAATTTGGGCTTCTAATTCGGCATACCCTTCCTTACTCCAAGTAAGTTTATGCGTAGTTCCTTCTTGTATACTGATGGTATGGTCTAATTTTATCCCATCTATAGAGAGGATAAATCCTCTTCGATTTTGCGCGGGCTCAATTTCCACAAGAGATACAATTGGCTTGTTGGTTAAATCAGCTTGAGCTGATGAAAAGGATATACCTTCTCCTTTATTTGAAAGAATAATATATCCGTAGTTGGCGTAGTAATTCTGGAAAGGGCTCTCTACTATGTCTTCAAGAGAATAGTCAGTGCCTTTACCATAGTACCTAACAGCGTAAGAAGAATCATTCCGTGAGGAAGTAAATTGAGGAAGAGCTTTCTTCGTTGCATAAGTCTTAGAAACCAAGGAGTTTATGGTCTCGTCCTTAAGCTCATCGTTAGAGATTATGTTTTCGGCCTTTTTCAAAAGGTCAACAACCTCATCCTTGCTAATTTTTACTTCTGCTGGCACAAAAATGTCGCAGCTGATATAATCTTGAGGTCTTCCACCATTAGCAGCTTTGATTATTGTATATAGGGCGCCTCTTGTCGTACTAGTGCTAATCAAAGATAAAGCTAATAAAGAAGATGTTTGACTGTTGTAAGGAAGTTTTCCTCGAAAGTCACGCACATAGTTCTTGATCTCGGAAGCAACACCATATTGCATTGCTCCACGATCACCTCCCACTATTATGTGAATATATATTGTTATCGTATTCATGATCTGAATATGTTTTTAAGTTTACCAATCTTGCCTGTATCAAGAGTATAAGAACGCTCAAGAATAAGGTTCACGACTTCGGAAGAGTCGTAGTCATCGAATAGGCAGAAGTCTTTAAAGCAGACCTCTCCCAAAGTGAATGGAATGATGTCAACATGGCCGCCATTGATTTCGTACTTCTGGCAGAGGTTTACCAAACCATTATAAAAGTTCGCATAGCCTTTACCAATGTACTCTTTTATGTCTTCAAGGCTATTGAGACCGTCTCTTTCTGCCTTATCTGATTTTGAAAGTAATACATAGATTCCATCGGTATCATTGTCTAAAATGCCAGTTCCGTCTATATACTGAAGAGCTCCGTTTAGATATACGTTTTGAGGGAATCCATCGTAAAGACGATTCTCAGCACCATATTCAATAACGAAAAAATGAATCTTTCGGTTATCGGAACGGTTGTTCTTTAAAATATTAGTAACCGTCTCAAGATGCTTAGACTGTTCGTCAGTCAATTTCGATGGGTCAGCATCATGCCAGTACATTGCCTTGAACAACTCACCTGCTAAATCTATTAAGGTTATAGGATGAGTTTTTCCTCTTTGATCTACCAAGTCAAAACTCATAGCATAGGTCTGTGTGAAGCCTGTACTTGGTGGTAAGTTCGTAGCCTTATCGCTCTTAAAGAGATTTGCAAGACTGTTCATATAGGCATATCCTTGACAATTCTTATCCATTGCCATAGTTCTTGCTACATGACCACTATTGGCAACACTTAGAATGCCACCTAATGCACAGGTCTTACCAGAAGATGGAATACCCCAAAAATAGACTTCTGTACAAGGAAGATCTATCTCTGTCAATGCTTTCGCATTAAATGTTAGGATGTTGTTATCTGCAGAACCAAGACAAGAGAAGAAACGACTATCAATGCCAATACTGTTTAAGTCATCGAAGTCTATAAGTTGATCGTCAACCATCAACTTGTACAGCGTTGTATGGTCAAGCCAGTTGTGATCTTTCTGAATTCTGTTCAGTATATCTTTTTTAGATGCTCTTCCGCTATTCAATGCTTCTTTAATGGCTTGTGCCTTAACCGCCGGCTTATCAAGAACCTTTGTAGACGTATCAATTTCAGTAATCTTGTTGGAAAGGACAATAATACCGGGTCCAGCATAAGAAGATGCTTGAAGATTAAAAATAAGCTTCTTGCATTCTGACATATGCGGATCATCAGAGGGATGAGAGTCTCTATACAGCTTTAAATCATGCAGTCTATCCTTGTTTACCAACTCCCACTCACTCTCAGCGTCAGCAACTTGTGCTTCAGATTGCAATTCGGATTTTTTATTCCTTGCCTCATTGCGATATTTTCCACTTTGATAGGTGTCTAAATACTGCTGATAGGCTTCAATAGTATTTATCTGTTGAGCCTTTTTCCAATCATCGTCCTCGGAATTTTTTACAAGTTCTTCTATCTCCCTACGTCTTGTAGGAGATAGCGATCCTGTCATTTTTAATTCATCCAAAGAGACGAGGTTAGATTTAATATAGTCGGCTAGCTCTTCTGAAGTGTAGCTTTCTACATTGTCTAATAAGTCTTCTTTTGTTAGCATTATATTATATGTTATTTATTCCATTCTTATTCTTCCATGAAGTCCTCCTCTTTGACGAGGCTGATTGACTTGTGGCTTTTCTTGAGTATCTTGCTCTTGGACCTGAGCGTCTCTAACTTGTCTCCTATGCTCAAATCTGTTAGTTTCTTTTTGAGACCCACCAAGATATTCGTCAGCATCCCTTATTGTTCTGTGTGCACCTTCTTGACCGAATAGCCTATAAATATTCTTTGTATTACGTCTCTGTATGATGTAAGGGAACAGCAAGAGAATATAACAAAGAATACCTGTTATTAAAGCTGTCGGAGTTGGAGTTGATGATTCAGTATACAAGCCTTTCAAGTTGTCCAAAGCAGTCTCAACCTTAGATATTTCTTTTCCATGATCCGAATATACTTCAACTGTATTGTACCCCTTGTACTCCTCATTATTTATCTTTTTGGCAGCAAATGAAGCCAAGTCCTTATTCCAACTCCCCATCGAAGTCTTTATCTGTTTTATGTTTCCGATGATAAAGACATTCCATACACTTGCTCCTTTGACATTGTCTATCCAGGCTGTAGCGGTCGTTTTCAGGCTATCATAGTTGCTTGATAACAACTGAATTTCGAGTTCTTTGATCATCAGTCGCTTCTGCTCGTTATCATTTCGTCCTGTAAAGCCTAAATCTCTGAATTCTTGTGGCCTAAGACTTTTATTGCTTACGATTCGGTTAAGCATAGCCTGGTAGTTATCAATACGTTTATGCGCATATTCATCATAGTCGATAAACATATTCTTTGTTAACTCGATTGCGCTGTCGAACTGTTTGGTAATCTCTTTTCCATTATTGAAGACTGTCCAAAAATGTGAATAAGGAATCATGCAGATAATAAAGACCAAAGGGGAAGCATACATGAATATACGTTCCCAAGCAATACTCTTTTTGAACTTCTCATCAACGCCTTTCATATATTGTGCGCCAATAAAGAAGATAATGAGTACCACTAAGATAATTGCAGTTTCCGCACCTGCCTTACTGAAATTACCATCAGAGGCATAGGTTACACCCATAAATGTGATGTAGCCAATGAATATCAGAACAAGGAAGGCGACTATATGCCCCCATGAAAATTTTAGTTTCTTATTCATATCTTTACTTTGTTCTTATTATTTTCCACTTGGTAATTGTTTCTCCAATTCCCGAATTTTCTCTTTATATATTCGAATAAGTCTACGAATTTCATCATAATTGGTATTTTGGTCTGGAACTTTTGGTACTGTTCCATTTGCAGTGCCATCGTCACCTATACCTATGTTGCCTATTCCATTGCCTTCATTATTAATAACAGGTTGGCTTCCTATTCCGTTTCCTTGAATTGGACTTGGGAATTTTCCACTTCTTACGAAAGCCAGTGCTTTATCAATTTGAACCATAGGAGGAACATTACCTTGAACTTTCCTACCTGACGCTTGGAGGACACCTAAAGCTTGTGTTACAGTGAGGTTCTTCTTCTGACTCTTCATGAGAGCTATTGCACCTGACACTATTGGAGCCGCCATACTCGTTCCGTCGCAATATCTAAAAGACTTAACAGGAAAAGAACTATAGATATCTTCACCGGGAGCCGAGATATTCGAACCGGCTCCATAGTTTGTGAATTCTGTAGCTGTTAAAGACTTATTGACTGCCGCTACATTGATAGTCTGATTTGATCTACACTCAGGAAGAATTTTTGTCAAAATATCATTATTACCTGCGGCAAAGACAATAATGCTGTTTTTCTTATTGGCTACAGCGATTATCTTCTTCCAAACCCTTTCCTCATTTTTAAAACGCGTTTGGGCAAGCAGTGCCTGCTGGCTCTCTGACAATGAGTTTAGTCCTTCGAAATTTGGGCCTATAGAGACATTAATAACATCCGCACCCTTATGAACAGCATACATAATTCCACTTGTAACGGATGAAAATGTCGAATAATTGTTATCAAAGACCTGTACAGGCATTAATTTACAATTTGGTGCCATTCCGGAAGCTCCTTGGCTGTAAAATTGAGTAGAGCCTACAGCAAGACCAGCAACATGCGTTCCATGTCCTTCACCACGACTTAATGTGTTTGATTGTGTAAACACATTGTATGGCGAAACTATTCTGCCAGTAAACATGGGGTGACTATAATCGATTCCATCATCTACGACAGCAACCGTAACATTCGCTGAGCCTTTTGTATATTTCCAACCGCCTGTTACATTCACTGCTCTAAGATGCCATCCAGCATCTGTCCCATTATTATTGAAATAACCATTAAGTTGAAAAATGGCCTCATCAACAACAAAGAACTTTTGCCGAGGCAACTTTGAAACCATTTCGTCTCTCACTCTGTCACGCTGATCTGTAGGTACTTGAATTTGAACCATCTTTACATTACGGTCACAACCAATGATAGTGTATTCGCCCTGTGGATATGCTTTTTTAAAGTCTTGTGCAAATTGATTCAGATTTGCATTGTCGTTCTCAAAATAGATATTGAGTCTGTTTGCGACAATATTTTCCCCATCAGGAGACTTGCCAATAGGTGGCATGTTTCCATCCTCGTCAGTAATAGGTGCAACTACAGTGCCTTCAGGGAGTTTACCATCATCTCCAATAATATTATGGGAATGTCCATTGTCGTCGACAATCTTTCCATTTCTGTCCTTTATAGAATCAATGGGCACAACCCCATTTTCTTCTGCATGATGAGTACAGCTATTACAAGCACGTAAAAGCAAGAATAAGAAAATGAATAATAGTACAAGCAAGAGTAGCCATTTCAGACAGCCACGCCAATCTAATTCTGTAATCCACAACCAAAATCTTTTATACCAAGGAAGCCTTGTATAGGTTGCTGTGTATCTACTTTCATTTGGTCTGCTCTCAAAGGACCACTTATTGAATTCATACCCTTTATTAGGCCTGACCTGAGGGAAATCAGAGGCTTGCAGGGTATATCCGTCTTCTTTAACGAACTCAGTATTGCCATCTAAAGTTCCATAGTCACCTGGAAGGAAAACAAATTTTCTGTCATTCTTTGGTAAAACAGGAGAAACTGCCGTTGGGATTTGCTGACTTTCTGCTCGGTCAACATTGTCATCAACGGGCTTTTCTACTTTGATGTAAATAGCTTTAAAGGTTACATCTGAATGAACGACATATCCAAAGGGTGACGGCTGCCACTCTTTAAATTCGTAACCGGTATGAGCATTGACCTTAGGCAGATCTTCCTTTGCTATGATCTTTCCGTCTTCACGAGAAAGTTTTGCATCAAGCCTGTTATAAAGATCACCATTTACTCCTACATCAAAAGTAACAGTAAACCTTTTCTTATCTTCTGGTGAAACATATACAACTCTACCTTTTGTTTCATGAAGCTTTGTATCCACACTCATGCCCCATACAGTGAGGACTACTTTTTCATCATAGCAATATATGTATTCATCCTTAATGTACTTTAGAATTTGCGTGAGAATGATATTAGCATCACCGCTTGAATGACGCAGGGCTTCCTCATAAGCATCTATTGTATCATTCTTAATAGCCTCATAATGATCTCGTTCTTCACCTTGAAGCTTATCTATTGGTCTTGGAGTTTCGTGCCATTTTTCTACATACCAATGTATCTTATCCTCATCTTCAGAATAGTATGGTTGAGCAAGAAATGACAGGTACTTTTCAGGTACAGTGCTTCTTACTACGCTATAGACACTGTCATATCGCTTGTACAGAGGATCATTACCAATACCTGCAAAATCAGTAAAGAATGACAATTCTGTACAGCAAATTTCTTGCTTTCCTGGAAAGATAGCATTTCCCTTCATATTATTGTCTGTTAATCGTTATATAGTTTATCGCATGCTTCAAGCATTTGTCCCATTTCATTATTAGCAACAGGATTTATATCAGAGATGTCACTTGCATATAATAATCCGATCATTACGCAATTTTCCCATTTCATGAAATTACTCCACAAAGGAAGTTTTTCGAGAGCCGATTTGTCTACATTACTTTCCTTCAGCATACCAGCAGATTCGTCCAAAACGGAAAGGACTTCTTCGATAGGTCTTGTGTTATAGGACGTGGTGGAAGCTTTTGCGCTAAAATCTACCTCTAAGCCACAATGACGTGCTTTTGCTTCAATATTATGAAGTTCTGCGTCAGTCATCATGTCTCTGCCTACATTACTGATGAACCTGTTCAATAAAAGAGAAGTATAGTCTGCCACCGCATTCGGTAGGTTCTCCTCATCGAACATCTTAATGTATACATTCACTTTATCAGTAATGTATTTACGCACATTCAACGCCTTCCCTAATCTTTGAAATGTGAGTACCAACTCACTTGAATGAGGCAATAAGGTTCCAAGTTTTTCTACTTGTTTATTTAGGAAATCATTCCAATATTGAAGAATACGCTTTGAAAGAATCGCAGCTTCAGATCCAAGATCTTCTGATGGTTTCAGAACGACATCATCAATTGAGAAACCTTGTTTTGCAAGAACATCCTTTAGTCTTGTTTCATCACAAGTAAAATGGTCGCATAGACGCCTTATGTTTTTCTCTCTGTCATCATCAAGATCTATTCCGGCTTGAACTCTAATAAAGTTCACTGCAGAGAAATCCTTTGGAATCTCAGTATGAAGATTGAGGATATTGTATGCAATATCTCTGATCGGGTCTGATGGAATCATTAAGCTATCAATGATTTTACCAAAAGACTCTGCTTTGTTCCCTACTGACAATTCTAAAGAAAGCTTTAGATCACTGGCGATTTGTTTTACCTTTCTATTGTTTTCCTCTTTGTCTCCTGACTCATGATAGGCCTCAAGTCTTCTACGAGTATCGTCGTTAATATCCTTTAATTTATGTGTATATCTTGCAAGTCTTGCGCCATCAAGATAAGAAGCTATGCCATTGAGCTGTTTAATGATAGCTTTGGAACCGTCATTATTAAGAGATGCAACATCTTTCCATGCTTTTTCGGGATTTTCGAAATGACGTTGAACAAAAGGATGGTGTAGAAAGCTTTGCTTAAGGTCTTCCCAATAGTCAGGATATTCTGGGAAAGTATGGATGCCTGTTTCCGGGCTTTTAATTACTCGATCACTATAACCATCAAATAGCAAATTCTTACCCGACCAGTAAAAGTCGCGCAGTAAAAAAATGTTCTGGAAATATTTTGATTTAAACATACCTCCAGGAATAACCCAATCCTCCATCCAACTTTCGGGCTTGATGATTTCAGGAATAACTGTATCAAAACGTTTCCAGTGCGAGGATAAATCACTGGATGTAGCAGGACTATCCATCTTCTCCTTTTGCATGTCTAAGTTAAACTTAGTTGCAATGAAAAATAGCGGAGATATTCCATTGGTAGTCTTTAAAAACTTTGTTCTTTCTTCGGGTGTCTTACCTATCGCTTGATTTAACCAAGAATTTATCGTCTCTCCTATTGTAGGCTCTGCTTTTTGGTCATTATGATGACAGAAGAGGACAGCACTGATCTGAAGAGAGCGTGAATATTTGTTGAACAAGTATGCCACTTTGCCTCTTCTTAGTATCTTTGGTAATACAGATTTTATCTGCTCTTCTTTGTATTTCTCTCTTGAACGAGCACCAGGGAAATCAAGCAGGTCTATCTTCTCAAGGAATTTTCTCTCGTTGGCAATGCTTTGAGGAAGTACAAATGTCAACTCTGCTATCAAAGCTGACAAATATCCTTTTCCAAACTGACTAGCAATAAGATTACCATCCTGGTCAAAAACATCTGTAAAAGCCTCGTCTTTGCCATAATCAATGTCCATACCGCAAACAGTATCAAGCCAGTCTATCTTCAGAATCGTTCCTTGTGAAGCCAATACTGTGTAAAATGGAATATACACAGATGTCTGGAACCCCAGCTTCTTATATTCATTAATTAATGTAGAGAAGAGTCGGTTAAGATCGACATTATTATTCCACAGCAAGCCGAATACATCTACCCAGTTTGTATACGGAACATTCTGAATAAAAGTAGACGTGATTTTTGCAAAGCCAGAATCCAACACTGGTTTGGAATTGCTACCAATTATATCACGAAGATAATCCTCAATATCTTTTATATCGTCTTCAGTAATAATATTCTGTTTAATATCATTGGAAGAGAAAGTACTCTTTAAGTTTAAGAGCTTTTGTCTTATTTCCTCTGTACTAAGCGATGTCTCTAAATTTATTTTTACATCATTATAGTAGGAATCCGCCAATAGTAAAATAATATCAACAACGGAGAGATTATTTACCTTGATATAATCATTCATTTTCTCGTTGATATCGTTTTTTATGGTAAACCTTGTTACGATACCAGTTGATTCTACCTTTGTGTTTTTGCCTCCACTGGGATTAATCTCATCTATAAAACTATATTCTTTTCCATTATTGGAAATTACGAATGGAGCATCAGATGTAGACAACAAGCTATTTATCAGATAAGATTTACCTACCTGACTCTCTCCATAAGCGGCAACGGCACAATTGACTGACAGAGCATTACCCACTCTTCGCAAGTATCTTCTGTCATCTTTAAGAGCCTCAAATGGAAATGATTCTACTCCGTATCTTTTAGCCCAATCTAAGGCTTTATTTATTATGTTTATATCTTTATTAATGTCATTCTGTATCATAACAAAACTCTTAAAAATCGAAAGAGCCAGTGTCTAACCAATAGTTGTAATTAATACCAAGGCTTTGAATATCCACTTCAAAATAATCTCTTGAAAATTCATTACCATTGGAATCTTCTACTGATTCAACACTTAACTTTTCAATGTCTTCACTATCTCTTTCCAAAGAAATTGTAAATGGCATTTTTAACTTAAATGTATCTATCTTCTCATTTAGAGCTGCAAGAACTTCACCATCTGTCATGTTTTCCCCCTTAGCCCTTGCCTTTTCTCTTATATTTTCTCTAAGTTTACAGGAATTAAAGTCTATGGCATATAGAATGCGAGATGGGTATGAGTCTAATCCTAATTGCCTAATCCTTAAATAAGAAGGCAACTCATTGACTACAATTTTTCCATTTGATTTTTGGGGAGTTATAATGTAGTCATTTCTTCTTCCTTCTCGTGCAGGTTCTATGTAGTTTACCGTTGACTTAAGTGCTTTCAAAGAACTAAGATCAAGCACAAAATCATTCATGCTTGAAAGTTTAGTCGAATAGTATGCAATGGCTCCTCCTATTGCTACTATAGTTTTTGGATTCTTTATATATCCCGTATTGTTACTAAATGGGTACCAGTCTCCTACATAATAGTTGTTTAAAACAATTAACTTGTTTGGGGCGACTGGATAGTATTTCAAGAACAGTTCTCTTATGGCTGGTAGAGAAGATGGTCTACCAGAGAGAATAACAATATCACAAGAACAAGCATACAATATTGCAGATATTTTCCGCAATAATGGTTCAAATTCACGCTTAACTATTGAAGAGACATAATCATAGTTGAAGTTCCACACCAACTTTGTTACGTCTATCCCCGTTTTGTTTTTAAAGCCGTCTAACACATATTGATTAGGTTCACAATCAGTGAATACATCTTTGTACTCAATTGTACAATCCCTGCTTTGACTACTGAGCAAACCTAAGAAGTAATTCATAAGAGGAACAGAATATTGCACATTGAAATCACGCCTCAGCTTTTTTTCTACAACTGTTTGACCATTGTAATCTGCACCAAAGAAATTCTTCATGAGTTGACGGTACTCTCGTTGCCCTAAATTACTTAAAGCTGCCCTAAATGCGCTGCTATTATTGCCTTCGTCAATAAGCATGACATTCTTCACAAGGGCTTTCAACATATCATCCCCTGCATAATAAAAACTGTCGTAAAATTTAGGTATTGGTTTTACCTCTGTCACATTATCCTCTTCGTATTTGTACTCGTTAATCATAAGGTCTGTGGTACCTGCACCAATATCAAGTGATCCGATAGTCAAAGTGGCATTCCCTTTCCCATACAAGTCAAAGAATTCCTTACAACAGCCTTTGTATTTTTGACTTATTTCACCATACATATAGACCAATTGCGAACAAGTAGCTTCGTCATAATACCAACTTTGCTCATCTTTGCAATATTTGGGATAAACTTCTGTAGCAATCTCTTTACCATAGAAAAGAGATATAAGACGAATCGCATCATTTGCGCACTTTACCATAGCTTCCCTTTCTAAATGCGACATAGCCGTAGGACAAGTAACGATGAGCCTACTTATTCGTCTTGGCATAGATTTATTGCCATGAGAATACCGATAATCATGTTCATTTACTTGCCCCCATGCTTGCAGCAACATTTCCAAGAAAGCTAAAGTCATTAACGAACGTCTTGAGTAGTGATATGAACTGCCACCGTTTCCGGTTTCATCTATAGTACCATCACTTCTCAAGAAATTACTTAAACCAGGAATATTGAGAATGCAATCATCAGCTGGTTCATCCTTCATCACCAGGAATCTCCATTCTTCTTTGCAAGGCATATTGTCCCAAAGGAATCGTTTAGGGCTTGAATATGTACATAACTTCTCCGTGTCATCATCAAGAGATGATGATTTACGGATTAAAGAGTTTGCTTCGTTTCCGAGTCTAACGAAACTTGGATAAACAAATTGCGGGCTATTATTAATTCCAAATCTTCCAAATTTTACTTTTCTAAAAGTAACACGCATATCGAAGGGATCGCTATACTTGCAAACTTTTGATTTCTCTCCATCTGTATTAATGAGGCTTGTATAATCAGTAAGTTCAAGAGGCTGGACATTCTTCAAAGACACTCCATCCTCTATTAAGATTGCCGTAGTTTTTGAATTACCGACGTCAACAACCATATCAACTTTACGATACTCAACGCCGTCGTCCTTGAATAATGTTACAGAAGGAAACAGAGAGTTCCTTACAATATAGTCAATTAAGTATATGTAAGTTGCTGAATATGCTGTTTTCTGAACATTTTTTCCTTTTATTTGAGATATTCTTTGAACTTCAGGGTGGGATAATTTCATGAGATGGGCATTAATGTATCCCCACTCTTCATTTGAGGAGCAGTAGTCCATAAGTTGGAAATCATTATCGCATACTTCAAACCTCATGTCTTTGCGATACTTGTCGGGAAACACTGGATATTCGTTATATTCATTTGCCTCGTAACCTGCCCTTGTATCGAAGGCCAATATTACATTATATTTCTTAATGCCATTATATTCACCTGCAGGCAGCAATTTCATTCTGCTCCAATTCAATGGACCGAATGACAATCTTTTGCTTGTCTTTTTGAAAAAATAAGGCACAGGAAGCCATTGATTCTCAAAGTCAGACAAACAACATTGTTTATCTTGAAAGTTGATTTTGTAAACTTCTCCGTCTATACCATCTGACATTTCATCATCTACCTTGATGGGGAAAATACCATCTTCCTTCAATATAGCTGTTGAAATTTCCTCTGAAGCCACATTAAAATAACCACCTTCGAAAATATCTTTCTTATTGTAGTATACATCTTGAGAGGCTAATTTATACACAGCATCCAAACGCCACTCTCCATTTTGCTTATCATACCATTCATGGAACCACATTTTATGTGGATCCTGCGTATTAACTTCTATCTGGAATGTCATTACATGTATTCCAGTATTGGCTATGAGAGAATATTCCATTGGTATATATATTACAATAGTTCAGTAACCTTTTAGTTAAAATCGTTAACAAATATGATGTTATATCTATACAGCAATTATATCTATCTATCAAATTCAGATAGCAAACCACCTTCTTTCACTCTTAAAAACGCTTTGGGTATATACGCGGTGGTGATGCAGCCTATCCCGTCGAGCTCGACGACGACACGCTGTTGACGAGAGACGCGAGCGACACGTCCTTCTATGCCACGGAAGTCGCCATCGGTGACGATGACATGGTCGCCATTCTTGAAGTGGCACAGGGAGCGATCGACGAAGAGAATGTGGTCGCTGTCGATGCTCGTCAGGCGGATGAAGTTGTCCATCTGCTTGTCGGGAACGGCGAGCGGGGGATTCGTGCCGTCGGCGTTGGTGCGGAAGTGATTGTAGTAGTAACTGAGATAGGCATTGGCAGGGGACGCGAGGGCAAGGTTAAGTCTTTCCTCCGTAGTCTGGACGAAGAGGAGATTGGGGATGAGCGGCTCTTGCACGCGTTTCTTCTTACCAGCAACCTCCTTTTCGGCATAATGCATGGGGAGATAGGAGTCGATGCCAACTTCTGTCAGCCAGTCCTTGGCCACTTGTTCGTGGTGGTAGGCCACACGCAGGACAAACCATTGTTTCTGTTGCTCCTGCTCACAATTGTCCTCTGCTGTCAAAGGAGCATTTTCTACCGACACCCCGGGCTTGTCTTGACTGGAGGTCGTGCGAGGGGTAAGCCGCGCACTGGAAAGGAGACTGCCGCCTTCTCGGCTGTACACATTAGACAACGTGTCCATAGGTTTTATGTTAGGTATATGAAAAAAGCGTGGAACCTTCGTCACCCGTTCCACACTTCGAGGCTCTGGTAATGCCCATTACTGTCAGAACGAGCAACGCAGAAGCCCACGCCTGTATGTATATCTCACCATTGGCATACCTTATATATAATAAGGTATACCTCCGGTTGGTGAATACACACCCATGGACATCTACCGCTGCCATGTTCTTTGACAGTAAGTGAAATTTACCAGATTTCGAAGTGTCAAGAACAAAGCGTCAAGTAAACGCCTTCATCATATATATGTTCCCCACAGTCAAGCCGCTCCTCATGAGCAACTCTTTCCTCCCTCTGCGGGCTTCTGCATTGACGGACAGCCACAAGGGACGCACTCTGCGTTCGGCGGATGGCTACACCCTGCATCAGCCGATAAGGTTTCGGACGTGGTTAACATTGGCAAATTTATGAAGAAATATTGAAAAAGCAAAATAATGAGACAGTTTTTTGAAGCCAATGAGAAAAAATGTTTTGCTTTGATGCGTGTCTCAATCTCTCTCAAATCGATGAATTTCCTTCAGACCACTTACAGACCATGCAGAGGTCTTAACAGACTACATAGGAATTCTAAAATATCCTAATAGACAGAAAGTTATCTGTACTTTATATTGTAAAATCAAAAGCAAATTCCTATTTTTGTGAACGATAAGAATAGAGCCGACCCTAAAAAGAGCCGACTTTTTTGTTTCACTAATACAATTTATGCCAATGAGTAAAACCTACATTCCAAAGATGGGACCTAAAAAGGCCGCGCTCCACCAGAGCGACGCAAGGTAAATTAAGACTATGTTTAGCTACTGCTATGGCAGTTATTTACTTCTTGTTATGAAATATTAAGAAAAAGACTCTTGCCTTTAACTTTTTATAAGTACATTTTTATCCGTAACTTTCCATAATTGGAAAGTTTTGTTTACCTTTGCGATGAACAACAATAGATAGGTAGATATGGAAAACAAGAGCTTAGGAATGATTATACGCGAGGAGCGAAAGAAGAAATGCCTTACACAAGCACAACTCGGCAGACTGATTGGTCTGAAGGAGTCTCGCGTTTCGAAGATTGAGCATGGTGCACCGATAACGCCAGAGGTGGCATCTTTCATTCTTGGCAAGATGGGGTCGGCATTGCAGATTAATGTCGTTGACAAATCAGGCTTTAACTCAGAGGAGAGTGATTTTGTCGTGTCAGTTATCAACAACTTCGCTGACGAGAAGAAGGTTCCTCTCACACAAGCCTACAGCTATATCGTGACTTTCAAGGGGATGGATTTTCTACGCCAATACCAGGACATTGAGAAGACCCTCAGCAATTATGAGATTGTCAATGATGTCTCACGTGTATGTGCCAATAACGGTGGTCGTCTATGATTCTCTATCACGGCAGTAACCAACTGATTACCAAAATAGACTTGTCAAAGAGCAAGGACTTCAAGGACTTTGGTCGTGGTTTCTGTCTGACTAAGGATTATACACGTGCAGTCGCCATGGCTCAGCGGACCACTGCTATTATTGGAGAAGGCTGTCCGGAAGTGTCACCGTTCATATTCAATCCATCAAGATGCCCCATCGATGTAAGGATAAAGAAGTTCGATGGCAGAACGGCTGAATGGGCGCTCTTTGTGCTAAGGAAAAGAGTACTCTTCATGCCTACAAGCATGACTATGACATTGTAATCGGTCCTGTTGCTGACTCGCGTGTAGATGCCATATTACAGGAATATCGTAGGAGCTACGGCGACGTATACGCCAATAGCACTAACCTCAACAAATTGGCAAAACAGTTGAAATATCCTGGCCCGGAGTACATACAATACTGCTTTTGTACAGAAAAAGGAATTAGACAATTAATTTTAGACTTATGATTACAGATAAACTCGAAATAGAGAAATTGCTGTCAAGACTCACAACGTACATTGCCAATAAGCTGCACCTGTCAACCATGGCAGCTGTCGGAGCAGTATGCATGTCAAAGGTAGCCAATGAGTTGGCAGGTGGAAAGATACCAGAAGGAACGACCTTCGAAGATTTGTCAGAACGACTATTCAAAGAGGTAACGATGGCACAATGAGGAGCCTATGACAGTAAAAACGTACTATAAAAGAGCTTCGACTAATGACTTCCACACGGTCCTGCGCCTTATTGACAATGGTAAATGGCTGAACGAAAGACCCTACCACGTCATCCATAGAGTAGCGAGACTGCCACACCACCATGGGGGAATGAACGATCTGACCGACTGATGCTTCTCTAAGGAAAGCAATATCCTTATAGACACGCTTAGTGACAATACCGTAATGCACCGCCTCACAAAGAACTGCTGAACTTATTGCGGCCTCATTCATTTGCAAAACGGAGACCAACGGCAGGCATATCAGAAATCAGAAGTTGTCTGAAAACGAAATGGTGTCCTAAAGCATCGCATTGTGAGATTTTCGTTATCCATCTCCGCTTTGCGGGTCGCGGACGGCCACAAGGAACCGTACCCTGTAAAAACACTTGGTATGGTTGTGCTGTGTTTCGGTCAAGCAAAGGTCACGCCATGCGGAAGAGCAAGCGGCGATAACCTTAACTTGCGTCTTCACACTCTGTCAACCTGCCTCACGCCTTTCACGGCCTTTAGCTTCTTTACGAGTTGATTGAGGCGTGCCGTGTCTTCCACTTGGATGGTGAGGTTGCCAGAGAAGAGACCGTCGTGAGAATCGATATTGATAGACCTCATCACTATCTTCTCATCCTTTGAAATGATATTGGTGATATTGGAGACTATGCCAATGTCGTCGTGCCCCACCACGCGCAAGGTGATGGCATACTTCGACGAGCCTTTTCCAGCCCAGCGCGCCCTCACTATGCGATAGCCAAACCTGCGGCGCATTTCTGGCGCGTTCGGGCAGTCTTGCCTGTGCACCTTTATGCCGCCGCCAGCGGTGACGAAGCCGAAGATAGCGTCGCCATAGATAGGATGACAGCACGGCGCGAGCTGATAGTCGATGCCCTTGAGGTTTTGGTCTATGGTGAGCACGTCGTCGCTCTCGTGGGTCAGCTCCTCTTGAGGACTCTCAAAGTTGAACTGGTCGGCCGACACTATCTCCTTGTCCTTGTTCTCCGTATGGTCGCGCACCTCCACATATTTGGCAATAACGTCGTTGGGGTCAAGTTTTCCGTCGGCTATCTGCTTATAGAAATCGGACACCACCTTGAACCCCATCTTCTTCACGAGATGCGCCATGATGCTCTCCTCAGCCTCGATGTGCTTGTTCTTGAAACGCCGCTCCAGCAGCTCCTTAGCATAGAGACCGTCCTTCTGCTGTGTCTCTTTCAAGGCAAGCCTTATCTTCGACTTGGCCTTTGGCGTCACCACTATCGACAGCCAGTCGCGTTTTGGCTTCTGGTTGCTTTGCGTTACCACTTCCACGGTATCACCGGAATGCAGCTCCTGCCTCATTGAGACAGCCTTGCCGTTGACCTTGCCGCCAACACAGGCATTGCCTATATTGGAATGGATGCGATAAGCGAAGTCGAGCACCGTGGAACGGGCCGGGAACTTGAACAGGTCGCCACGTGGCGTGAACACGTAGATGTCGTCTGGCTGCAACGACATCTTGAACTGGTCCATCACCTGAAGGTTGTCGCCTGCCTCCAACGCGGCACGTATGTTGGCAAGCCATTCGTCCATCTGGCCACCACTTTTTATGCCCTTGTAGCGCCAGTGGGCCGCGAGGCCATGCTCGGCTATGTCGTCCATTCGCTCGGTGCGTATCTGCACCTCCACCCATTTGTTTTGCGGACCAAGCACAGTAATGTGCAAGCTCTCGTAACCATTCGACTTGGGCACCGATAGCCAATCGCGCAATCGCTTCGGGTTAGGTTGGTACATGTCGGTTATGATGGAGTAGACCTGCCAACACTGTTGCTTTTCCATCTCGAGAGGCGAGTCGAGGATAATGCGTATGGCAAAGAGGTCGTAGATGCCCTCAAAGCCACACTGCTGCTTCTTCATCTTCTGCCAGATGGAGTGTATAGACTTGGTGCGCCCTTTCATGTGGAACTTCAACCCTGCCTTTTCCAGCTTGTCACGAATAGGGCCAATGAAGTGGTCGATATATGCGTCGCGACTTGCCTTTGTGGCGTTGAGCTTCTCTTTTATCATGTAGTAGGCGTCGTGCTCCATGTACTTGAGCGAGAGATCCTCAAGTTCCGACTTCAGCGTGTACAAGCCGAGTTTGTGGGCAAGGGGCGCGTAAAGATACGAAGCCTCTTCCGACACCTCACGCCTCGCGTCGGCCATCGGCGTGTCGCGAATGAGACGCATCACGCACACACGGTCGGCAATCATGATGAGTATGACGCGCATGTCCTCGGCAAACGACAACAGCAAGTTGCGGAAGTTGTCGCTGCCAATCACGGGATTCTTGTCGTAGAGATGCTGTATCTTGTAGAGCCCATGGACGATGTGCTCCACGGTTTCGCCATATTTCTCGGCCACTTCCACGAAGTTGTCCACATGGCATGCCCACAAGAGCGTGGCTATCACCGACTCGCGGCGCAAGCCAATCTCATCGACGCAGATGCGTGCCGTCTCCATGGCTGTGACTATCGGGTTCAGTCCGAACACGTCGCGACTAACGTGGCCATCAGCGATGGCCTTGCGCAGGCTCGCCTTGAGCTTGGCCATGTCATCGCGCGGCATAGCGTCGCCGACCTTGTCGAAGATATATCGGCGCAACCGCCATACCTCGTCAAGCTCTTCACGAGTAAAAACAAAAGGCTTGTCTTCCATTTTTCATTCCTTTAAGTTATCCCACTTTTGTGATCAACACTGTTTCATCGTCCGCGCCCGACGCGAGGCGTAATCATTATTCAGCCAAGCACTTGTCGAGTTCGGCTTCGATGGCCTTGCGGTCGAGATGCTGACCTATGAACACTATCTTCTGCATACGGTCGCCGACCTTCGTGTCCCAATCTTTCTTCACGTCGGGATTCTTGTCGAGGAAGTCGGCAAGCTCGTCGGCAGGCATCGTGGCATACCATTGACCAGCGTTGGTAATGTTGAACTGCTTGCCTGACTGCTCAAAGAGGTAGCACGTGTCCTTCTCGTCAGCGAAGTAGCACATGCCCTTGGCACGCACCACGCCCTTGGGCCATTTGGTAGACACGAACTCGTCGAAATCGCCAAGGCTCATCGGGGCACGACGCTTCCACACGAAAGTCTGGATGCCATATTCCAGGGCCTCGCCGCTCTCCTCGTTCTCAAGCTCGTCGTCATCGTCTTCCATGGCCTCAATCCAGCGAGCCGACGTAGCCACCTTGTCGAAATTGAAGAGATGCGTGTTGAGAATCTTGTCGAGATCCACGTCGCCATAGTTGCACTCGTAAATCTCCGCCTTAGGTTGTATGGCCTTGATCACGGCACGAAGATGGCAAAGCTCCTCTGGCGACACCTCGGATGCCTTATTGAGCAAGATGATGTTGCAGAACTCTATTTGCTGGATTACGAGGCTCTCAAGGTCGTCCTCGCCCATGTCCGGCTTCTGCAAGGCATCGCCAAGGCCAAACTCGTCGCGCATGCGAAGGGCGTCAACAACGGTCACGATGGAGTCGAGACGCGCCACGCCGTTCATCATGATTTTCTCGGGAATCATGCGCGGATAAGTGGATATGGTCTGCGCGATGGGGGCGGGCTCGCAAATACCCGACGCCTCGATGACGATATAATCGAACTTCTTTTGGTTGATGATGTCGTTGAGCTGTTGCACGAGATCCATCTTGAGCGTGCAACAGATGCAGCCGTTCTGCAAGGCCACGAGCGAGTCGTCTTTTTGTCCAACCACTCCACCGTTCTCAATGAGAGAGGCGTCGATGTTGACCTCACCTATGTCGTTGACGATAACGGCAAACTTTATACCCTTCTCATTCTTTAATATTCGATTGAGAAGGGTAGTCTTACCGCTGCCCAAATAACCCGTGAGCAGCAAAACGGGTGTTTCCTGTCTTTCCATTGTGTTTTTGCATTCATGGCCAAGCGGCCGGTATTTGTTGCAAAAGTACAAAAAAGGTGCCAAAAGCGTGGCTTGAAAGACAAAGATTAATGTTTCAGAAGCATAATATTTCCTAAAGGTCGTTCTTCATCTCCCAACCTGTAATTGTAGAGACCACTGGGATGAGCGTGGACGCTATCTTCTGATGGCCTTTCCAGTTGGGATGCCAGTCTGATCCAATGTCGTGACCTTTGACCACGACACCGGGCATTGGCTCGGTCACACGCACGTTTTTCATGCCCGCCACATTCTCGCCAAGCTCTTTAAGGGCGGCAAGAAGGAAGATGTTGGCAGAATGCGGAGTTACGCAAAGCACGGGCAGGTCATTTCCATAATGGCTTTTCACCGTTTTGATAAGTTTTACGTATTTGCTCACGTAGTCGGCAGGAGCGCCATTCCTGGAGAAATCGTTTGTACCGAGGTTGATAATCACGAGATTCGGGCGATACTGCTTGAAATCATAGGCCACGGAATCGTGGTCGTCGAACAGCAATGGATAACGCTGGCTCATGGTGCGCATGGTCTTTCCGGCATAGTTGCGCGCGACACCCATGCCCGAATGAGCCACTATCACGTAGTCGGCATCGAAATAGCGTGCCAGGGCACAAGCGTAAGCCTTGTCGCAGTTCTCGGTCTTCAGCTCGAAGTGGCTGTCCTCAGTGCCCTCAGAGCCATAGCCGCACGTATAGCTGTCGCCTATCACCTCTATCAAACGGCTTTTCCGCGGCACCGCCTTAAACGAGCCTTTGCTGCCTGCCGTGAACGAGAAGATGGTGGAACGGCCATACTCGCCCTCTGTCACCTTCTGCAGACGCAGGCGGTGAGTGCCTTTTCCAAGGTTCTTGGCGAGCACAATGTCGTGAGGTTCCTTGCCCGTGAAGCGCAACTTTCCCATGAGCTTGCCGTCTATGAACACCTGATGGTAGCTCTCACCCTCTTCACTAACTCTTGCCGCGATGGAAGAGCCTGTAAAATCGGTTTGCACATAGGTGCCAACCCAGTCGTAGCTCACGGCGCCATTGTCCATGCGCTGCACACGTCCCGTAAAACTGATGTTAGGGTCATTGGCCTTCACCGTGCGATCGGCAAAGGCAACACTCGTGGCCATGAAAAGCGCGAGTGCCAAAGATATTAGTTTTCTCATTGATTAAATATAAGATTGTCATATTGTCGGTAAACGATTGTGGGTAGCCAACATTGGCTACCCACAATAATTATAAGACAGGGCAAGCCTCCTCGCAAGCGGACCGACTATTTCTTTCGCTGCGACTTGCGGTTGGCTCTCTGCTCACGGTATTTGGCTTTTTGCCTGGCAGAGCCAGAGCCGTGTGCTCCGGTCACATATTTTTTTTTCTTGGCTTTGGTTCTCACCTTGTCATCATCTTTCTTCTGGCCTGAAGCCTTCTTGAAACTGATGCCATTGACGAGAAGCTCCTCGAAGTCATCCATGCGGCACAAGTTTAGTGGTGGAACAGGCGCACGTGTGTCATTGCCATTGCGATGCCGTATTTGTCGCAGGTGTCAATGACATTGTCGTCGCGAATAGAACCGCCGGCCTGGGCTATAAACTCCACCCCACTCTTGTGGGCGCGCTCAATGTTGTCGCCGAAGGGGAAGAAAGCATCTGAGCCAACACACACGTTCTTGTTCTGCGCGATCCACTCTTTCTGCTCAGGACGGAGGAATGGCTCCGGCTTCTCCGTGAACCACTGCTGCCAAGCGCCATCGCGCAACACGTCCTCATATTCCTCTGAGAGGTACACGTTGATACAGTTGTCTCGGTCGGCGCGGCGGATATGATCCTTGAAAGGCAAGTTGAGCACTTTCGGGCTCTGCCTCATCCACCACTCGTCTGCCTTGCTGCCTGCCAAGCGCGTGCAGTGGATTCGGCTCTGCTGACCGGCTCCGATGCCGATAGCCTGTCCGTCCTTGGTGTAGCACACGGAGTTTGACTGGGTATATTTCAACGTAATCAAGGCAATCTTCAAGTCGCGAATGGCCTCTGGCGTGAACGTCTTGTTCTTCGTTGGCACGTCCTCGAAGAGCTTGGGGTCGGAGAGATCCACGTTGTTGCGGCCTTGCTCGAAAGTCACACCAAACACCTGCTTGCGTTCCACTGGCTCTGGCACATAGTCGGGGTCTATCTTTATGACGCAGTAAGTACCCTTGCGTTTGGCCTTCAATATCTCAAGAGCCTCGGGAGTGTAATCAGGGGCTATCACGCCATCGCTGACCTCTCTCTTGATAAGCTTGGCCGTAGCCTCGTCGCAAGTATCGCTCAAGGCACAGAAGTCACCGTAAGAACACATGCGGTCTGCACCACGCGCGCGAGCATAGGCATTGGCAAGCGGTGTCAGCTCGAAATCCACATCATCAACGAAGTAGATTTTCTTCAGCGTGTCGCTCAGTGGGAGGCCCACTGCCGCGCCAGCCGGACTGACGTGCTTGAACGAAGCGGCGGCTGGCAGACCTGTCGCGGCCTTCAGTTCCTTGACAAGCTGCCAAGAGTTGAGAGCATCGAGAAAGTTGATGTAGCCGGCACGTCCATTGAGAATTTCCACTGGAAGCTCACCGTGCTCCATGAAGATGCGTGCGGGCTTCTGGTTTGGGTTACACCCGTACTTTAGTGCGTATTCCTTCATTATTAATTGATATTTAATGAATGTTGTGGCAAAGGTAAGAAAAAAAGTCGTATCTTTGCCGCGCGTTACAGAAAAAGTATGTGAGAAAAATGAAAAGAGACTTGAAACTTCTTATTGAGACAACAGGCAAGAAGGCAAAGGAAGGAAAGCATGAGCTTGAGCACGACCTCGAGGGCCTATCCAAAAAGTTGTTGAGGCATCACATCAACTTGAGCGTGACCTCATTGAAGAAACTCCTTGAGCTTGTCACGGGCAAACGCAAGTTATCATTGGCCGCTCGCGACCGTCTGGCCCTCTTCGCGGGGTTCCAAAGCTGGAGCGACCTTGAGGATGCCATCCACGGAAACACCGACGCAAGCGTCAACTACAAATAACGGAAAAAAGGAAAGAGCCGTTCCTCCAAATGGAAGAACGGCTCTTTTTTAGCTTTGTCAAGCGCAATATTATTCGCCAGTGACGACACGCTTCTCCTGGATGCGAGCAGCCTTACCAGTGAGCTTACGCAGATAGTAAAGCTTAGCGCGACGCACCTTACCGTACTTGTTGACCTCGATGTGGTCAATAGCGGGAGACTCAGCGGGGAAGATACGCTCTACACCCACCGTGCCAGACATCTTGCGCACTGTGAAACGCTTCTTGTCTCCGTGGCCGCTGATCTTGATCACGACACCACGATAGAGCTGAATACGCTCCTTTGAACCCTCGACGATTTTGTAAGCGACAGTGATAGTGTCACCTGCCTTGAATGCAGGAATCTGCTTGCCGGTTGCAAATGCTTCCTCAGCAACTTTAATTAAATCCATTGTTAATTGTAATGATTAAATGTTGTCCGTCGCTCCAACCCGACATAGCCTGGGAACACTTCTCCCAACCAGCGGTCGAGCCGAAAAGCTGTGCAAAGATACTGACTTTTAGCGTAATAGAAAACTTTTAGGCGGTTTTCTATCCTTTTTTAACACTTTATCTTCATTTTAGATGTGCAAGGGTGAGCCTCATCTTGCCTATATAGATGCCGCTCTTGCCGTTCTGGTCGTCGGGCGTGGGGTTGCCGTCAGCGTTGTCGACATATCTGAGCTTCTTGAAATAAGTGTGACTGTGGCCCCCAAGCACGAGGTCGATGCCGCGCGTATGGCTTATCACTTCCTGGTCGCCCATGCCATTTTCTTCCCATCCCAAGTGTGAGACGCAAATCACGAGGTCGCAACGCTTCTTCTTCAGTATGTCAACCATCTCCTGTGCCGTTGCCACGGGGTCGAGATATTCCGTAGAACGGTAATTGTTGTGGTCCACAAGGCCATCGAGCTTTGGCGCGAGACCAAACACGCCTATTTTCACGCCGTCGCGCTTGATTATGACATAAGGCTTCACTATCTTGTCGAGGTCGTATTCATGAAAGCGATAGTTGGCGCACACCACCGGGCAGTTGAGCTTCTTGAACAGGCGAGCCATGTTTTCCAGGCCGAAGTCAAACTCGTGGTTGCCGATGGTAACGGCATCATAGCGCATCATGTTCATCAAGCCCACCTCAACGTCGCCTTTGAACAACGTGTAGTAAGGCGAGCCTTGCGAGAAGTCGCCACTGTCGAAGAGCAAGAGACTTGGGTCTTTCGCGCGCTCTTCCTTGAGCATTGCCACACGGCGCAAGAAGCCTCCACGCCCGGCTTGCAGGGTATCGGCAAGGTGGGGCGACAACGGCATGACACAGCTGTGGGTGTCGTTGGTGTGGAGGATGGTGAGCCGCTTCTGCGCGAGCATGGTGACGCTGCAGCAAAGCAAGAACATCACCGCGGCGTGCCTTAATGTATTGGAGTGCCCAAATATATTAATGTGTAAGAATATGTATCTTGACGTTTTCATCTTTTTGGTTTTTCTTCTCTGTATCATTTGATTATTCCGCTTGGCTCATTCCACCGTGACTCTGCCTTCAACCTTTGAGTCCACGGCCTGGCCTTGCGCTTTCTTCTCCTCAAAATATTTCACAATGACATGTCTCACGTCGTTGGCCTCGCCTGTTGGCGACACGACATTGGTCTTCGACTTGAACGCCGTCAACCCGTCGTTGCCCTGTGCCAAGTAGTCGAGCGTGGCCACGCGATAATTCTTTTGTGGGTCAATGGCCTTACCGTCAAGTGTCACCGACTTCAGCGTGCCGTCTTTGGCTATGGCCATCCTCACGCCGTGGCTCACGCCCTCGCCATGACGCGCCGCCATCTCCTTGAAGAGCTGAAGCGTCTTCTCGCCCGTGAGGGTCAGGAAACAGATGTGGTTCTCAAAAGGTGCCACGTTGAGCACGTCGCCATAGGTTACCTTTCCCTCTGGCAGCGACGCGCGTATGCCGCCCATGTTGTAGACTCCGAAATCGGGTGCCTCGTTGAATTGCTTGCCTCCCCACACGAGTATGTCGGCGAGCAGGTTGCTGAGGTCACTCTCAGGCCTGCTGGCTCTCATGGGATGTGCCGTGGAGCCTACCACGGGCGACATTTTCTCGTCCACCTGGCGCTCATACGGCTTTAGGAACTCCGCGGCTTGGGCGTCTGGCTTGGCGTCGTAACGGTTGTCAACGAGCACTCGGGTGCGATCCACGCTGATAAGGCGGTAAGGGGTGTGGCAAGACGTGGCAAGCAAGAGCGCCACGACTGGTAGAAAGTTCTTTATCGAATATCTCATTATAGTATGTGTATTTATCATGATAAGCGTTTCATTCAAAATAGAAAGTCAAGGCTATCATCTTTGAACGGGCCTTGCTCACGGAGGTGGCGAAGACACGTGTTGATGGGTCATTGAGGCGAGCGGCGTGACCAGTGTCAAGGCTGTTGGTCAGACCAAACATGAACTTCAGCTCTGGCCTCAACTTGAAAAACGGCAGGTAGAAGTCGCATCCCAAGCCTGTCTCAAAGTAAAGGTCATAACGCTTGAGCTTTATGATGTCATCGCTTTTCCCGCTCAGGTTTACCACAGGGCTGATGCCCGCCATGACATACGGGCGGTGGTTGCCAGAGCGTTTCGCGGCATAAATCAGGTCCATGGAGCAGGCTATATACACCGACTTGAGGTTTTGTGTCCTGCTTGCCATGCTGTCGGGCACCTCCGTGCCAACGTTGTGAAACGTGACGTGGCGACTACCGAAATACAAGGTCGGTGCAAGGCGAAAAGAGAGATAGGTGCCCAAGCGCGCCTCTCCAAGCACGCCGACATTGAAACCGTAGTCGTAGCGGTCTTGGTCGGTGGTTATCGTGTATGTCTGCGTGGTGCCATCGGCAAGCGTCACCGTTTGCGGCCCCACGCCGACAAGCTCCAAGTCTTGGGCGTGAGTGCCCACGAGGATGCCGAAATGGAATGGGCGCAAATCAGTATAAGGACGGTTCTGCACCGTGCGGTCTTGGGCTGCCACACTGACTGCTATCAGGAAAGAGAGTATCGCGCAAAATAATTTCTTCATATTATATACAACGTGGGAAATGCCATTTTATTGTATAAGATAGGCTGCACTATCTTGGCCAATAATACCAAATATAAGGTATCAGAATGTTAAAAACGGAAAAAAAACATACCTATTTGTAGGTATTTAAGCAAAAGTCATTATCTTTGCAATACCACACTGAGGTAAGCCAGCTTTATAGCCGTAAGGCACTCGTGAGGACAACATTACAAAAACATTATTAATTTATAAACGTAAAAGAATTATGGCATACGTAATTGGTGACAACTGTGTCGCATGCGGAACTTGCATCGACGAGTGCCCAGTAGGAGCTATCTCTGAGGGCGACATCTATCACATCAACCCCGACGAGTGCACAGAGTGCGGCACATGCGCTTCTGTTTGCCCCAACGAGGCAATCAGCCTTCCTGAGTAAATCTTCCATTTATAAAGGATAAAGTAAAGGCGCGCCTAAAGCCACATGGCTTTGGGCGCGCCTTTCTTGTTTGCCTTGCTTACTTCTGCACAAACCACAGAGGGGTGCCTCGGAGCACCAACGGTGTAGTGCTTTTATCAAATGTGCCATCAATGTAGGCGCCATAAGCTATGAGCTGCAACTGCATGATTCTCGACGTGGAGTTGTACTGACCGAAGGAATAGGAGTTGTTTGCCGCGAACACGAGCTTTATCTCATGCTTCGCGCCACCATAAGTGACATTATAAGTAAGGCCAGTGGGGTTGATAAGCCACTGCACCGGGTTCATGTTGACAAAGCCCATGTAGCAGTTCATCGGCTTGGATGGCTGTGCCGCTATGGCATTGCGAATCTCCTTGTGCTCAGCGCTGGTGGTGTCAATCAACGACGCTACGGCCTTGGCTGATACGTTGTTCAAAACCATTGTTGAGTCTGACGTGATATTCCACGACGCGGGAATGCTGTCGGTCTTGCTGTTGCCATTGTTGGCCTTGCCGGCGACATAGACCAACTTGCCTGAATGAGGGCCGGCCACTGCGAAATAGCATTGCTGAATCTGCTCTTTAGTGAGGCTTCGATTGCTGTTGTCATCGCTGTTAAAGCATGAGGTCATGCCGAAAACCGTGAGCACTGCGGAAAGGAAGATTCCGAAAATCTTGAATGTTCTCATTTTTTATTATTTACGATTTGATTAATTTGTCACGAGATGTTGCCGTCATGGCATAAGCCTGACTACCAAAGTAAATGCAAGGCTTATGAAAACCTTGCATCAACTATCCGAAAAAAGCGTTAAAAATCAAACTTTACCTCTTTCATTATTTGCCTTGTAGCCCCAGCCAGACTCTCAACAAAGCCTCCGGCCCTCTCGCGGCTTTGCTCAAGGGCCTTGTCGTCGGCAAGTTTCCGCATGACGCCCACGAAGTCGTCATAACCGGTTATCTCGAAACCTCCACCGGCCTTGAGCAGTCCTTGCACCTCCTGGAAGTTCTTGTTGTTTGGCCCGAAGATGACAGGCTTCCCCCAAACAGCCGCTTCCAGCACGTTGTGGATGCCAACCCCGAAGCCTCCGCCCACGTATGTGACATCGGCGTAGCGATATATGCTCGACAAGAGGCCGAAACAGTCGATGATGAGACACTCGGCCCCAACCACGTTCTCGGTTGTGGCCTCGGTGTAGCGCACGGTCTTGCGCTCAAGCTTGCCAAGTATCTGCTTCATGTGGTCATCACCTATCACGTGTGGGGCTATTATGAGCTTCCAGTCGCGGTGCTCGTTGAAATATCTTATGAAGATGTCCTCGTCGGGAGGCCAGCTGCTTCCGGCAATGAAGACATGGGGCCGTTCCTCGGCGGTGCCGCCGACAAAATTCTCCACTATCGGCAACGACTTGCCCGCGTCCCTGATTTGCAGCACTCGGTCGAAACGCGTGTCTCCAGTCACGGAAACGCAGTCAATGCCAATGGATTTCAGCAAGTCGCGGCTCTCCTCGTTTTGTACGAAGAAATGGGTGAAGCAGTCCAGCACCTTGCCGTAGCCCTTGCCGTAGGCGCGGAAGAATATCTGGTTTGGGCGGAAGATGCTCGACACCGAGAACGTGGGCACATGGCGCCCTTTCAGCATGTGCAAGTAGTTGGACCAGAACTCATACTTGATAAAGAACGCCATCACCGGGTTGGTCAGCCGCAAGAAGCGGCGGGCGTTGCGCTTGGTGTCTATGGGCAGATACACCACGACGTCAGCGCCATCATAGTTTTTCCGCACCTCGTAGCCCGACGGCGAGAAGAACGTGAGCAATATCTTGTAGCCAGGATGCTCGCGCCGTATCGCCTCCATTATGGGTCGGCCTTGCTCAAACTCGCCCAATGATGCCGCGTGGAACCATATATACATGGCGTTGGGGTCTATCTTTTCGCGCAACACGCGGAAAGTCTGGTGTTCGCCTTTCCACATGGTGCGCACCTTCTTCGAGAAAAACGACGCCACCCACACGCCAATGTTGTATAGAATGATAAACAGCTCGTACATCAGCCCAACACCTCAATAGCTTTCTCCATTCGCTTTATGGTCTCCTCCTTGCCGAGGAAAGCCGAAATGTCGAACATGCCCGGGCCTTTGCCAATGCCCACGAGGGCCAGACGCCACGCGTTCATCACGTCGCCCATCTTGTATCCCTTGTCGGCTATCCACTTCTCCACCACGGGTTCCTGTCCCTCCACGGAGAAGTCGCCTATGCCCTTGAGCACGTCTACGAGCTCCGTCATCTGCTGGGCCGAGAAGTCTTTCCAGCGCTTCTTTGCCGTCTTCTCGTCGTAGGCCGTCGGGGCGATGAAGAAGAAAGAGCACAGTGGCCACAACTCCTTCACGAAGTTGACACGGTCTTTCATCATGCGCACCACCTGCCTTACGCGGTCAAACGACTCGTCGATGCCGTTGTTGGCCACTATCGGGGCGAAGAGCGTGGCTATCTCGTCGTCGCTCTTGCGCAGGATATACTCGTGGTTGAACCAGATGCCTTTTTGGTAATCGAACTTCGCGCCACTCTTCGAGCACTTGGTGATGTCGAACGCCTTTACCAGCTCGTCGAGCGAGAACAGCTCTTGGTCGGTGCCGGGGTTCCAGCCCAAGAGGGCGAGGAAGTTGACCACGGCCTCTGGGAAATATCCGCTCTCGCGATAGCCCGACGACACCTCACCCGTCTTGGGGTCGTGCCATTCGAGCGGGAAGACCGGGAAGCCGAGTCGGTCGCCGTCGCGCTTCGACAGCTTGCCCTTGCCCTCCGGCTTGAGCAGCAACGGCAGGTGGGCGAAGCGAGGCATGGTGTCTTCCCAGCCAAACGCCTTGTAGAGCAGCACGTGAAGCGGCGCGCTCGGCAGCCACTCCTCGCCACGTATGACATGGGTTATCTCCATCAGGTGGTCGTCCACGATGTTGGCGAGATGGTATGTGGGCAGCTCATCGGCGCTCTTGTAGAGCACCTTGTCGTCGAGGATGTCGCTCTTCACGCACACGTCGCCACGAATGAGGTCGTTGACGTGAATTTCCTCGCCTGGCTCCACCTTGAAGCGGACGGTGTATTGCGCGTCGCTGTCGAGCAGCTGGGCCACCTCTTCCTTAGACAGCGTGAGGGAGTTGCGCATCGACATGCGGGTGTGGGCGTCGTACTGGAAGTTTTTCACCTCCTCGCGCTTTTTCTCCAGTTCCTCAGGCGTGTCAAAGGCTATGTAGGCCTTGCCGTCGTCGAGAAGCTGCTTCACGTATTTCTTGTATATCTTGCGACGCTCGCTCTGGCGATAAGGGCCGTGGTCGCCGCCGAACGACACGCCTTCGTCGAACTTGATGCCGAGCCATTTGAACGACTCTATGATATAGTCTTCTGCCCCTTGCACGAAACGATGGCTGTCGGTGTCCTCAATGCGGAACACGAGTTCTCCACCATGCTGGCGGGCAAACAGATAGTTGTACAAAGCCGTGCGGACTCCGCCAATGTGGAGCGGACCTGTTGGACTTGGGGCGAAACGCACCCTGACTTTTCTTTCTGACATATCGAAGAATAAATGTTTTTGAGGAACATCGCTTATGGTTCCTCTTGAAATTATTTTTTGCAAAATTAATACTTTTTTTCTGCTTTGATTGATTTTTTTCGTATTTTCGCAGCAAAAACACATAGGCACCATCATAAAGCGCCGCATTTAAGTCAGCCACATGAACACTTTCAAGAAAATCATAGGGCAAGAGGAGAACATCTGGCACAGCCTGGCCATCCGCGCCGGCCTCGTGTTTCTCACCTCTTTCATCATCATCTGGTTTCTTCCACGCAACGAGGCCAAGCAATACGCCTACGAGATTGGCGAGCCTTGGCATTATGGCACGCTGATAGCGAAGTTCGACTTCCCTGTCTACAAGACCGACGAGACGGTGCAACGTGAGCGCGACTCGCTGCTACATTCCTTCCAGCCTTACTACAACTACGACAACAGCGTGGAGTCGGTGCAAACGGCCAAGCTGAGGGTCGAACTGACAAAGGCCGGCACGCTGCCGCCGGGATTCGCGCAGGCCTTGATAGAAAAGCTGCACCAGCTCTACCAGACGGGCATCATGGGGACACCGCAATACAACTCGTTCAACAACGACACCACGTCGCAGATAAGGGTGGTCTTCGGCAAGGATGCGGAGTCGAGGAAGGTGAGCCTCATCTATTCCACCATGACGGCCTATGAACTGCTGTTGGACGACAGCTATCTCTCCAAAGAGCGGCTGCTGATGCAGAGGCTCAACATGAACGACTACATAATGCCCAACCTCATACTCGACCGCAACCGCACGGAGACGGCACGCAACGACTTGCTGTCGGGCATATCGCCGGCGAGCGGAATGGTGATGGCCGGGCAGAAAATCATTGGCCAGGGCGACATGGTAGACGACTACAACTATCGCGTGCTCAACTCCATGGAGAAGGAGATTGACCGGCGCCAGGTCGGCAAGTCGCAGATAACGCGCCATTTCGTGGGCAACATCATCTACGTGATCTCGTTCATGCTGCTCTTCACGCTCTACCTGACGCTCTTCCGCCGCGACTATTTCTCCAAGCCAAGGTGCGTGGCCATGCTCTACACCTTCATTGCCTTGTTCCCGCTCTGCGTGTCGCTGATGATGGAGCACAGCTATTTCAGCTTCTCCGTCTACGTGCTGCCGTTCGCCATGGGGCCAATCTTCGTGCGCATCTTCATGGACTCGCGCACGGCGTTCGTCACCCACCTCATCACCGTCCTCATATCGGCGTGCGCCCTGCGCTATCAGTTCGACTTCATCATCATCCAGACCATTGCCGGCCTCATCGCCATCTACTCGCTGCGCGAGGTGTCTACGCGCTCGCAGATATTCCGCACGGCGCTATGGGTCTTCGTGGCAACATGCGCCATGTATTTCGCGCTGAAACTCATGGAGAGCAACGGCGACATGAGGTTCGGGCGGAGCATGTACTACCACTTCCTCATCAATGGCGTGCTGCTGCTCCTGGCCTACCCTCTCATGTTCGTGGTGGAGAAGACGTTTGGTTTCGTGTCGGTGCTGACGCTCATCGAACTGTCTGACACCAACAAGGGGTTGCTTCGCAAGCTGTCGGAGATAGCCCCTGGCACCTTCCAGCACTCCATCACCGTGGGAAACCTCGCATCGGAGATAGCCAACAAGATAGGGGCAAAGGCCACCCTCGCCCGAACGGGCGCGCTCTACCACGACATAGGCAAGATAAAGAACCCGGCGTTTTTCACCGAGAACCAGCAGGGCGGCATGAACCCGCACGACAACCTAACCGAGAAAGAGAGTGCGAGGATAATAATAGCCCACGTGACCGACGGCGTGAAGCTTGCCGAGGAATACAACTTGCCGGTGGTGATTCGCGACTTCATACTGACGCACCACGGCTGTGGGATGTCTAAGTATTTCTACATAAAATATCAAAACGAGCACCCAAACGAGGTGGTCGACAAGAGCACGTTCACCTACCCTGGCCCCAACCCTTCGACGCGCGAGCAGGCCATACTCATGATGGCCGACTCGTGCGAGGCGGCTTCTCACTCGCTGAAAGAATATACCGAGGAGAGCATAGCCAAACTGGTGAACCAACTGGTGGACCAGCAGGTCAAGGACGGGTTGTTCAGCGAGTGCAAGATAACGTTCTACGACATAGCCGTGGCAAAACAGGTGCTCATAGAGCGGCTCAAGGCCATCTACCACACGCGAATACAATACCCAGAAAGGATAGTAAAAGAATAATAACGAAAAAAAAGTTGCCTCGCCCATGCAATCTTTCGCCATCAACGGCATTTATGTAGTCGAGACAAAGCATAACATTATATATTAATATCATAAAAAACATACCATGATGAACAAAGCATTTGCCCAATTGGGCTACGCGGCCATGACGACGGCAGTGGCCGCCCTGACGCTCGGATCGTGCGCCACTAAGAAGGCCCAGCAAGAGAAGGATAACAACATGCAGATAGTGAGGGGCGACAACATGGACGACAACTACCTCATATTCAGCGACGCGGAACGCGCGACCGTGGACAACACCAACGAGTTCGCGCTCAACTTGTTTCGCACGCAGGCGGGCATGGACTCCAAGGTGGTGTCGCCCGTGAGCGTGGCTTATCTCATGGGCCTGCTCGCCAACGGCGCCAGCGGCGCCACCCAAGCCGAGATAATGAAGGCACTGAGCATGGACGGCACGTCGCTGACAACCCTCAACGAGACTTACAAGGGCATACTCAACACGGCTTCGCGCCACGACAGCCAGACCAAGGTCAACATAGCCAACTGCGTGGCCGTGAACAAGCAGGTGACGCTCAAGGACAACTATAAAGACGCCATGCAGACGCTCTACAACGCCAACGTGGAGAGCATGGACTTCGCCTCGCCGAAGGCCTTGGCGAAAATCAACGCATGGTGCTCAAGGCAAACCGAGGGCATGATTCCAAAGATCGTTGACCAGCTCGACCCCGCTGCCACGGCGTTGCTGATGAACGCCGTGTATTTCAACGGCACGTGGGCAAACGTGTTCGACAAGAACGACACTAAGACGGAGAACTTCCGTGGCTACACGCGCGACATAAAGAAGGTTCCCATGATGCACCAGGAGGGCAAGTTCTCATATACCGACAACAAGGACTTCGCCGCCGTGACGCTGCCCTACGGCAACGGCACCTACTCCATGACCGTCATCCTTCCTGCCGAGGGCAAGTCGACAACCGAAATCGTCAACTCGCTCAACGCGAAGACGCTTGAGAAGATGCGGCTCGACATGGACGAGTGCGTGGTCGACTTGAAGTTGCCGCGCTTCTCCACCACGACCGAGACTTCTCTCAACAAGCCAATAGCCACGCTCGGAGCCTCGTCGATGTTCCATGCAGGCAAGGCCGACTTCAGCAACATGAGCGACGTGCCAATGTTCGTGTCGGCGATGTTGCAGAAGGCGAAGATCGAGGTGAGCGAGAAAGGCACCAAGGCCGCTGCCGTGACCGCTGCCATCATGACCATGTCGGTGCGCCCCGAAGAGCCGCGCCACGTCAGCTTCCATGCCAACCGCCCGTTCATCTACCTGATTACGGAGCGCAACTCCAACGCCATATTCTTCATCGGGCAATACACCGGTGCTGAATAAAAGTTCGACACATTATATATTATTATCGCCGTCCGCAACCCGAACGGCCCAAACCACGGCATTGCATGTGCCACGTTATTACAAAAGAGGTCGAAGATTTTTTCTGGGCCGGCATAAAACCGGCCCATGCAAGGCGATAATAATATTTTACAAATGATTGTCTGAGAATCGTTTTTTTTCAACCAAGGTGTCGCTTGCGTGGAAATTTCGCAATTATGGGTCATTTTCATAAGCCATTGGCTATTAAAGACTTATAAGTTTTACGATTTTAGGGCGTTGCCAATGCCCTGATTTTGCGTCGCCGTTACACTGTAATCGCGTCGCCGTTACACTGTAATCGCGTCGCCGTTACAGTGAAATCGCGATGCCGTTACGGTGTAATCGCGACGCGATTGCACCGTAACGGCAAATTTTTTTGGCCGAAAACCGGCCGACGGTGTTGCCAAGAGGCGGAAGGCTACCCTTTTTCCGCTCTATTTGCCCCTGTTTCCAAGTGTTAAATTTTGACCATAATATTTTACAATTCTACGTGGAAGCATGGTGCCGTGAACTTAACAAGCAAAGTTTTTTGTTTGCCTTTTCGTGTAATATTGGCAAAAACACTAACTTTGTGTCTGCAATCTGCGTTCTTTCTACTCTAAACTCAAAACAACCGTCTTATGACAAGAAAATCAAGACCATGTCTCATGGCCGTCGCCATGCTTCTGTGCTCCTGCCTCAACGCGATGGCAGGCGAATGGATTCGCGTAAACCAGCTTGGCTATCTCCCGCTTTCCACCAAGGTAGCGGTGATGATGTGTGAAGACAAGCCACAGGTGAAAGCGTTTGAGATAAGAGACGCGTTTACCGATGAGATCGTGTTATCGTCTAACGAGATAAAGGCCACGGGGCCACTTGGCAACATGAAGGCCACGTTCAGGCTCGATTTCAGCAAGCTGACAAGAAAAGGCGCCTATTATGTCAAGGTCGGGGATTGCCGCTCACAGGTGTTCCCCGTCAACGGTAACGTGTATCGTGGCGTAGCCGACTTCACCCTCAACTATATGCGCCAGCAGCGATGTGGCTGGAACCCTTACATCAAGGACTTTTGCCACCAGAAAGACGCCATCATAATGAACCACCCAACGAAGACGGGGCAACACGTCGACGTGCGCGGCGGATGGCACGACGCCGCCGACTTGCTACAATACACTCCCACCTCGGCAAACGCCATATACCAAATGATGTTTGCCTACATGCAAAACCCAACGGCTTTCGCCGACAGCTTCAAGGCCGACGGCACGCCGGGAGCCAACGGCATACCCGACATCGTGGACGAGATATACTGGGGCCTCGCCTGGCTCGACCGCATGAATCCGGAGAAGGGCGAGCTCTACAACCAGATTGCCGACGACCGCGACCACGTGGCCATGAAGCTGCCAAACTATGACCCCGCCGACTATGGATGGGGCAAGAACGCCGAGCGCCCGGTGTATTTCGTAGACGGCAAACGCCAGCAACGTGGCAAATACGAAAATGCCACGATGGGCGCGGCAAGCACGGCAGGCAAGTTCGCGAGCGACTTCGCCCTCGGCTCTATCGTCTTGAAGCCCTTTTATCCTGAATTTGCCGAGAAGATCGGAGGCAAGGCCGCTGACGCCTTCCAGGTGGGCATAGACAAGCCTGGCAACACGCAAACGGTTTCGGTGGTCTCGCCTTATATCTACGAGGAAGACAACTGGGTTGACGACATGGAGCTCGGCGCCATGGAGCTGTATCGCAAGACCGGCGACAGGCTCTACTTGTCGAAAGCCGTGGAGTATGGCCGCCGCGAGCCCGTCACGCCTTGGATGGGTGCCGACAGCGCACGCCACTACCAGTGGTACCCCTTCATGAACATGGGCCACTATCAGCTGGCCAAGCTCGCCGACAACCAACGGCTTAAAAACGAGTTTGTCAGGAACCTGCGCTCCGGCATAGAGCGCGTCTGCGAGCGTGGGCGCAACCACCCCTTCCTATGGGGCGTGCCGGGCATCTGGTGCTCAAACAACCTAACCACGGCCATGCTTACCCAGTGCATTCTCTACCGCCAACTCACCGGCGACCACGCTTTCGAGGAGATGGAAGGCGCGCTGCGCGACTGGCTGCTCGGCTGCAACCCGTGGGGCACGAGCATGATAGTGGAACTGCCCAAGGGCGGCACTTACCCCACGCAGCCCCACTCTGGCTTCGTCTACCTGAACAAGGGCACGACAACCGGCGGCTTGGTCGACGGACCGGTCTATGCCACCATCTTCGGCAGCCTGAAAGGCGTGAGCCTGACCACGGGGGCGCGCGCGGCCGAAGCCCACAACTATGAGGCGTTCCAGCCTGGCGACGTGGTCTACCACGACAACATGAGCGATTACAGCTCAAACGAGCCAACGATGGACGGCACTGCCTCGCTCACGTTTCCCTTCTCGGCTTACGACATCGAGGGCAGGACGCAAGACGGGACGGAAGAGGACAACAACGTGTATGAACAGGCGGGGGGCATAATAAAGGGAAACCCCGACAAGAAAAACATAACCTTGGTGTTCACCGCCGACCAATGGGCCGACGGTGCCGACGACATCATTTCCGC
>ERZ1034691.169-NODE-169-length-51476-cov-12.954843_pt1 | contig 51476 bp, 42 predicted proteins | sample MGYA00520638_ERZ1034691 | MGnify/ENA primary metagenome ERZ1034691 (study PRJEB33766, sample SAMN09781763) | gut metagenome | biome: gut microbiome | host: Homo sapiens | place: Madagascar | study: EMG produced TPA metagenomics assembly of the PRJNA485056 data... | reverse complement strand
CGGGTAGGCACTGCCGCCCATGGAGAGGAACTCCTTGTAGCGCTTGACGGCGGGCGCGCCCTCCTTGAGGATTCCCTCAGACAGAGCCACGGCGGTGGAGTATCCGGTCGCGTACTTGTAGACGTAGAACGGGCGGTAGAAGTGCGGGATGCGCGCCCACTCGTACTGGATCTCGTCATCAATGACCATATCCTCGCCGAAGTAGTCGGTGACAAGGCGCTTGTACAGACTGTTGAGGGCAGCCGCGTTCAATGCCTCGCCGCGCTCGACCATGGCGTGTGCTTCGCGCTCAAACTCCGCGAACATCGTCTGGCGGTAGACGGTACCCTTGAAGTTTTCAAGATACTGGTTCAGTAGGTACAGGCGGGTCTGGGGGTCGTTCTCGTTCTGGAGCAGTTGCTCAATGAGCAGGTTCTCGTTGACGGTGGAGGCAACCTCCGCGACAAACAGTGTATAATCGGCGTACTGGGCAGGCTGGGTCTGGCGGGAGCGCCAGCTGTGCATCGTGTGACCCATCTCGTGCGCCAAGGTAGAAACGCTGTCCAGCGTGCCGCTGTAGTTCAGCAAAATGTAGGGCTTGGAGTCATAGCAGCCGCCGGAGTAGGCACCTCCGCGCTTGCCGCGGTTGGGATATACGTCGATCCAGCGCTCGGCATACGCCTTGCGGACAGTTTCGGCGTAATCCTCGCCCAAGGGGGCGACAGCCTTCAGCACCATTTCCTGCGCGGTTTCGTAGGAATAGGTCTTATCCAGATCGCGAACCAGCGGGGCGTAGACATCGTAGAAATGCAGCTGCTCCACGCCCAGCATCTTCTTGCGCAGGCGGACGTAACGGTGCATCGCGGGCATATGCTTGCGCACGGTGGCAATCAGATTGTCGTAGACCTCGGCGGGAACGTTCTCCCCTGCCATGGACATAGCGCGGGAGGATTCATAGTGGCGGGCGCTTGCCTCCGCCACCGCAGCCTTGACCGCACCGGCATAGGTGGCGGCAAAGGTGTTGATGTGCTGGCGGTAGCCCTTGTAGAAGCTGCGGAACGCATTCTCGCGCAGAACGCGGTCGTTGTTCATCTGCAGGGGAACAAAGCCGGAGCCGGTGACCTCGACATCCTCACCGGCGGCATTCTTGGCGGGTTCAAACACCAGATCGGCATCGTCAAGACTCTTGTACGCCTCGGAGGGTGCCTGCATGACCTCCCCGAAGCTGGCAAGCAGCTTTTCCTCGGATTGGCTCAGCGTATGGGGCTTGCTGCGCAGCAGGTCCTGCAGCATAAATTTGTAGTCGGCAACGGCGGGGGCGTTGACCAGGGCGTCCAGCTGCTCCTGCGGCAGACCCAGCAGTTCGGGCTGGAAGAAGGACAGCGCGGTGACCAGCTTGACATACTTGCTGCTGATGCGGGCGTACATACTCTGGGCGTCCTCGGCGCGGGTATCTTCGTCATGGCGCTGGGAGGCGTAGCAGTACAGGCACTCCAGCTTGCGCTGCAAAGCGGTCTGGGCATCCAGATAGGCTTTCAGCGTGTCGGCATCGTGCAGCTTGCCCGCAAAGGCAGCGACAGTGTCAATGTCGGCATCCAGCGCGGTAAATGCGGTTTCCCACGCGGCATCGTCGGCAAACATGGACGACAGATCCCACTTGTAGCGGGCATCCAGCTCGCTGCGTTCTTTTAAGACATTTTCAGACATTCGGGGTACCTCCTGTTATTTCAGTGCAAAACCGCACAGCGGCTTCGGCAGGATATACAATGATACTTCCTTATTATATACCCGCTGCAGGTGTACGTCAACCGGGTACGGCTGTCAATGCGGCATACAAAAAAGACTCCCGCCTTGCGGCGGGAGCCTCAGACTGTCGATAAACTGAATGGAACGATTGTGAACATTCGGTAGGCTTGTAGGGAACGGTCTAGCCGACAGTACGATATACCGCGAGAACGCGCGCCATTCGGCGCGATTTTATGCGCTGCGCGCAGCCAGCGGTGCAGCGCGGTCAAGACACGCGCCCTACATTACTACCCAAAAAAGAGCTTTTTCGACCAAAAAGGCTCCCGCCTTGCGGCGGGAGCCTTTGCTGGTTATCAATTAGTGGTCGTAAGCGGCTTCGGCAGCATCGCGCTCGATTTCTGCCTGTTCCAGTTCGGCCTCGACCTCCGGCAGACCGGTGCCTGCGGGGATCAGTTTGCCGATGATGACGTTTTCCTTCAGACCAGCCAAGGGGTCAGTCTTGCCCTTGATGGCAGCATCGGTCAGGACACGGGTGGTTTCCTGGAAGGATGCGGCGGACAGGAAGGAGTCGGTCGCCAAGCTGGACTTGGTGATGCCCAGCAGGATCTGGCTGGCACGAATCAGCTTGAGGTCGGTTTCGCCGGCATCAATGCGGGCCTGAATCTCCTCATTCTTGATCATGACGTCGCGGCGGTTGACCACGCTGCCAACGATAAAGTCGCTGGAGCCGGAATCCTCGATGCGAACCTTGCGCATCATCTGGCGGACGATGATCTCGATATGCTTATCGTTGATGTCAACGCCCTGCAGACGGTACACCTTCTGAACCTCGCTGATCAGATAGTTCTGGGTGGCAACGGTGCCCTGAATTGCCAGAATATCCTGCGGATAGGCGTGACCCTCGGTCAGCAGAGCGCCCTTGGCAACCTCGTCGCCCTCCATAACCTTGAGGCGCTGACCGAAGGGGATCAGGTAGCTCTTGGTGATGGGTGCGCCGTTCTCGTCCACGCCGTTGATCTCGGCATGGCGGGTCTTTTTGGTGTCGTCGATGTGAACGGTACCGGCAATCTCGGACATAATGGCCATCGCCTTGGGGCGGCGGCTCTCGAACAGTTCCTCAACACGGGGAAGACCCTGTGTGATATCTTCGGCAGATGCGATACCGCCGGTATGGAAGGTACGCATGGTCAGCTGGGTGCCGGGTTCGCCGATGGATTCAGCAGCGATAACGCCGACAGACTCGCCCACGCGGACGCACTGACCGTTGGACATATTGGAGCCGTAGCAGCGGGCGCAGACGCCGACGTGCGCACGGCAGGTCATAACGGAGCGGATCTCCAGCTCGGTGATGCCGGCGTTGGCGATCTTCTCCGCATCGAACATATCCATCATCTTGTCCTTGCTGACCAGCAGCTCGCCGGTAGCGGGATCCATGACGTCATGCAGCGCATAACGACCGTTCAGACGTTCCTTGAAGGATTCGACAACGGAGTTGCCTTCGCTGATTTCACGGACCCAGAGGCCCTCGGTAGCGTGGCAGTCCTCCTCGCGGATGATCGCTTCCTGAGAAACGTCAACCAGACGGCGGGTCAGATAGCCGGAGTCAGCGGTACGCAGAGCGGTATCCGCCAAGCCCTTACGGGCGCCACGGGAGGAGATGAAGTATTCCAGAATATTCAGACCTTCACGGTAGTTGGCACGAATGGGCATTTCCAGCGTCTTACCGGCGGTGTTCGCCAGCAGACCGCGCATACCGGCCAGCTGCTTGATCTGGTCCATAGAACCACGGGCGCCGGAATCGGACATCATATAGATGGGGTTGCGCTGGTGGTTCTTCTTCAGGTTGTTGCTCAAAGCCTCGGAAACTTCCTCGGTAGCCTGCTGCCAGATGGCAACGGTGCTGCGATAGCGCTCCTCGTCGGAGATAAGACCGCGGTTGAAGTTCTTCATAACCTTCTCGATCTTCTTATCGGCAGCAGCCAGAATGGCGGGCTTTTCCTCAGGCATAATGGCATCGGGAACAGCGACGGTGATGGCGGACAGGGTGGAGTATTTGTAGCCCTGTGCCTTGATGGCATCCAGCATCATGGCGCAGGTCTTGGTGCCGTGCTTGGTCAGGCAGCGGGAGATGATGTCAGGCAGACCCTTCTTGGTCAGCTTGTCGCTCTTGCCGCCGGAAGCAATCTTGAGGGTGCGGGGGTTCATCTCGTAGTCGAACTTGGTGGCGGGATCGGTGCGATCGACGTAGCCCAGATCCTGCGGGATGGGGCTATTGAAGATGATCTGACCCATGGTGGTATCGACGAGAGCGCTCTCCTCTACCCCGTTGAAGGTCAGGGTGCGGCGCACCTTGATAGGTGCCTGCAGGGTGATCAGACCCTCGGAGTATGCCATCATGGCTTCGGCTTCATCGCGGAATACCTTGCCGTGACCCTTATCGTCAGGGTTGACGAGGGTCAGATAGTAGCTGCCCAGGATCATATCCTGCGTAGGCACGGTGACAGGCTCGCCGTCAGAGGGCTTGAGCAGGTTGCCGGAGGCGAGCATCAGCATCTTGGCTTCACGCTGAGCCTCGGTGGACAGGGGCAGATGCACAGCCATCTGGTCGCCGTCGAAGTCGGCGTTGAAGGGGGTGCAGACCAGCGGGTGCAGCTTAATGGCGCGACCCTCGACCAGAACCGGCTCAAACGCCTGAATGCCCAGACGGTGCAGCGTAGGTGCACGGTTCAGCAGTACGGGGTGACCCTTGATGACGGTTTCCAGAGAGTCCCACACCTCGGGGCGGGCGCGCTCGACCATCTTGCGGGCAGACTTGATGTTGTTGGCCTTTTCCTTCTCGACCAGGTCCTTCATAACGAAGGGCTTGAACAGCTCCAGCGCCATCTCCTTGGGCAGACCGCACTGGTACATCTTCAGCTCGGGACCGACAACGATAACGGAACGACCGGAGTAGTCAACACGCTTGCCCAGCAGGTTCTGACGGAAACGACCCTGCTTGCCCTTGAGCATATCAGACAGGCTCTTGAGCGCACGGTTGTTGGCGCCGGTGACGGGACGACCGCGGCGGCCGTTGTCGATCAGAGCGTCAACCGCTTCCTGCAGCATACGCTTTTCGTTGCGCACGATGATATCGGGCGCACCCAGCTCCAGCAGGCGCTTCAGACGGTTGTTGCGGTTGATCACGCGGCGGTACAGGTCATTCAGGTCGGAGGTGGCAAAGCGACCGCCGTCCAGCTGCAGCAAGGGGCGCAGATCCGGCGGGATAACGGGGATGACCGTCATGATCATCCACTCGGGGCGCTGGTTGCTCTCGAGGAAGCTCTCAACGCACTCCAGACGCTTCAGCAGGCGGACACGCTTCTGACCGTTGGACTTTTCCAGCTCCTCGCGCAGCTCGGTGCTGAGTTTTTCCAGGTCGATCTCTGCCAGCAGCTTCTGGATGGCTTCGGCACCCATACCGGCTTCAAACGTATCCTCGTACTTTTCGCGCATTTCTTTGTACTCGCGCTCGGTCAGAAGCTGCTTCTTTTCCAGCGGAGTAAAGCCGGGATCGGTCACGATGTAGTTGGCAAAGTACAATACCTTGTCCAACTGACGGGGGCTGATGTCCAGCATCAGACCGATACGGCTGGGGATGCCCTTGAAGTACCAAATGTGGGAAACGGGCGCGGCCAGCTCAATGTGACCCATACGCTCGCGGCGCACCTTGGCACGGGTAACCTCAACACCGCACTTGTCGCAGATCTTGCCCTTATAGCGGATGCGCTTGTACTTGCCGCAGTGGCATTCCCAGTCCTTGGTAGGTCCGAAAATGCGCTCGCAGTACAAACCGTCGCGCTCCGGCTTTAAGGTGCGGTAGTTGATGGTTTCGGGCTTGGTGACCTCGCCATAGCTCCAGGCACGGATTTGATCCGGGGAGGCAAGGCCGATCTTAATCGAATCGAATTCTTTATTTTCCATTCAGCGAACCCTCTCAAATTCAAGTATGGCTTACGTTACAGTTTCATCAATCGTCGAAAGAATCCGACTCAATGGCGGCGAGATCGTCGGCGCTGGGCTCGTTATCCTCGTCCAGATCCTCGTCAAAGCCGTCATCGGCATCCTTCACACTGTAATCGTCCTGCAGCTCGCTCTCAACCATAACATTGTCGCCAATATCGTAGTCGCTGTTTTCAAAGCTGCTGTCGTCATCGTCAAATTCCTGACGCATATCCACAGCGTTGCCTTCCTTATCCTGCACAACGATATCCAGACCCAGGCTCTGCAGCTCCTTGAGCATAACACGGAAGCTCTCGGGGATGCCGGGACGCGGGATATCCTCGCCCTTGACAATGGCTTCGTAGGTCTTGACACGACCCACAACGTCGTCGGACTTGATGGTCAGGATCTCCTGCAGGGTGTAGGCGGCGCCGTAAGCTTCCAGCGCCCAGACTTCCATCTCGCCGAAGCGCTGACCGCCGAACTGCGCCTTGCCGCCCAGAGGCTGCTGGGTGACCATGGAGTAGGGACCGGTGGAACGGGCGTGGATCTTATCGTCAACCAAGTGATGCAGCTTGAGGTAGTACATATAGCCTACCGTGACCTTGTTGGGGAACTGCTCACCGGTACGACCGTCATAAACGGTGGTCTTGCCGTCATCGGTCAGATCGATCTTGGAGAAGTCGATGATGTGACCCTTCTCGCCCATCAGACGCGGCAGCGCGGTGGGATATTCGGGGGCTTGCTCACCATGCCAGTTTTCGCGTGCCTGTGCAAAGCAATCACGCAGGTCGGATTCGTGGGCGCCGTCAAAGACGGGGGTCTGCACCTTCCAGCCCAGAGCCTTGGCAACATAGCCGAGGTTGACCTCCAGAACCTGACCGATGTTCATACGGGAAGGAACGCCCAGGGGGTTCAGCACGATATCCAGCGGGGTGCCGTCGGGCAGGAAGGGCATATCCTCCTGCGGCAGAATGCGGGAAACAACACCCTTGTTGCCGTGACGACCTGCCATCTTATCGCCGACGCTGATCTTGCGCTTCTGGGCGATGTAGCAGCGCACGCACATACGCACGCCGGGCTGCAGCTCGTCGCTGTTTTCGGGGGTGAACACCTTGATGTCCACAACAATGCCGTAGGCACCGTGGGGTACACGCAGGGAGGTGTCGCGGACTTCGCGGGCTTTTTCGCCGAAGATGGCGCGCAGCAGGCGCTCCTCTGCGGTCAGCTCGGTTTCGCCCTTCGGGGTGACCTTGCCGACCAGAATATCGCCGGTCTTGACCTCGGCACCAATGCGGATGATACCGCGATCGTCCAGATCCTTCAGCGCTTCGTCGCCGACGTTGGGAATATCGCGGGTGATTTCCTCAGGTCCCAGCTTGGTGTCGCGGGCTTCGGTTTCGTACTCCTCGATGTGGATGGAGGTGTAGACGTCCTCGCGCACGAGCTTCTCGTTCAGCAGAACGGCGTCCTCGTAGTTGTAGCCTTCCCAAGTCATAAAGCCGACCAGCGCGTTCTTGCCCAAGCTGATCTCGCCGTTCTTGGTGGCAGGACCGTCAGCCAGCACATCGCCTTCCTTGACGGTGTCGCCCACCTCGACGATGGGACGCTGGTTGTTGCAGTTGCCCTGGTTGGAACGCATGAACTTGATCAGCTCGTAGGTGTCGGCAGAGCCGTCCTCGCAGCGAACAATGATCTTTTCGGCATCGACGTACTCGACGGTACCGGGGCGCGCAGCCAGAATGCAGACGCCGGAATCGGTGGCAGCCTTGTACTCCATACCGGTGGCGACGATGGGCTGCTGGGTGACCATAAGAGGCACAGCCTGACGCTGCATGTTAGAGCCCATCAGGGCGCGGTTACAGTCGTCGTTCTCGAGGAACGGGATGCAGGCGGTAGCCACAGAAACCATCATACGGGGAGAAACGTCCATAAAATCGACCTGAGAAGCGTCGAATTCCTGAATGTCGTTGCGATGGCGGCCGGAAACGCGGGGACGGGCAAAGCGGTTGTTCTCGTCCAGCGGCTCGTTGGCCTGTGCGACGATGTACTCGTCCTCGACGTCGGCGGTCATATAGACGACCTCGTCGGTGACAACGCCGGTTGCCTTGTCCACCTTGCGGTAGGGAGCCTCGACAAAGCCGTACTTATTGATCTTGGCGTAGGTGGCCAGGTAGGAGATCAGACCGATGTTGGGACCTTCGGGGGTCTCAATGGGGCAAAGACGACCGTAGTGGGTGTAGTGAACGTCGCGGACTTCGAAGCCTGCGCGGTCACGGGACAGACCGCCGGGTCCCAAGGCGGACAGACGGCGCTTGTGGGTCAGCTCAGCCAGCGGGTTGTTCTGGTCCATAAACTGGGACAGCGGGCTGGAACCGATGAACTCCTTGATGGCGGCGACAACGGGGCGGATGTTGACGAGGCTCTGCGGGGTCATCTCGCCGTTTTCCTGATTTTGCAGGGTCATACGCTCGCGGATAACGCGCTCCATGCGGGAGAAGCCGATGCGGAACTGGTTCTGCAGCAGCTCGCCCACGCTGCGCACGCGGCGGTTGCCCAGGTGGTCGATTTCGTCGGTAACACCGATGCCGTGGTCAAGACCCAGCAGGTAGTTGATGGAGGCAAAGATGTCGTCAACGGTGACGGTGCGGCTGATCAGAACATCGTGGTTCTGGCGCAGCAGCTCCTTCTGCTCCTCGGGGTCGGAGGTGGCATCGAGGATCTTGCGGATTTCGGCAAAGTTTGCACGCTCGTTGATGCCGGCTTCTGCTTCCACGTCAAAGCTGAAGAAGGGCTGGGCGTCCACATAGCCGTTGGAAATAACGATGAAGGGATGTGCTTCCTCGCCCTTTTTCTCAACCAGAATCAGCACACGGGTGACACCGGCGGCGTCGATCTCGTTGGCTTTTTCCAGATTGATCTTCTCGCCCTTTGCGACCAGCAGCTCGCCGGTCAGGGGGGCGATGATGTCCTCGGCAGCCTTGTAGCCGGCAATGCGGCGGGCAAGGGCGAGCTTGTTGTTCATCTTATAGCGACCGAAACGGGCGAGGTCGTAGCGGCGGGCATCAAAGAACAGAGAGTCCAGATGTGCGCGGGAGCTTTCGACCGTCGGGGGTTCGCCGGGACGCAGCTTGCGGTAGACCTCCAGCAGACCTTCCTCGGTGTTGTGGGTGATGTCCTTCTCGAGAGAGGCGTTGATCTTCGGCTCAGAATCGCCGAAGAACTGCTTGATCTGCTCATCGCTGGAAAGCCCCAGCGCGCGGATCAGGGTGGTGACGGGCAGCTTGCGGTTCTTATCAATGCGGACATAGAACACGTCCTGAGAATCGGTTTCGTACTCCAGCCATGCACCGCGGTTGGGGTTCATGGTGGCGGTGAACAGATCCTTGCCGGTGCGGTCCTTGCTGGAGCCGTAGAACACGCCGGGAGAACGCACCAACTGGGAAACGATGGCACGCTCGGCGCCGTTGGAGATAAAGGTGCCGGAATCGGTCATGAGCGGGAAGTCGCCCATAAAGATCTCCTGCTCCTTGACCTCGCCGGTCTGCTTGTTCAGCAGGCGGGCAGTAACATACAGAGGTGCCGCATATGTGGCATCCCGCTCTTTACATTCTTTAATGGTATACTTGGGGTTTTTGTCCAGACGGTAGTCGATGAACTCCAGAACGAGGTTGCCGGTATAGTCCTCAATAGCGGCAATGTCGTGGAATACTTCGTGCAGACCTTCCTGCAGGAACCAGTTGTACGAGTTCTTCTGAATCTCGATCAGATTGGGCATACCAATCACTTCGTTGATTCGGGAGAAGCTCATACGGGTCGTTCTGCCGTTTTGTACGGGCTTGACCTTTACCATAAAACGCGACCACTCCTATTCCATAAGTTTTTGGGTGTAGAGAATTGGCGAAAGCGCTCCAAAGAATCGGCTGCGAAACGGGATATATTCGGCGTTTTTCACAAACTTTTACATTTTGGCAATTTTGCAAAATGCCTTTAGGGCGCTCTATTCCATTTTTTTGATACTGTAACAGTATACACGGGAAAAGGCTTGCTGTCAAGCCTTTTTTAGGGTTTCTGACAAGTTTTTTGCTTGCCATTAAACGCCCGGGTGCGTGTAGCAAAATTTCGGCAAATTGACGATTTTGCTCTCTTTTGCGCCACTTGACAAATTCCCGCAAGGCGTTCTTGCGGGGTGTTTTGGGCATTTTATACAAGGCGTACAGCAACATTTCGGTGATGTTGGCTCTTGACAACGCGCGGCAAACGGCGCAAAAAGGGCTGCACCCTGTGCGGGTGCAGCCCTTTGCTTGGTTTAATTCTCAATCCAGGAAATCGCGCAGCTTGCGGCTGCGGCTGGGGTGGCGGAGCTTGCGCAGCGCCTTGGCCTCGATCTGGCGGATACGCTCACGGGTGACGTTGAACTCCTTGCCGACCTCCTCCAAGGTGCGGGGACGTCCGTCCTCCAGACCAAAGCGCAGGCGCAGGACCTTTTCCTCACGCGGGGTCAGGGTTTTCAGCACATCGGCGAGCTGCTCCTTCAGCAGGGTCTGGCTGGCAGCCTCGGCAGGGATGGGGGCATCATCGTCGGGGATAAAGTCGCCGAGGTGGCTGTCCTCCTCCTCACCGATGGGGGTTTCCAAGCTGACGGGTTCCTGTGCCACACGCATAATCTCGCGCACCTTGTCCACGGGCATATCCAGACGCTCGGCAATTTCCTCGGCGCTGGGGTCGTGACCCATCTCGTGCAGCAGCTGGCTGGAAACCTTCTTGACCTTGTTGATGGTTTCGACCATATGCACGGGGATGCGGATGGTGCGTGCCTGATCGGCGATGGCGCGGGTGATTGCCTGACGGATCCACCAAGTGGCGTAGGTGGAGAACTTAAAGCCCTTGGTGTGGTCGAATTTTTCGACCGCCTTGATCAGACCCAGATTGCCCTCCTGAATCAAATCCAGGAACTGCATACCGCGCCCCACATAGCGCTTGGCGATGGAAACGACCAGACGCAGGTTGGCTTCGCTCAGGCGCTGCTTGGCTTTTTCGCCATCGGGACCGCCGGCCTGAATTTTCAGTGCCAGATCAATTTCCTCCTCGGGGGTCAGCAGCGGCACGCGACCGATTTCCTTTAAATAGACCTTGACGGGGTCGTCAATGGCGATGCCGTCGGTGTTCAGCGCGTCGTCGTATTCCTCGCCGCCTTCCTCGTGCAGAAGTCCGGCGTCGGCGGGGTCGATGGGGTCGTCGTCCACGACCTCAATGCCGTTGCTTTCCAGCTCCTCGTAGAGCTTTTCCATGGCTTCCACGTCCAGAACGTGGCCGCTTTCCTCCATGGCGTCGCCAATTTCGGTGTTGGTCAGCTTGCCGGCACGGCGACCGGTTTCAATCAGGCTGCGGACGGGATCTTTTTTTTCTGCCATAAGTAGGTTCTCCTTTGGTTTTCTATGAACTTGCCGCAAGGAACTGCGGATGTCAAGGCTCGGATTCGGGTGTTTCGGGTACACCCTTGGCTTTTTTGAGGTCAGCGAACATCTGCAAAAAGCGGTCGTCCGCCGTGCCTGCCACCTGCCCGCTGAGCGGTTTTACCGTTTGCAGGCGCTCCAGATACATATCGATATCCTGCCGGTTCAGCCGGTGGTCGTGGTTTTGCGCCTGTGCCAGCATAATTTGCTGAAAGGCTTTTTCGTCCAGAAGCTGCTGCAGCGTGGTGACGTTGAGGGGCAGCTGCTCGTCGGCGCAGCGGAAAATTGCCTGCAAGGCCTGCTGGATTTCCGGCAGCACCACGGTGGACATATCCAGCTTGGCGCGCACATAGGGGATGTGTTCAGGGTTTTGCAGCAGCGCTGCCGCCAGCTGGCGCCCGGCACTGGCGGCACCCAGCGCCGCATCGCCGCCTTGGGTGTAAGGTACCCGGATATCGGCGGCGATGCCCTCCCCTGCCAGACTGCGCTGCTCCTTGCGGTAGTTGCGGCGTGCCGCCGCGTGTACCGCACCCTTGAGCTGCGCCAGAATTGCCTGCTTGGAAACCCCGGTTTCCTCCGCCAGACGCCCGGCGTAGACATCCTGCGCGGTGGGGGTGACGCCCTGCGCCGTCAGGATATTGATGGCTTCCTGCAGGTAGTTGAGCCTGCCGTCATCGCTGCGCAGGTCGTATCTGGATTTTGCTTTTTTCAGCTGAAATTCCGTGGGGTTGGCGCTGCCGTTAAGAATCATCTCAAAGCGGTCACGCCCGTATTTTTTTATGAACTCGTCGGGGTCCTTGGCGCCCTGATAGCTCAGCACGCTGACCTTGACAACACTGTTGGCAAACAGCCCCAGGCTGCGCTCGGTCGCCTTCTGCCCTGCCTCGTCCGAGTCGTAGCACAAAACCACCTCGTCGGCATATTCGCTGAGCAGCTTGACCTGCTCGGCGGTCAGCGCCGTGCCGCAGGCGCAGACAGCCGTGTCGAACCCGGCAACGTGCATGGATATGACATCCATATAGCCCTCGCACAAAATATAGCGCTTACTCGTTGATTTTTTGGCGACATTCAGTGCAAACAGCGTGCGGGATTTGTGGTAGACCATCGTTTCGGGGCTGTTGATATACTTGGGCTTGGAATCATCCAGCACACGACCACCGAAGGCAATGATCGCACCGCGCACGTCAATGATCGGCACCATAACGCGGTGGCGGAAGATATCGTACAAATTGCCCTTCTCGCTGCGCTTGATCAGCCCCGAATGCTCCAGCTCGCTTTCGGTAAAGCCGCGTCGCCGCAGATAATGCAGCAGCCCGCCGAAATCCTGCGGCGCGTAGCCCAGCCCGAAACGGCGGATGGTCGCATCGGACAAGCCGCGCTTTTCTTTCCAGTAGCGGCGGGCCTGGGCAGCCTCCGGCGTGTTGGCGTTGAGCTGCTCGTAAAAATAGCGGGCAGCGCTGCGGTTGATCTCCAGCAGACGCTGGCGGGCGCGGGACTCCTTGTCATCCTCCTCGGGCAGGGGCATCCCGACGCGGGCTGCCAGCTGCTTGACGCCCTCGACATAGCTTAAATTGTTGTACTTGCGCACAAAATTGATAACATCCCCCGCCGCACCGCAGCCAAAGCAGTAAAAACTCTGGGTGTCGGGGTACACCACAAAGGACGGCGTTTTTTCGTTGTGGAACGGGCAAAGCCCGCTCAGGGTACGCCCGCGTCGGCGCAGCTGAACATACTGACCGACGACTTCCTCGATATCATTGCGGCGTACAACCTCTTGTATGTACTCCTGCGGTATCACAAACTGCACCTCCTTTTTTGCGTTGCTGTGCAGATTTTACAGCACGCTCCATTTTTGCGGCACAAACCACTGTTCAAACAGGCGGGTGGCAAACTCATCGCTCATACCGCTGATATAGTCGGTCACGGCGCGGTCAACGCCCTCGTTGTAGGCAATTTGCATATAAAAGTTGGGCATCAGGTCGGGCTGCTCGCAAAGACGCTCATACAGCTCGGCGACCAGCTTGTCCACCTTTTTTTCCTCGCGCTTGGCTTCCTTGTCCACATAGACAGTCGCGTACATAAAGTCCTTGAGTACCGCGTACGCCGCCTCGATCTCGGGCGAAAAGCTGATCTGCCCGTTGCCGCTGTGTGCAATCAAATCGGTGATCATGGTCGTGATGCGTTGGGATTTCGTTGTCCCCAGCACGGCGGTAGCCTCCCGTGGGAGGCTTTCGGGGTTCAGCACCCCGGCAGAAACGGCATCCTCAATATCGTGGTTCAAAAAAGCGATATGGTCGGCGCGGCGCACGACACAGCCTTCCGGCGTGCGCGCCCAAGCCCCGGCGGTGTGCGTCACAATGCCGTTGCGTACCTCCCAGCTTAAATTCAGCCCTTTACCGTCTTTTTCCAGAAAATCGACAACGCGCAGGCTTTGCCGGTAATGGGTAAAGCCGCCCGGGCAAAGGCGGTTGAGTGCGCGCTCCCCCGCGTGACCGAAGGGGGTATGCCCCAAATCGTGTCCCAGCGCGACCGCCTCGGTCAAATCTTCATTCAGGCGCAGGGCGCGGGCAATCGTGCGGGCGATCTGGCTGACCTCCAGTGTGTGGGTCAACCGTGTGCGGTAGTGATCCCCCTCGGGCGAGAGGAACACCTGCGTTTTTTGCTTTAACCGCCGGAAGGATTTGCAATGCAGGATACGGTCGCGGTCACGCTGAAAGCAGGGGCGCAGCGGGTCCTCGGGTTCCGGGCGGCGGCGTCCCCGGCTGTTCTCGCTCAAGGTGGCGTAACGGCTCAGGGTTTCGCGCTCCAATGCCTGTGTCTGCTCGCGTATGGTCACACAACATTCCTCCCTTGCATACTTTTCTAATTATAAATACGACAAATCTGCAAAAAACACTCTTTTTTGGCAGCAATTTAATATTGTAAATTTTCCGCGTCAAAACGGCGCGTACAGCGGCTGGGAAATTTCCGCCTCCGCCGTGCCGCGCATCAACTCGCGCAGGGCTTCGCACAGGGCATTTTCCGCCCCTGCCGGCATACGCCAGCGCAGGGTCACGGCATCGTCAAACACCGGCTCCTCCAAGCGGGTTTCGGCGGCTTGGATACAGCGCTGTGCCTGCTCGTACATGGCATACGGCACGCGGATGCTGCAATCCACCACCAGCCGCATACTGACAAGCTCGGCAGCCTGCAAAGCCCCCGCCGCTGCGGCGGTGTAGGCGCGCACCAGCCCGCCCGTACCCAGCAGAATACCGCCGAAATACCGCGTCACCACGACAATAACATCCGACACCCCGGCGTGGTGGATGGTTTCCAGCACGGGGGTGCCGGCGGTCTTGGCAGGCTCGCCGTCATCCGAATAGCGGGTGCGCCCGTTTTGCAGCACATAGGCATAGACATTGTGCCGTGCCGTGCGGTTGGCGGCGCGCACAGCGTTTAAAACAGACAGCGCCTTTTCCTCGGTATCGGCAAAGGATGCCGTGGCAATAAAGCGGCTGCGCTTTTCCTCGTATTCAAAAGTGGCGGTACCGCGCAAAGTTTTGTAGTCTGCCATAAAAACACCTGCTGTAAAAAATTGACCACGCCGCGAAAAACGGCAGGTACACAAAAAACCCCAGATGTTTCCATCTGGGGTACATTGCAAACAAATTACTTGTTGACGTTGGCGTAACGACGCTTGAAACGCTCAACACGGCCACCGGTATCGACCAGCTTCTGCTTGCCGGTGTAGAAGGGATGGCACTTGCTGCAAACTTCGACGTGGATTTCGGGCTTGGTGTCACGGGTGTGAATCACGTTGCCGCAGGCACAGGTAATGGTGCAGTCCACGTAATTGGGATGGATGCCCTGCTTCATGGTAAATTTCACCTCTTTCTCGATTATGACGATAGGAGCCATACTCAATATATGCGCTCATCACAATCTCCTGCTTGAGGCTACCAGCACCCGCCATCCTGTGCGAATGGAGCAGCCATCTGAACGATTGCTGAAATATTATAGCAGGCAATGCGCCGTTTGTCAAGCTTTTTTATAAAGAAACCGGGGTAAAACGGCGGTCCAAACTGCGGTACTGCACCGCCTCGGCGATATGGCGGCTGTCCAGCACCTCGCTGCCGTCCATATCCGCCACCGTGCGGGACACCCGCAAAATGCGGTCATAGGCACGGGCGCTCAGCCCCATGCGCTCAAACGCAGCGCGCAGCACAGCCTCGGCGGCGGGGGTCATCGGGCAGAACTGCCGCAGCCGGTTGCCGGGTAGCTGGGCATTGCAGTAGACGCCGGACAGCGCCTTATAGCGCTCGCGCTGGAGCTGGCGCACGGCGGCAACGCGCGTGCGGATCGCCGCGCTGGACTCCCCGTCCGCCGCCTGTGCCAGGTCACCGTAAGCCACAGGCTCGACATGGACGTGCAGGTCGATGCGGTCCATCAGCGGTCCCGAAATGCGCCGCAGGTACTGATCCACCGCGCTGGGCGTGCAGCTGCACGGGCGCGTGGGGTGTCCGAGATAGCCGCACTTGCAGGGGTTCATAGCCGCCACCAGCATAAATTTGCAGGGGTATGTGGCACTGCCGTGAACACGGCTGACGGTGACAATGCCGTCCTCCAGCGGCTGGCGCAGAACCTCCAGCGCCTCGCGCGAAAATTCCGGCAGCTCGTCCAAAAACAGAACGCCGTTGTGCGCAAGGCTCACCTCGCCCGGGCGGGGTACGCTGCCGCCGCCCGCGATCGCCGTGGCGCTTACGCTGTGGTGCGGGCTGCGGAAGGGGCGCGCACGCACCAGCCCCTTGCCGGCAGGCACCAGCCCCGCCACCGAGTAGACGGCGCTGGTTTCCACCGCTTCTTCATAGGTCAGGGGCGGCAGGATACCGGGCAGACGCTTGGCCAGCATACTTTTGCCGCTGCCGGGCGAACCGACAAATACCAGATTGTGTCCGCCGCAGGCAGCCACCTCCAAGGCGCGGCGTGCCACCAGCTGCCCGCGCACATCCGCCATATCCGCGCCCAGCCAGACACCGTCGGCATCGTAGCCGGTCGGCTCGGCGGGGGTCAACTTTTCGGCGCCGCACAGGTGCAAAACGACCTGCTGCGCCGTGCGGGCGGGATAGACCGTCAGCCCCTTGGCGACGGCTGCCTCGGCGGCGTTTTCGGCGGGCAGAAACAGCTCCTTGATGCCGTTTTGCACGGCAGCCAGCGCCATGGGCAAAACGCCGTTGACCGGGCGCAGCGTACCGTCCAGACCCAGCTCACCCAGAAACGCACTCTCGCCGCTGACGGCGGGCAGCTTGCCCTGCGCCGCCATAATGCTGATAAACACCGGCAGGTCATAGACGGGTCCCGTTTTGCGCACATCGGCGGGTGCCAGATTGACCGTGATGCGGCTGGCAGGCCACTGGTAATGCAGGTTTTTCAGCGCACTGCGCACACGCTCGCTGCTTTCCTTTACGGCGGAATCCGGCAGACCGACCATCGTAAACTGCGGCAGCCCGCCCGACAGGTCGGTTTCGACCTGCACGGTATATCCGTTCAGCCCGGCAACGCCGAGGCTGTTCACCTTTGCATACATAAGCTACCTCTTTACCGTAACTGAACGTCGGGGATCAGGCTTGGGTCATACATAACCTGCGAGTGATTGTCCAATACCAGTTCCCGCGCTGTGACAGCCCCTGTGACGGCGTCCAAAGTTTCCTTGTAAATTTTCGATACGCGATAGTACCTGTCGCCTTCTTTTTGGAAGTGATGCCCTTCCTCCACAATGCGATAGCTGTGGAGCAAGGCATGCTCACAGCGCAGCTCCGCATAGAGGTTATCGGCATCGCACCACAAAAGCAGCTGAAATGTCTGGTCCGTATCATTTCGAAAACGGTAATCCCCGTTATTGTAAAACACCGACGTGCCGGAGCTGAACGGTATTCGTGCGCCCTCATCGGGAGCCAGCGCGTCGGAATGGCTGTGAAATTCCGTTACCGTCATAGGGCTGAGCAGTACCACACGGTGTATAGTGTTGGCCAGGTTGCACAGTCCCCCGCCGATACCCGGCAGCAGATGGTTGCGCATCAGAATACGACCATCCCGATAGCCCTTGCGCTTGGTGGTTTTTCCGACGATTTGCCAAAAGGAAAAGGTCTCGCCCGGTCGTATCAGGATACCGTTCAGCCTTTGGTTTGCCAGACGAATGTTGACCGCCTTGTTTTCCTGCAGGACAGGGTCGATGTCCTTACCATGCTTGATCAAATGTGCGCTGCACGATGAAACGATTTGCGGCAGCGGTGCGGTTTGGTGGGTTTTGCTGTAGTTGACATGCGCAAGGAAGTTTTTGATATGGCGCTTGCAAATTTCCTTTTGCAGCGCGATTTTATAGCAGGTCGGATTGATATCACAAAACATAGTGTGTTCTCCTTAGCGGGCAACGCTCAGACGGTTGTAACAGCGCCGGTTTTTTCGGTAAAACCACAGAAGGATCTTCTCGGCGGCGCGGCGTTTGCCGAAATGCTTTTCGTCCGGCAGGCGGATAAAATCCACCAGAATGCTTGCCATGCCGCAGCGGTTGGCACCGAGAATATCTTTGAAAATCTGATCCCCCACGCAGACGACCTGCGACTCCGTCAGACCCAGCATAGAGGCAGCTTTACGGTAGGCGGCGGGATCAGGCTTGCCGACCTCGTCCAGAAACGGCGCACCGATATTTCGGTTGAACCGTTCGACACGCTGCCGTGAATTGTCCGAGAACAGCAGTGTTTTCAGCCCAAGGCTGTGCAGGTAGACAAAAAGATGCTCGATTTCCGGCGTGGCATCGTCCCCATGGTGAACAAGGGTATTGTCGATATCAAACAGGACGCCCTGATAGCCCAGAGCTTGCAGCTTGGGGTAATCGATGGAAAAAACGTCGGGCAGATACGCCGACGGATACAACATTTCAAGCATGTCCTGCCTCCATAAAACGACAGACCGCATCAATTTGTGCCGGAATATCCTGCCCGAAAGCGTGGTCAAAAAAGGCACTGCCGATGGTAAAAAAGGCAGGGGCTGTCTGGCGCAGTTCTTCCAGCCGCGCATAGCTGTTGACGCTGCCCGCAATGCAAACGGGACCGGGCACGGCAGCGGTGAACGCACGGTTCAGCGCCGCGCCGTCCCCTGTGTAGCGGTAGCCCAAAAGATCGATGCCGTAAGCGCCCTTGGCAAGGCAGCGCTGCGCCTGACGAATCATTTCCTCCGCTGTGCCATGCAGTACCGAAGGGCGACCCGTCACCTGCCCCACAAAGGGCATGTAGCGCACACCGCTTTTGCGGCAAAGAGCATTGACCGAGTCAAAATACAGGGTACCCATCAGATAATCACAGCCGCAGGCTGCGGCTGTTTGCGCCCCGCGCAGACATTCTTCCTCCGTGTAGGAAACCACTTCCAGACAGGTGGTTTTACCGCAGACCTTCATGCGGGCAAACAGCGCCTGCATCTCAGCAAAGGGGATTCCCTGCTCCTTAAAACCCCAAAAGCGGGCGCGGGTTTCCTTGCACTGCTCAAAAATTTCGGCTGCATTGGGCACCGTGCAGTCATTATACGTCAGCATAACGATCAATTCAGAAGTGTTTTTCATAGTCAATCCCACTTTTTCATAGTCAATCCCACTTTTTACTTACATACTACTAATCAATATACACTTGAACCTGTTGTTTTGCAAGGGTTCACGATGTAAAAAGATTCGTAAGGAATGGGCAAAATTACCCAAAATTCGATTGACACACACGGGCAAAGTTGGTATATTTAGTGTAAGCTACCACAAATTATGCGGTAAATTTTGCGAAAGAGCAGGTGCGTTACCTATGTATAAAGAAATGTTTGACCGCTGGCTGGCTGCTGATCTGTGCGATGCAGATTTAAAGCCCGAGCTGGAAAGCGTCAAAAATGATGATGCCGCCATTCAGGACCGCTTTGCCGTGGCACTGAAGTTCGGCACCGCCGGCTTGCGCGGCGTGATCGGCGCAGGCACCAACCGTATGAACGTTTACGTTGTCAGCCAGGCCACGCAGGGTCTTGCCAACTGGGTCAAGACGCAGGGTGGCAGCCAGACCGTTGCCATCAGCTATGACAGCCGCATCAAGAGCGACCTGTTTGCCCGCACGGCTGCCGAGGTTTTGGCAGCCAACGGCATTAAGGTGCGCATTTACAGCGCCCTGATGCCCGTACCTGCCCTGAGCTTTGCCACCCGCTACTACCACTGCAACGCCGGCATTATGGTCACCGCCAGCCACAACCCCGCCAAGTACAACGGCTACAAGGCTTACGGTCCCGACGGCTGCCAGATGACCGACGAAGCCGCCGACATCGTATATGCCGAGATTCAGAAAACCGACATCCTGACCGGTGCCAACCGCATTGCCTTTGAGGAAGGTCTGGCGCAGGGTCTGATCGAGTATGTGGGCGAGGATTGCATCAACGCCCTGTACGAAGCCATTGAGGCGCGTTCCATCCGCCCGGGCATCTGCAAGACTGCCGGGCTCAAGCTGGTGTACAGCCCGCTGAACGGCTCCGGTCTGGTACCCGTGACCCACGTTCTGCACGACATCGGCATTACCGATATCACCATCGTTCCCGAGCAGGAAAAGCCGGACGGCAACTTCCCCACCTGCCCCTACCCCAACCCCGAAATCTTTGAAGCACTGCGTCTGGGTCTTGAGCTGGCAGAAAAATCCGGTGCCGACCTGATGCTTGCTACCGACCCCGACGCTGACCGCGTGGGTATTGCCGTCAAGTGCAAGGACGGCAGCTATGAGCTGCTTTCCGGCAACGAAGTCGGCGTTTTGCTGCTGGACTACATCTGCGCCGGGCGCATCGAGCAGGGTACTATGCCCAAAGCCCCCGTTATGTGCAAGTCCATCGTGTCCACCCCGCTGGCGGACAAGGTTGCCGAGCATTACGGCGTGGAATGCCGCAACGTGCTGACCGGCTTTAAGTGGATCGGTGACCAGATCGCCAAGCTGGAAGCGGACGGCGAGGTCGACCGCTTTATCTTCGGCTTTGAGGAAAGCTACGGCTATCTGGCAGGACCCTATGTCCGCGACAAGGACGCTATCATCGGCAGTATGCTGATTTGTGAGATGGCTGCCTACTACCGTGCGCAGGGCAGCTCCATCAAGGAGGAGCTGGAGCGCATCTATGCCGAGTACGGTCGTTACCTGAACAAGGTGGACAGCTATGAGTTCCCCGGTCTGTCCGGCATGGACAAGATGGCAGGCATTATGGCAAACCTGCGTGCCAACCCGCCGAAGGACTTTGGCGGCGATGCCGTTGTCAAGACGGTTGACTACAAAAAGCCTGAGGAGACCGGCTTGCCCGCCGCCAACGTGCTGATCTACACGCTGGAAAGCGGTGCCACCGTGGTGGTTCGCCCCTCCGGCACTGAGCCGAAGATCAAGACCTACTTCACCACCAAGGGCAAGGATTTAGCGGAAGCTGAAGCCCAGAAGGAAAAGCTGGCGGAAGCCGTAAAGCCGCTGCTGGCATAATGTCATAAATAAAATAGCACCCCGGCGCTGCCTGTTTTGGCGGTGCCGGGGTGTTTTTGTTGATTGAGGAAATCCTTTTTAGGGCAGTAAGGCAAAAAAATCATCGCGTGGCAGGGGCGGGGTATGCCCCGCCCACGGTCTAATCATAACGCAAAAAACACGGGTTAATCCGTAGGGGCGGCATAAATGCCGCCCGCCGCAGCCATCCCGACAACGCAACCCAACGGGTAAACGGCACGGGACGCATATATGCGTCCCCTACAAACCTACCGAAGGTTCGTAATTAACCCATTTGAGTGCCGGGGTGTTTTTGTTGTTATTCTGCCGCAAGCAGGCTGTCTTTGGTTACTGCAAAGGCTTGCTTGTAGGCGGCGCTGACCTCATACACCACGGTGGAGGTGCAGTCGGCTGCCATATAGCAAAGGTTGTCCCCCTCGGTTTCGGGGCAAAGGTCGCCGAAGGTCACCGTCAGCGAGGAGCCGTCGGTAAAGGTCAGGGTAACGCGCACATCCGGCGCATCCAGCCCGTAGGCGCCGGCTTCCTCCGGGGTGGTAAGCGTCCATTGGGTCTGCGCCTGCAAAACCGTAGCCGCCATTTTGTTGACAGCGTTCTGGTCGATGGCGGCAGCCGCGTCATCCTCCAGCGTCCAGCTGCCATCGGTCTGCACGAAGCCGAGGTCGTTGACCTGCATTTTGGCAATATCGGTCGTCTGATACTCGGTGAGGGTCTGGGCTTTATAGTATTTGCGCGGCGACTTGCACAGCGTTACCAAGTCATTTTTGGCAACCACATAGACATTGCCGGACGCATCGTAGACATAGTAGCTGTCGGTGACGTTGTTCAGGCTGTCCACCGTATAGGAGAGCTCGGTGTCCCCTGCGGTGAGGGAAAAGGTCATCAGCGGGGCTTCGCTGCGTGCGGGCAGCTCTGCCAGCTCGTCCCCTGTCAGCTTGCGGCTGGCGTTCAGCACGGCGTAGCTTTCGACGGTGCTTTCCACCATAGCCTGCTGCAGCGGCAGCGCCGGGTCGGAGCTAAGCCGCCAGACATCATCGCTGCCCTTGGCAAAATCCGCTTCCACACCGTTGCCCGCATAGCTCAGCGCCGTGATTTCCTCCGCTGCATACGGGCAGAGCGGCAGCAGCGTGTCCTGCGATTTTTTCCGGCTCAAAACGGCAAGCGCTCCCGCCAGCAGGGCAACGGCGGCAGCCAGCCCGATGAGCCAAATTCGTTTTGTGCGTTGCATAGAACCCTCCTTATCTGCGGCGGCGCACCACACACACCACGGCGCCCGCCGCCAGCACGGCGATGGGCAGCCCCAGCGTGAACAGCAGCCCCAGACCGGCAGCCGCCCCGGCAGACACCTGCAGGCTTTCGGCGCTCAGGCTTTTGCCGTCAATAACAGCCGTGTTTTCCTGCCCGATCAGCCAGTTAACGGCGCTGCCGAACACCTGCGCGTTGCCGCCCGACACACTTTGGTTTGCCGTAGCGGACAAAAAGTTCGGGCAGTTTACCCAAACCACGCGGGCATCGGTCACGCTGCTTTGGGCTGCCATTGCCACAGCAAAGCAGCCCTCGGGGTCGTTTTCGCCCTTTTGCAGCTCATCCGATGTCAGATAGTCGCGCATCGCATAGGCGGTCTGCCCGGTGGTCAGCACGTCGGTGTAGGTCCAGTTTGCATCGTCCCCCGCCAAGATGCCCTGCGCAAAGGGCGTGTACGCCATAATGCTGCCGGACACTCCCGCCGTCACCTCGCCGGAGGCGATCACAGGCAGCAAATAGGTCTGCGGATAGCCGTAGGGGTAGTGGTTGGCATCGGTTTCGACAAGCAGACCCGGCTGGGTGCTCAGCCCGGCAAGCGCCAGAACGGCAGACACCTTCGGCGTGTCGGCGGTGAAATCCGTTGCCGCAAACAGCTTGCCGCCCTTTTGGATATAGTCGGTCAGCAGGGTTGCCTCAGCATCGGTCAGGTCATTGAGCGGCGTATTCAAAATCAGCGCCTCGGCATCCTCCGGCACGCTGCCGGCAGTGGTCAGGTTGAGGGATTGCACCGTGACGCCGCTGTTTTTTAAGGTATCGGTAAAATCCTGCGCCAGCGCGGTTTCGCCGTGACCGGTCAGCTCGTATACGGTGTGGCTGACCCCCTGCACCACCCGGGAAATACCGCCGGTCAGCGCGTTTTCAGCGGTAAAGGTGTAGACCTGACTGCCGCTGGCATAGTAGGTATCAAGGTCCAGCTCATACAAATCGCCGGAGTAGTTCAGCACCTCGTAGTTGTCGCCGCAGACCAGCACCACGGCATCCGCCGAAGCCCCCGGATACTGCGCCGCAAAGGTGGGATACAGCACAGGGTCGCGCTGCTGCCATGTAAAGTGCGTGCTTTCGCCCGCATAACGGTTCAGCAGGCGGGTAATGTTGCCATCCTCCTGCCCGGATTCGCCCAAGTAGTAGGCGGTGACATCGGCATCCAGCTCATGCAGCAGCGTTTTGCTGGTCGCCGTCAGGGTGAACAGCGCACTGGTGGAGATATCAAACTCGGTGTATTTGGTGGGCAGCGCCCGCAGCACAAGGTTTGCCAGCACCACCACTGCCAGCACCAGCACTGAAAGCAGCGCCGATGCCAGCCCGCAGCGCAGGGTTCTTGTGCTGCCGTATTGGAATTTGTGTTTTTTCATAGTACAGCACCCCCTGTGTCAGTTCCAGCGGCGGCGTTCCAGCGTTTGCCCGGTAAAGAACAAAAACACGCCGATGACCGAAAGATAATACAAAATCACCGGCAAACTGAACGACCCACCGATGATTTCGGCATACGGGGCAAACAGTGCCAGCGCCGTAAGCACCGCATCAAAGGCAGAAAGCAGCCACGCCGGGCGCAGGATAAACAGCGCAAACAGCGCCGCCGCGCCCACGACCAGCACGGCACCGCCCGCCAGAATATTTTTGCAGACCACGCCCACCGCAGCGCTGGCGGCAAGCAGCACCAAGGCAAACACCACAAACGCCAGAATATTGCCCGAGGTGAACATCGTCTTGATGCCGTTCATTAAGTAGGCGATCAGCAGCACCGCAAAGCTTGCCAGATACGCAACGATCTGGTTTTCGGTCAGGCAGGAAATAAACGTTCCCACCGCAAGGCAGGCGCCGCCCAGCAAAATGTAGCCCAGCAGCGCGGCGTAGGCGGAAATCAGCGACACCTTGCCGAACGCCGTTAAAATCAGCGGCATAACGGCGGCAGCCGTCAGCGGCACGCAGAACACTGCCAGCTGCGCCAAAAACTTGCCCGCCACGATGGCGGGTATGCTGACAGGGCTTGTCAGCAGCAGCTGGTCGGTGCGGGCGCGGCGTTCCTCTGCAAAAGAGCGCATACTGACCGCCGGCAAAAGAAACAGCAAAATCAACGTAGTTGTGTATAAAACTCCTGCGAAATCCGAGGATTGGTACAGCAGGTTCCGGTTGGTGAAGTACAGCCCCAAAAAGAACAGGCTGACCGCTGCCACGGCGTAGCCGACCATACCGGTAAAATAGCTGCGGAATTCCCGCTTAAAAATCGCTGTCATAGCTGTTCCTCCTTGGCGGGTGCGGCGTCGGTCAGCTGCAAGAATACGTCCTCCAGGCTGGCGGTCTGGGCGCTCAGGCGCAGCACCGGGCAGCCTGCCGCCGCCAACGCCTGCGAGAGTGCGCCGCGCAGATCTGCCCCGGCAGCACTTTCGGCGGTAAAGCTGATCTCGCCGTTTTCCTGCCCCGTAACGGTGATGTTTTGCAGCCCTGCCACACCGGCAGCCGCCCGCAAAACGTCCTCGCGGCTGCCCTGCGCCGTGGCGGAAATACTGCCCTTGGCACTCAGGCGCTGCGCCAGCTCATGCGGCGTGCCGCGGGCAATCAGCTTGCCGTGCGCCAGAATCAGCACATCGTCACAAATCGACTGTACCTCGCTTAAAATATGGCTGGACAAGATGACCGTGTGGGTCTTGCCCAGTTCGCGGATCAGGCTGCGCACCTCCAGAACCTGCGCGGGGTCCAGCCCGACGGTAGGCTCGTCCAGTATAATGATTTTCGGCTCACCCAGCAGCGCGGCGGCAATGCCCACCCGCTGGCGGTAGCCCTTGGACAAATTGCCGATCAACCGCCGCCCGGTGCCTTGCAGCCCCACGCGGTCACAGACGGTCTGCACGGCTTCGCAGCGCGCGGTTTTGGGGCGAACGCCCTTTAATTCCGCGGCAAAGCGCAGATATTCCTCCACCGTCATATCCGGGTACAGCGGCGGCTGCTCGGGCAGGTAGCCGATGCAGCGCTTGGCGGCTGCCGCCTGTGCGACAATATCCTGCCCCTGCACCAGAACGGTGCCGCTTGTGGCGGAAATATAGCCCGTGACAATGTTCATCGTGGTGGATTTTCCCGCGCCGTTGGGTCCCAAAAGACCGTAGACGCCGGTGTCCTGTATGGTAAATGTCAAATCCTCGACAGCGGTTTTGCTGCCGTATCGCTTGACCAGATGCTGAACCTCCAGCAAATCGGATTCCCCCTCTGCATTAATTCATAGTTTATTATAAAAGGTAAATGTGAAAATTGTGCGTAAAAGAGTTGAACAAAAAACAAAGGGCAGACCAATGGGTCTGCCCGCTGGGTCATACCAGCTCCACGCGGTAGGTTTTCAGCCAGTAGTTCAGCTGCAGGAACCATGCAATGGTCTGCGGCGTTGTCATAAGCTGCCCGTACCACGGCACGGGGTTGTCGGCGCCGGCGCTGATCAGGCGCTGCAAAGCGTCCCGCTGCACGATCTGCAAAATCGGCGCGGCAGGGTCTGCGATGACCCGCTGCAGTTCCCTGGCAACCGCCTGCAAATAGGCGGGGTTCCACGTTTTGGGGTAGGGGCTTTTGCGCCGCGTGCGCACAGACTCCGGCAAAATACCGCGCACTGCCTCGCGCAGAAGCCCTTTTTCCTGCCCGTTATAGTCCTTGAACTGCCACGGCACGGCGTACATATATTCGGCAATGCGGTAATCGCAAAAAGGCACGCGCACCTCCAGCCCGCTGTACATACTCATACGGTCCTTGCGCTCCAGCAGCGTCTGCATAAACCAGTAAAAATTCAGATTGGTCATCTGGCGCATACGGTGCTCCAAGGGCGAAAGCCCCGCCCGCGCCGAGGTTTCTGCCAAGGCGCGCTGATAGTGTGCATCCACAAAGGCGGCAGGGTCTATGCCGCCCAGCACGCCGGGGCGCAGAAAGGACGCGCGGTACGCCGTGGACTGCGCCCACGGAAAGCCGTATTTTTCCCGCACGGCGGGGTCGCGGTACCACGGGTAGCCGCCAAAAATTTCGTCCGCACACTCGCCCGAAAGTGCCACCGTGGCGTGCGGCTTGATGCAGCGGCAAAACTCCAACAGGGAGGCATCGACATCCGCCATACCGGGCAAATCGCGCGCATCCACCGCCCGGTACAGTGCCTGCACCAGCTGCGGCGTGTCCAAGGTGACCCAATGATGGGTTGCCTGCAGGCTTTCGTTCATCAGGCGGATGAACGGCGCATCCGCCCCCGGCTGAAATTTGGTAGCGTGGAAATAGCGCTTGTTGTCCTTGTACCCTACCGAGAAGGTGTGCAGCGTCTTGCCGGCCTTGACAAAGGCGGCATCCGCCACCGACGCCAGTATGCTGGAATCCAGCCCGCCAGAAAGCAGCGATGCCACCGGCACATCCGCCACCAACTGGCGATGGATCGCATCCAGCAGCAGTTCGCGCAGGCGGCGCACCGTGGCGGCAAAATCATCGGGATGCTCGTGGTCGGTCAGATACCAGTAGCGGCGCAGGCTCAGATGCCCGGTGTTTGCGTCAAATTCGGCGCACTGTCCGGGCAAAAGCTCCCGCACACCGCAAAATACGCCGCTGCCGGGTACACGCCCGGGACCCAGCAGCATAATCTGCGCCAGCCCGTTGGCGTCGATTTTCGGCTCCACCGCCGGGTGCGCCAGCAGGGTTTTCAGCTCGCTGCCAAACAGCAGCCCGCCCTGCCGTTGGGCGTAAAACAGCGGCTTGACACCGCAGCGGTCACGCGCCAAAAACAGAACGCCCTGCTGCACCGCCCACACCGCAAAGGCAAAAATGCCGTTGCAGCGCTCCACACAAGCACCGCCCCACTGTGCATAGGCGTGCAGCAGTACCTCGGTGTCGGAACGCCCGGCAAACTCGTGTCCGCAGCTTTGCAGGGCGGCGCGCAGCTCCGGCGTGTTGTACAGCTCGCCGTTATATACCATCACATAGGTTTCGCCATGCCAGTGCAGCTGCATGGGCTGGGTACCGTTTTCGGGGTCAATGACGCAAAGCCTTGTGTGCAGCAGCGCCGCCCGCCCGCTGCAATAGATGCCCCGCTGGTCGGGTCCGCGCCGCGCCAGCGTCTTTTGCATAGCGCCAAACGCCTGATAATTTTCCTGCACGGTGCGGGCGCTGCGCCCTACCTGCCCCGCTATGCCACACATAAAAAGCCCCCTTTGCAGATTCATCTGGTACGATGGTATGCAAAGGGGGTTGTTTTTAAGACTGTGCGATTTTATCCGCGATGCGCATGGCGACCTCGTCCTTGCTTTGCAGGGGCAGCTCCTCGACGGTGTCTTTTGTGATGAGCGTTACGACGTTGGTGTCCACGCCAAAGCCCGCACCGGCCACCTTGACGTTGTTCGCCACGATCATATCCATCTTCTTTTTGTGCAGCTTGGCGGTGGAATTTTGCAAAAGATCCTTCGTTTCCATCGAGAAGCCGCAGACAAACAGCTTTTCGGGCTTATGCTCGCCCACCCAAGCCAGAATATCCTGCGTGCGCTCCAGCGCAAGGGTAAGCTCGCCGTCCTTTTTCTTCACCTTGTCGGCGGCGACCACAGCGGGGCGGTAGTCCGCCACGGCAGCTGCCATAACCAGTGCGTCGGCATCCATGGCGGTTTCTTTTACGGCTTCAAACAGGTCGCTTGCCGTGGTAAAGGGAACGGTTTTGACAAAGGGTACGGCGGGCAGCTGGCAGCCCGTGGAGGCAAGCAGCGTGACATCCGCGCCGCGCAGCATACAGGCGCGCGCCACGGCGTAGCCCATCTTGCCGGTGGAATGGTTGGTGATATACCGCACGGGGTCCATGGCTTCCTGCGTGGCACCGGCGGAAACCACCACCTTTTTGCCGCGCAGGTCCTTTTGGCAGGCAAGCTCGCGCAGCACATAGTCAAGCAGAACGCCCTCGTCCGGCAGACGACCCGAGCCGACATCGCCGCACGCCAGCATACCCGACCCGGAGGGAATGACCGTGACCCCGTAATGCGCCAGCGTTTTGAGGTTGTCCTGCGTGATGGGGTTTTCCAGCATATGGGTGTTCATGGCGGGGGCGACCAGCTTAGGGCAGTGCGCTGCCAGCGTGACGGTGGTCAGCATATCGTCCGCCTGACCGTGCGCCACCTTGGCAATGACATTGGCGGTGGCGGGGGCGATCAGCAGCAGGTCCGCGGCGTTTGCCAGCGAAATATGCGCTACATCATATTGGAAGTTGCGGTCAAAGGTATCCACAATGCAGCGGCGGTTGGTCAGCGTTTCAAACACCAAGGGGGTGATGAACTCGGTGGCGTTTTTGGTCATCAGCACATGGACATCCGCGCCCAGCTTGACCAGCGCGTGCGCCACATTGGGCATTTTATAGGCAGCTATGCCGCCGGTGATACCAAGGACTACGGTTTTTCCTTGTAAATTCACAGCAATCACATCCTTATGCTATCAGTATAAGCCATTTTCCGCACGGCGTCAATTTACATTTTGCGCGGGATTTGCTATAATGGGGGCAGCTTTTCAGAAACGAGGGCAAATTCATGGTTTTAGCAGTAGATATAGGCAACTCCAACATCTGCATCGGCGGGCTTTCGGGCGCGGGGCATCGGGACATTTTGTTTACCGTGCGTATGGTCACCCGCCCGCGCTGCACCGCCGACGAATACGCCGCCGAGCTGCGCTTTTTGCTGGCGCGGCTGCAGGTTGACCCCCGCAGGTGCGAGGGCGTGATCGTTTGCAGCGTGGTACCCGGGCTGACCGGCGTGCTGGCGGCAGCGTGCGGGCGCCTGACCGGCTGCACCGCGATGATCGTAAGCTGCGAGCTGGACAGCGGTATGACCTTTAAGGTGGACGAGCCTGCCCGCGTGGGGCGCGACCGCATTGCCGATGCCGCTGCCGCCGCAGCGTATTATCCCCTGCCCTGTATGACCGTGGATTTGGGTACGGCGACCACCTACAACGTTATCTCGGAAAATGCCGAGTTTTTGGGCGGGTTTATCGTACCCGGCGTGCAGACCAGCCTGCGCGCCATCAGCAAGGGTACAGCGCAGCTGCCGCCCATTGCCCCCGAACCTCCGGAGGTGCTGATTGGGCGCAACACAGTGGAAGCACTGAACAACGGTGCGATGTTCGGCACGGCAGCCATGCTGGACGGCTTGGCGCAGCGCGTGCAGGCGCAGCTGGGCAAGCCGCTGACCGTTGTCGCCACCGGCGGTCTGGCGCCTTATATCACGCCCTGCTGTCAATTTCCCGTGCAGTATGATGCCGACCTGCTGTTTAAGGGGCTGGCGTTGCTGTGGGAGAAAAACCAGTAACAAAACAGGAGTGACAATAAACTCCATTGACCATTGCGAACGTTCGGCAGGTTTGTAGGGGACGCATATATGCGTCCCGTGCGGTTTACCCGATATGTCGTAATATCCGGGCGGTCGCGCGGGCGGCATATATGCCGCCCCTACAAGCCGACCCGTAATTTTCGCGTTTCCGTTAGGTCGCGGGCGGGGCATGCCCCGCCCCTACTGCGCGATGATTTTTTTGCCCTGCCGTGGCCTTTTTGGCAAACTGAAACAGGAGTGACCCTTTTCCGGGTCACTCCTGTTTGTCTTAAAACTCTCGTATCGTCCAGCCGAGCATCTGCGCGGCGGCAAGGTCGTGGGTAACCAAAATTGTCGGGCGCTGCCCGACCAGGCGCACGGTGGTCTGCACCGCCTGCCGTACCAGCTCGGCGTCCATACCGGTGAACGGTTCGTCCATCAGCAGCGTTTCGGCATCCCGGCACAGCAGCGCGCGCAGCAGTGCCACGCGGCGTTTCTGCCCGCCGGAAAGCTTTGCCGCCGGCAGCTTTAGCTCCGCCGGGGCGAAGCCCAGCGCCAGCAGTTCCTTTTCTGCCGTTCCGTCACAAAGCCCGTGTCCGGTCAAGACCAGATTGTCCACCGCGTTCAGCTGCGGGCAAAGCCGATCCTCCTGAAAGACCGCTGCCGGGCGCACAACCCCTGAAAAGCTGCCGCTGTCCGCCGTTTCCAGCCCCAGCAAAATGCGCAGCAGCGTGGTTTTTCCGATTCCGCTGGTGCCCATCAGAACGCTGGGTCCATCCACCTGCCAGCTGAAATCCGCCAGCACCGTCTTGGTGCCGAACCGCTTGCCGAGATGCTCTATCGTTATACTCATACGCCAGCCTCCCCGCAAAGCTTTGTTTTCAGGGCGGTCAGCCCCTTGGCAGCTGCCCCCGACAGCACCGCCGACAGCAGCACGATGACCAGCGTCCACGCAAAGACATCGGGCGTCGAAAGTGTGATTTTGGCGCGGTACAGGGCATCGCCCACGCTGTGGTCGGGCAGTCCGATGACCTCCGCCGAAACACCGCTTTTCCAGCACATACCCATAGCGGCGATGCAGCTTTGGCAAAAGCTCGGGAAAATCCCCGGCAGCCAGATATAGCGCAGCCGCGCCGTCAGCGGCAGGCGGTAGACCTGCGCCATCTCCAACAGGCGGGGGTCGGTGTCGGCAATGCCGCCCAGCACCCCGGCGTAAACCACCGGCAGCACATGCGTAAAGCTGACGACAACGCTTAAATTGGCGCTGCGCACCCACAAAAGCGCTAGAATCACAAAGCTTGCCACCGGCATGGCGCGGATCAGCTGCATGGCGGGGTCGATCATCAGCCGCACCGCGCGCCAGCGCGCCCCCGCTGCCCCCAGCACCAGCCCGCCCAGCACCGCCAGCACAAAGCCCAGCAAAATGCGCAGGGTGCTGAAAGCAATGCTGCGCCAGAATGCCGCAGTGGGCAAAAGCGCTGCCAGCGCCCGCACAGTCTGCCGGGGTGTTGCCAAAAACAACCCGCCGTGTCCCAAGGCAACTGCGGTCAGCTGCCACAGCAGCACCCAGACCGCCAGCGCGGCAAGGCGCTGCCACAGCGGAAATTTACCCTGCATAGTAGAAGTCATCACCGGGCAATGCGCCGCCCACACTGGTCGGGTCGGCGTCAAACAAAATCTGGTAGTAGGTGGTCAGGTCGGTTTTCATAGCATCGCCCGTTTCAAACACAATGTTGCATTGGGGCAGCGCCTTTTGCGCCAGCGCCGCCTTTGCCACCACGCCGAACGCCTCGCACAGGGCGGCGGTGCCTTCGGGGTCGGCGGCGGTCTGCTCGGTGCTTTGCTTGTACTTTTCCATAAAATCCGCAAAGCGGGCAGGGTCAGCCTCCACGGCATCCTTGCGCACCAGCAGCACGCCGGTCACCAGCGGGGTGCCGGCTGCAGTCTGCCATTCGGCATTCATATCCAGCGCCACGCGCAGCCCCTCGGTCTGTGCCATGGCGGCTGTCACAAAGGGCTGGGGCAGCATGGCGATGCTGACCTCCCCCGCCTGTACCTTGGCAAGCGCTTCGGTGGCTTCGCTGGTGTATTCGATGGTGATATCCTTGTCGGGGTCGATGCCGTTTTGACTCAGCAGATAGCGCAGGACATACTCCGGCGTCGCACCCTTGCCGGTGGTGACAAGGGTTTTCCCCTTGAGGTCTGCCATGCTCTGCACGGTATCGCCCTTTTCGACCACATACAGAACGCCCAAGGTGTTGATGCAGGCAACCTGCACCGCGCCCTGCGTTTTGTTGTACAGGGTGGCGGCAAGGTTGGCAGGCACACAGGCGGCGTCCAAGTCGCCCTTGACGAGCAGCGGCACCAGCTCGTCCGCCGCGCCATACATATTGTACAGCACACTGCCGTCCTGGCTGGGCTTCAGCCCGTTTTCGTCCGCCTTGGAATCGGTCGAAAGCCCCAGCAGATTGACAAGCCCCATGGTGGTGGGACCCTTCAGCCCTGCCACGCGCAGCGGCTCGCTCTGCGTCGGGGCGGCAGTTTCCTGCGCCGGGGCGGAGGAAGCGGCAGACACGGCGGGCTGGGCGGATTCACTGCTTGCGCTGCTTGGCGCACCGGCGCAGCCTGCCAGCGACAGGACAAGGGCAGCCGCGGTAAAGGCTGCCAGAAGTTTTTTCAGTTTCATAATTTTCTCTCTCCATTTCCGGTGATTCAGTTGCATTTGCTGCTTTACTATACTATAATAGTAGAAAAATGTCTGTTGCTTTGGCAACGAAAAAGGGAAAAGCCTATGGATTATACGCCCTACTACCCCCTGCTGCAGAAAACCGACCTGCTGCGCGGCTTTACCGACGAGGAGCTGGACGCGCTGCTGCAGGCGTTTGCCCCCCACCTGCGCCGCTACGGCAAGGGCGAAATGCTGCTGATGGCGGGGTTCTCCACCCGGGAGGTCGGTTTGATTTTGCAGGGCGGCATCACCGCCGAAAAGCCCCTGCCGGACGGCACCTCGGTGGTCATTGCACGGCAGGGTCCCGGCGGCATTTTTGCCGATGTGCTGGCGGGCGGGCAGAACCAAAGCCCCGTCAATGTGCTGGCTGCCGAGGCAACCACCGTGCTGTATCTGCCTGCCGCTGCCGTTTTGCAGCCCGGCACTGCCCTGCCATCCTTACAGGTGCGGCTGCTGCAAAATTGGCTTTCCACGGTGACACGCAAATATTTTACGCTGGATGACCGGCTGGAGTTGCTTTGCTGCAAAAGCCTGCGCCAGCGCATCGGGCTGTGGCTGGTCGGGCAGTGCCGGGCTGCCGGTGCCGACAGCTTTACCACCCCGCTGACCCGCGCCGAGCTGGCCGCCTACCTGAACTGCGACCGCAGCGCCCTTTGCCGGGAGCTGAGCCGTATGCAGCAGGACGGGCTGATCACCCTGCGGCGGGGCGGCTTTACGGTGCATAACCGCCGCAAGCTGGCGGAAAAAAGCGGCAGCCATGAATAAGCGCGAACGATTTTTCTCTGCCGCAAATCAAAACAAACAGAAGGAGAGCGTGCTATGAACCGCACCCAACCGATTTTGTACATTGTCATCCCCTGCTACAACGAGCAGGAGGTTTTGCCCATCACCGCGCCGCTGTTTCTGCAAAAAATCAACGACCTGTCCGCCGCCGGAAAAATCAGCCCGGACAGCCGCATCCTGTTTGTGAACGACGGCTCCAAGGACAAAACGTGGGAGATCATCCAATCGCTGGCTGCCGCCGACGAACATTATCTGGGCATCAGCCAGAGCCGCAACCGCGGTCACCAGAACGCCGTGCTGGCAGGTCTGATGGAGGCTAAGAGCCGCTGCGATATCACCATTTCCATCGACTGCGACGGGCAGGACGACATCAACGCCATGGACGGTATGGTCGATGCCTACCGCGAGGGCTGCGACGTGGTGTACGGCGTGCGCAGCAAGCGTGACACCGACACCTTTTTTAAGCGCTTTACCGCCGAAAGCTTCTACAAGCTGCTGAATGCTATGGGCGCGGAGGTCGTCTACAACCATGCGGACTACCGCCTGCTGAGCAGCCGCGTGCTGGAGGAATTTGCCAAGTTCAAGGAGGTCAACCTCTTTTTGCGCGGTATGGTGCCGCTGGTCGGCTTTAAATCCACCTGCGTGACCTACGAGCGCCACGAGCGCATTGCAGGCGAGAGCCACTATCCCCTGTCCAAAATGCTGTCGTTGGCGTTTGACGGCATCACCAGCCTGTCCATCAAGCCCATCCGCTTTATCACGGGCTTCGGCGTGTTTGTGGCGCTGGTGAGCTTTATCGGCGTAATTTGGGCGATTGTGGAGGCGCTGCTCGGCGCCACGGTGTCCGGCTGGGCTTCAATGACCAGCATCATCTGCTTTGTCAGCGGCGTGCAGCTGATCTGTCTGGGCGTGATCGGTGAGTATATCGGCAAAATTTATATGGAAACCAAGCACCGCCCGCGCTATATCATCAGCGAAACCACCCCCAACTTCGGGGATGTCAAGGAGGATGCACAATGAGCCGTCAGGTCTGGAAGGGTTCCACCCTGTTAAACCCCGAACCGCCGGTGCTGGTCAGCTGCGGCTCACCCGATAAGCCCAACCTGATTACCGTGGGCTGGTGCGGCACCATCTGCACCCAGCCGCCGATGCTGTCCATCAGCATCCGACCGGAGCGCTACAGCCACAAGCTGATTACCGAAAGCGGCGAGTTTGTGGTAAACCTTCCCACCGAAAGCCTTGTGCGCGCCATTGACTGGTGCGGCGTCAAAAGCGGACGCGACATCGACAAATTTGCCGCCATGCACCTGACCCCTGCCCCCGCCGCCAAGGTCGGCACCGTGCTGCTGGAGGAAAGCCCCGTCAACCTGGAATGCAAGGTGAAGCAGGTCATTCATTTAGGCAGCCATGACCTGTTTTTGGCAGAGTGCGTTGCCGTGGATGTGGACGAAACGCTGCTGGACGAAACCGGCAAGCTGTGCCTGAACAAGGCAAAGCTGATCGTCTATTCCCACGGGGATTATCTGGCGCTGGGACGCAAGCTGGGCAGCTTTGGCTACAGCGTGCGCAAAAAGAAAAAGCCCGTGCGCAAATAAATTTGCATAAAAATACCGCCCGCAGAGGTTTTACCTTCTGCGGGCGGTTTGCTTTTTAGAAGAATCCCTTACTTTTCAGAATTCCGATCAGAATCACTATGACCAGTGCCGCAATGCAGACACCGATAAAGATGTCAATGTATTTCAGCGGTACCTTGCGGAAATTTTCGTAGAAATTTTCAAAGGCATTCAGCTGGCTGCGGTCGGGACGCGCAGACTCCGTTTCGGGAACTGCAGTGTCCGGCGTTTCCGAGGTTTCGGGGATGGGTGTTTTCTCTTTTTCTTCCATAATTACTTCTTGGCGAGGTACTTGCGCAGGTCAAGGGCAACGGCGATGACGATGACAAGACCCTGTGCAATGTAGGTGTAAGCGGGGTCGACGCCCAGGAACTGCAGGCAGATCTTCAGGACTTCAAAGACCAGAACACCGACCAGAACGCCGGAGACCTTGCCAACGCCGCCGTTGGTGGAAACGCCGCCGATGGTACAGGCTGCGATAGCTTCCAGCTCATAGCCGTTGCCGGTGTTGGTGGAAGCACCGCCGGCCTTTGCGCCGACGAGGAAGCCACCGAGAGCATACATGCAGGAGGCCAGGATGTAGATGCGGATCAGGGACGCGGTGACGTTGACACCGGCAACCTGAGCGGCGTTCTCGTTGCCGCCGATGGCGTACATGTACTTGCCGTGACGGGTCTTATTGTACAGGAACCAGAAGAAGATGCCGATGATCAGCGCGAAAATAGCCAGGTACGGGATGGGGCCCAGCGTGCCGCTGGCAACGGTCAGGTAGCTCTGCTTGTAACCGCCCATGGGCTGGTTGTTGGTGATGACGGAGCACAGACCGTAGACGATGGTCTGCATGCCCAGCGTAGCGATGAAGGGGGGAACCTTCAGGAATGCGATAATGCAGCCGTTGATGGCGCCGAAGCAGGCCATGATTGCCATGACGATCAGCAGGGCCACGGGCCACGGAATATCGGGCAGCCAGGGCAGCATACGGGCAGCGTAGTCAACGCTCTGCAGCAGCATGGCGGAGAAGCAGGCGGCCAGGCCGACCTGGCGGCCTGCGGACAGGTCCGTACCTTTGGTGATCAAGCAGCCGGAAACGCCGCAAGCGATGATGAAACGCGGGGCGACGTTCAGCAGCAGGTTTTTGCCGTTTTTCTCGGTAAAGAAGTTCTGGGTCGTGCAGCCGACAAACAGGGCCAGCAGGATGATCAAAATGATGATCGCGTTATTGGACAGGAACTTTTTCAAGTCGAATTTTTTCTCCATTTTCGGATCTCCTCCTTATTCAAACTGGGTAGCCAGCGTCATGATGTTCTCCTGGTTCGCCTTATCACCGTCGATAAAGCCGGTGCAGCGGCCATCGCACATGACCATGATGCGGTCAGACATGCCGATCAGCTCGCTCATTTCGGAGGAGATCATGATGATGCTCTTGCCCTGTTTGGCCATCTCGGCAATGATGCAGTAAATTTCATACTTTGCACCGACGTCGATGCCGCGGGTCGGCTCGTCCATGATGAAAACATCGGGGTCGTTGGCCAGCCAGCGGGCAATCAGCACCTTCTGCTGGTTACCGCCGGACAGCGATTGAATCTGCGTTTTGGAGGACGGCGTCTTGATGGACAGCTTGGCGACATTATCCTGCACGAGCTTCTCGATTTTGTTGTCGTCCAGCATGATGCCGCCGATCAGATACTTGTTCAGCGATGCAATGGAGACGTTATCCGCAATGGAAAGCACACCCAGAATACCGGTGGCGCGGCGGTCCTCGGTCAGCATGGCGATGCCGTTTTTGATGGCGTCCTGCGGCTGGTTGATGGTCAGTTCCTTGCCTTTATAGGTGATGGTGCCCGACGTGTGGCAGCGCAGACCGAACAGACCCTCCATCAGCTCGGTGCGCTGGGCACCGACCAGACCCGCGACGCCGAGGATCTCGCCCTTGCGGACGTTGAAGTTGACGTGACGGAAGCTCTTGGGGTTGATGGACGTGAAGTCCTTGACCTCAAAGACGACCTCGCCGGGTATGTTCTCGCGCGGGGGGTAGAGGTTGGACAGCTCACGACCGACCATCTTGGTGATGATCATATCGGTGGTCAGTTCCTTGGCCTCCCAGGTGCCGATGTACTGACCATCACGCATAATGGTAACTTCGTCGCTGATGCGCAGAATTTCATCCATCTTATGGCTGATGTAAACGATAGAAACGCCCTTGGCGCGCAGCTCGTTCACGATGGTGAACAGTGCCTCGACCTCGGCAGCAGTCAAACTGGAGGTCGGCTCGTCCAAAATCAGGACTTTACAATCAGCCGAAACGGCTTTGGCGATCTCCACCAGCTGCATCTGGGAAACACTCAGGCTGCCCAGCTTGGCGTGCGGATCATAATTCAGATGGACTTCCTTCAGGACCTTGGCCGCATCCTCATACATCTTGTCGTGGTCGATGACGGTGACGGGTCCGTATTTCTTGGTTGGGTAGCGCCCGACGTAGATATTCTCGCCGATGGAACGCTCCGGGATGGGCTGCAATTCCTGGTGCACCATCGCAATGCCGCGATTCAGTGCATCCAGAGGTCCCTTGATCTGAACCTCCTGCCCCTCATAAATAACCTTGCCTTCGTCCATGTGGTAGATACCGAACATACACTTCATCAAGGTGGACTTGCCCGCGCCGTTCTCGCCCATCAGTGCATGGACGGTGCCGGGTTTCAATTTCAGCTGTGCGTGATTCAGTGCCTTGACGCCGGGGAACGTCTTGACGACATCACACATCTCCAAGCGGTACTCTGACAATTCGCTGGCCCCCTTCTGCTTAATCTTTTTGTAACCTTTTTGCGAAAAAAGTGGGTGCGTGCGCACATGCACACGCACCCAGAATCAGCTTGCGTTACGTAGCGTAATTACGGATTACTGGAAGTCCTTAACGTTGTCGGGAGTGACCTTGACGTAGTCAACGTACACGCTCTGGCTGCCAGCCTCATAGGTCTTGCCGCCCAGCAGCTCTTCCATGCAGGCAACAGCCTGAGTAGCCTGACCTTTGGCGTCGTTCAGAACGGTGCCGGTCATGTTGCCGTTGGCAACTTCGTTCTTAGCAGCGTCCAAAGCGTCAACACCAACGAGGTAGATGTCCTTGTTGACGGTACGGCCGGCAGCCTGAATAGCCTGCAGAGCGCCGATAGCCATATCGTCGTTGTTGCAGAAGACGACTTCGATCTGGTCGCCGAACTTGGCGAGGTCGTTCTGAGCGATTTCCTGGCCCTTGTTACGGTCCCAGTCGCCGCGCTGCAGGTCGAGCTGCTCGACTTCAACGCCGGCATCCTTCAGAGCCTTGACGGAGTACTCGGTACGCAGCTGAGCATCGATGTTCTCGGGGTCGCCCTGGATCATGATGTAGGAAACCTTGCCGTCGCCGTTGATGTCGCCCTTGTTCTCAGTGTCGAGGATCAGCTCGCCCTGGAAGGTACCGGACTGAGCAGCGTCGCAGCCAACGTAGACCAGCTTGTTGTAAGCGGACATCTGGTCAGCGGTGGGCTCACGGTTGATCAGAACGGTGGGGATGTCGGCATCCTTAACGGTGGAGATGATCTGGTCAGCGGCGGAGGTCATAACGGGGTTGATAATCAGAGCATCGACACCCTGAGTGATGAAGGTGTTGATCTGCTCGTTCTGCTTGGCCTGGTCGTTGTTGCCGTCCACGATGGTGACTTCGTAGCCCTTGCCCTCGAGGATTTCCTGCAGAGCATTACGGTAGGTGGTCATGAAAGCATCGTCGAACTTGTAGATGCAGACGCCAACCTTGCCGCCCTGAGGAGCCTCAACGCTCTCAGCAGCGCTCTCAGCTGCGGAAACAGCCTCAGAGGAGGAAGCGGGAGCGCTGGAGGAAGCAGCGCCGCCGCAAGCGGCGAGGGATACGGCCATGCAGCCGGCCAGTACGATAGAAGCCAATTTTTTCATAATTGTTTCTCCTTCTTTTTGCAGTGGTTTTTTTGTGGGGCGCGTGTAGAGGTGCGACCCCGTTGACAGTTATTATAATACACGGGCGGAGGATAAAAAACAAGGTGAAATTTCACCGACAAAAAGGGGAAAAAATCACCCCTGCAAACATATTGCCTAATCAGGCTGCCTGTTCTTTGTGCAGGTTGCCCATCAAAAATGACAAAACGGTTATAATTGATGTAAATTTGTAAGAAATGCGCCTAAAAAAAGGGTAAAAAACTGTCCCGTACGGTTTGACCGTTGGGTTGCATTGTCGGTGTGGCTTCGTTGAAAAAGGCTTCCCCCAAAGGGGGGAAGCCATATAGACGGTTTACCCGTTGGGTTGCATTGCCGGGGTGATTGCAACGGGCGGCATATATGTCGCCCCTACGGATGACCCGGTATTTTTGCGTTACCGTTATGTCGCGGGCGGGGCATACCCCGCCCCTACCGCGCGACACCCTATTGTGACAATGTAGGGCGGGCTGACCTCACCCCGCCGGAAAAGCCATCCCCTTCTGCCTTACTCAAACAGGAACAATTCCCGCTGGTTGTCCATGGCAAACATATTATCACGGGTGATGACTGCAGCAGAGGCAACGTTGTCGGTGTCCACACTGCTCCCCTGCCCTGCCAGCAGCCGGTAAGCGCTTTGCACGCCGAAGTACCCCATGGAATAGCTGTTCTGCACCACCAGCGCATCGACGGCACCGTTTTGCAGTGCGTCTACGGTTTCTAAGTTGGAGTCAAAGGCGACCAGCCACAAATCGTCCGACCGCTGCATCTGGTGTACGGCGCGGGCGGTGCCGACGCCGCTCGGTTCGTTGAGCGCAATCAGCACATTAATCTCCGGGTGGTCGCGCAGCATTTCCAGTGCATCGCGGCGCGCATCGTCCGCGTTGGGGTGGGTCTGCGCCGTGGCTACGATCTTGGCGCGTCCGCTTTGCTCAAAGGCATCCTTGGCTCCGGCGGCGCGGTCGCGTCCGTTGGCCCCATTGACCTCGTAGTTGATCATCCCCACGTTCAGCTGCCCCGGCACGCCGTCCAGCGCGCTTTGTGCCGCCATACGCCCGGCGCCGTAGTTGTCCACGCCGATGTACGCCGCCACATGACCGGAGTTGACCTGCGAGTCGATGTTGATGATAACGACCCCCGCCTGTGCGGCGGCGTCGATGGCGGCGGCGTTTGCCTCGTAGTCGATGGCGGAGAAGATGATGGCCTTGGCACCGTCGGCAACGGCATCCTCGATCAAGGCGTTCTGCCCCTCAAAATTTTCCTCGTTGTCGGGTGCGGTGACGGTCAGCTCAATATTATATTCGGTTGCCGCCGCCTGTGCGCCGGTAAAGACCGCATTCCAGAATTCCGGCCCGGTGGATTTTGCAATCAGCGCCACCTTGTAGCGGCTGGTGGGGGCATCCTGGGGCATGGCGGCACAGCCCGCCAGCGCCAACGCCAATGCCGCCGGCAGCAGCCGCTTAATGAATTTTGTCATAGTCCGCCTCCCTGTCCTCCGGCACGCGGGGCGTGCGTATCGTCACGGTCGTACCCTCATAGGGGGCGCTGCGGATGGATAAGCCGTACTCTGCGCCGAAATAGATGCGCAGGCGGTCATTGACGTTTTTGACACCGATGCCCGTGCGGTCGCTCGGCTCGTTTTGCAGCAGTGCACTGACCTGCTCCGGCTCCATACCAATGCCGTCATCCTCGACAATCAGCAGGATGTCCTCGCCGTCGGGCTTAACGGTAATTTCGATATGCCCGGCATCCACCATCAGATCCAGCCCGTGAACGATGGAATTTTCGATGATGGGCTGCAGCGTAATTTTGTTGCACAGGCAGTGCAGGCAGCTCTCGTCCACGGTAAAGTGGTAGGTAAACTGGTTTTTGTAGCGGAATTTCTGAATGCGCAGATACGCCTCGGCGTGCTGCAGTTCCTTTTCAATGGGGATCAGCTCGTGTCCGCGGCTGATGCTGATGCGGAACAGCTGCGCCAGCGCGTGGACCATCTCAACAGCATCGGCATTTTTGCCGCGCTCGCACATCCACGCGATGGAATCCAGCGTGTTGTACAAAAAGTGCGGGTTGATCTGCGCCTGCAGCGCCTTCAGCTCGGTTTTGCGCAGGACGATCTCCTCCTCGCGCACGGTGGTCATCAGCTTCTGGATGCGGCGCACCATATGCGCAAAAGAATCCGAAAGGTTCTGTACCTCGCGCGTGCCGCGCACCGGGCGGAAGGCAAAGCGGTCCGCGTCCTGCTCAAACTGCTCCATAGCGCTTTCCAGCTCCTGCAAAGGGCGGCTCAGAAAGCGCGAAAGCACCAGCCCTGCCGCCAGCGCCATCAGAAAAATCAGCGCAGCGGTTGCCACGGCAACGCGGAACATCTGCCAGAAGCTTTCGTTGACGGTTTCGTCCACATAGCTGACACCGACCACGCGCCACGGGCTGCCCGGCACACGCTTGACGCTGTAAATGACGGTATCCTCGACATAGGTGCCGTCCCCGATGCACGCCAGACGCCCGGCCTCCTCTTTTTTCAGCCCGGCGTACAGCAACTGCTGCTGGGGGTGGTAGACCATATTACCGCGCTCGTCCATCAGATAGCAATAGCCGTGGCGTCCGATGCCGACCCCGCTGATGGTGCCTGCCAGTTCCTTAAAGCTGATGTCAATGGACACCCAGCAGCGGTGTCCGCCGTCCGGGATGCGCCGCACGACCGAAACGACCCACGGGTAATACCCGGTAAAGATGGATTCAACGTGGGGCGTGCTGATATACCCCTGTCCCAGCCGCTTGGCGGTTGTCAAGTCAAAGGACAGGTTGCGCACGATATCCTCGCTGGGGGTGCGCCCGTCCTGCGCCCAGCAGTTCAGCAGCGCACCACCCTCGTCATAGACGGTGATGGCGGCGATTTCCGGGCGGGCGGTCAGGAATGCTGCCAGAAAGGCATCGCGGGCGGATTCTTCATCGCCGAGATGTTCCTTGACGATGCCGACAGCGCCCTCCAGCGTGTCCACATAGGCGCCCACCGTACCCACGACCTGACTGACCGCCTGCGCACTGCCTGTGCGGGCGGATTCAATGATGCTGCTGCGGTAGCTGCGCAGGAACAGCACAGTACATAAGGTAAGCGCCAGCAGCGACAAAGCCGAAATCAGCGCAGCGACCAGCTGTGCTGTGCGCGGCGGGCGCATCAGGTGCGTCCCTCGCTGCGGGCGCGGCGCATCGCCACGGGGGAAGTGCCGCTGTATTTTTTAAAACAGTAGCTGAAATAATGCTGGTCTATGTAGCCGCAGCGGCGGGCAATTTCCTGAATTTGCAAATCGGTGGTCAGCAGCAGCTCCTGCGCGGTTTCCATACGGCGGCGCACCAGAATGTTGATAAAGGTTTCCCCCTCCGACTTTTTGATGCAGGCGCTGAGGTGGTTGGGGCTGACGTCCAGCATAGCGCTGAGGGATGCCAGCGAAAGGTCCTCGTCCATATAATGCTGGTTGATGATTTCCAGCGCACGCTCGCACAGGCTGCCGTTTTTGCGGGTATCGCTGCTGAAACGCACGCCGCTTTCCTCCTCGGCGGCGGTGCGCAGGGCGTCCATCGCCTGTTTATAGGCATCGTGCAGCTCGGCAAAGCCGGCGTACTCGCGGCTGATGCCGACGCTGGCGGTGCGCCCCAAGGCGCGCTCGGTCAGCTGGCAGATCTCATCCGCGAGGATGTGCAGATATTCCTCAAAGTCCGAATGGTTGCCCAGCAGCACGGCGATGATGCGCCCGTTGCCGTTGAACACAAAATGGCGCAGGTATTTGTTGGCGCTCTGCTCCACAAGCTGGGCAAAGCCGCCGGTGTCGTCCGCGTCGTCCGCGTCGCCCGCCAGCGAGGCTGCCAGCACCACCAGCGAGCTGCGGTCATCCATACCGCGCAGCAGCCCGCAGTCACAGGCGGCGCGGCGCAGGCGTTCTTCCAGATCGTCGGGGGCGTTTTCGTAGCGCTGCAAAACCAGCGGAATGACAAAGCCTGCGCGGTCTGCGTTGCGGCTGTCGGCACGGCGCAGCCCCGCATAGCGGGTGTCGATGCGCTCGTGAATGACCTTCAGCTCTGCCGCAAGACCGTCCATCGTCAGGGGTTTGAGCATATAGCTGATGATGTTGTACTGGATTGCCTGCTTGGCGTACTCAAAATCATCGTAGCCGCTCAAAAAGGCGATGTGCATTGCCGGGCGTATCTCACGCACCTGCCGCGCCAGCTCAATGCCGGAGATAAAGGGCATACGGATATCGGTCAGCAGCAGGTCCGGCTCCAGCCGCTCGACCAGTTCCAGCGCGTCCAGCCCGTTGCTGGCGCTGCCCACCAGGTGGAAGCCCAGCGCTTCCCACGGAATCATCGTACAAACGGCCTCGCGCAGCTCGTCCTCGTCGTCGGCAACAAGCACCGTATAAATATTTTTATCTGCCATAAGGTTCCTCTTTTCCGTTTTACAGGGAATTGCGCAGCGCGTTATACAGCTTTTCCGCCTTGGCGTGGCTGATGCCCTTGACCTCCTCCAAGTCGGAGATGCTTGCTTGTCTGACGGCAGCTACCGTCTTGAAGTGCGCCAGCAGCGCGGCGCTGGTCTTTTCGCCCACACCGGGCAGGGCGGTCAGCGTTGCCGCGTAGGAGCGTTTTTTCATCGCGCGCTTGCGGTAATCGTTGGCGTAACGGTGGGTTTCGTCCTGAATGTTGGTAACAAAGGTAAAGATGTTGCGGTTGCGGTTTATGGCAATTTCGCCCCCGGCGTCATCCACGATGGCGCGGGTGCGGTGGTGGTCGTCCTTGACCATACCGAAGGTGGGTACGTTTTCCAGCGCCGTACCCTTGAGCGCCTGTTTGACAGCGCCCACCTGCCCCCTGCCGCCGTCGATCAGCAGCAAATCGGGCAGGGCGGCAAACTGGTTCTGCGCACCGTCCGGCTTTTCGCCCCGGCGGGCAGCCTCGTACTCGGCGGCGCGACGGGAAAGCGTTTCCGCCAGCGAGGCGTAGTCGTCGGTGCCTGCCACGGTTTTCATTTTAAAACGGCGGTAGCCGCTGCGGTAGGGCTTGCCGTCCTTAAAGACGACCATACCGCAGACGCTGGAGCCGTCGCCCCAGTTGGAAATATCGTAGCTTTCGATCATCCGCGGCGGGGATTTCAGCCCCAAAAGCTGGGCGGCTTCCTCCAGCAGCTTTTCCTCGCGGGTGTAGCGTCCGCTTTCGCGCCCCAAGCGCTCGACGGCGTTGGTGTACGCCATCGTCACCAGCTTGGCAACATCGCCGCGCTGGGGTACATACAGTTCCACTTTGCTGCCGCGTGCCTGGTTCAGCGCCTCGTTCAGCGCCTCGGCATCGGGCGGCAGCGCATCCACGGCAATGACCTTGGGTACGTTTTCGCCGTCCAGATAATACTGGGGCAGAAATTCCTCGCGCACGGCGTCAATGTCGGTCGTATCGTGAAAAACAAATTCCCGCTTGTCGGTCAGGCGACCGTCGCGGTAGCGCAGCACGGCGGCACAGACCGCCTTGGTGGTACCCGCCAGCGCCAGAATATCCATTTCGGTGTCGGCATCGCGCACGACCTTTTGCCCGGCTGCCACGCGGTCGATCGCGAGAATCTGATCCCGCAGCAGGGCGGCGGTTTCAAAATCCAGCCGGTCGGACGCCGCCTGCATCTTTTCGCGCAGCTGGCGGACGATGTCCTTTTTGCCGTAGCGGATCATATGCAGCGCGCCCTGCACGGCGTCATTGTACGCCTCGCAGGAGATTTTGCCGCTGCACACCGCCATACATTTGCCGATATGGGCGTTCAGGCAGGGGCGCCCCTTGCCGAAATCCTGCGGAAAGCTCTTGCCGCAGCGGGGCAAAAGAAAGCAGTCCTGTGCGGTTTCGACCATCTCGCGCACCGCAAAGGAGGAGGTGAAGGGACCGATATACTCGGCATCATCGTCGTCCTTTTGCAGCGCCGCCGAAATACGCGGCCACGCCCCCTTGGTCACCTTGACATAGCTGTAACCCTTGTCGTCCTTTAAAAGAATGTTGTACTTGGGGGTGTGGGCTTTAATCTGGCTGGCTTCCAGCACCAGCGCCTCAAACTCCGACTGGCAGACGATGACGTCAAACGCAAAGGCGTGGGCGATCATCTGGCTGACCTTCGCGTCGTGGGGGACCCCCTCGCGGAAATACTGCGACACGCGGGTCTTGAGCCGTTTTGCCTTGCCGATGTAGATGATGGTATCGCTTTTGTCGCGGATGATATACACCCCCGGCAAAAGAGGCAGCATACACGCTTTTTTGTAGAGTTCGGCTTTTGTCATACTGTGTTCCTTTTGCTACAAAAAAAGCGGCGGGAATTGCCCGCCGCTGATGTTTTGAGAAAGAATTACTCGGCAAAGCCGGAGCTGACCAGCTTGACCAGACCGTCAACGGCAGCCTGCTCATCGGCGCCATCGGCAATGATGCGGATGGTGGTGCCGCCAACGATGCCCAGGCTCAGGACACCGAGCAGGGACTTCGCGTTGACGCGGCGCTCCTCTTTTTCGACCCAGATGGAAGATTTGTACTCATTTGCCTTCTGGATGAAGAAGGTAGCCGGGCGGGCGTGCAGACCAACCTGATTCTCAACGGTAACTTCTTTGACGTACATAGTTATTCTCTCCTACTTTTGAAAATAATATGCCCTTGCGTTTCCCGTGGGCGTTTCGTCAGGCGGTCTATTGCGTGTAATACGCCGCCTTGATTGTCTCTATTTTATCCTATTTTGTCGTTTTTGTACAGTGGAAATTTGCAAATTTGGCAGGATTCTGTAATTCCACCAAAAGCAAGCGCCCGTCTTTGTGCATTTTTACTAGTTTGTTTTCAACATTGTTGGTCAGCACTTACAAAATCATTGACCGGCGGGCGGTAGCTCATCCGCAATTCTTCACAGTACACCGCACAAAAAGCGTCCTTGGCGGGGTCATACACTGCCTCGGTGCCGGCAGGCACCCACCCCATACGCTTGTACAGGGCGATGGCGCGGGTGTTGGTGTTCAGCACGGTCAGCGTGGGGTTTGTATGCTCCGGCAGCTTTTTGCGGGCAAAATCCAACATCTTGGCGCCGATTCCCTTGCCGCGCGATGCTTCGGTCACAAACAGGCAGCCGATTCTGCCGGTCCTGTGGCAGACACCCACCATACCGTCCGGCACGTTTTTGGTAAAATGCAGGTAGAACGCCCAGCCGTCCTTATGCTGCTGCAAAAGCTGCGGCAGCATAGCTTCGGGGGTAAGGCTTGCCAGCGCTTCGGGTGCAGCCACGGGCGCACCGACAGTGCGGCGTCCCTCGGCGGCAAGCTCCGCGGCGCGCTGCCACTGTTCCTCGGTTTTGACAAGGCGCATATTCTCGCCCCGCTTCCACTTGGGCAGCTCGGTCAGCGGGTGGGTGGCGCACCATTGGTCGTACAGGTCGGGGCGGCGGGTGCGGGTGCGGATGCGGCTTTGCTCACCGCGCCAGACCTCAATCTTCTGGTGGTCGCCGGTCAGCAGAACGGGCGGCACGGCGCGTCCCTCCCACACCTCGGGGCGGGTGTACTGCGGGTATTCCAAAAGACCGTCCCAGTAGCTTTCGTCCTGATAGCCTTTTTCCTCCGCCAGCACGCCGGGCTGCAGGCGCAGCACGCTGTCCGCCACCACAAGGCTTGCCAGCTCGCCGCCGGTCAGCACATAGTCCCCGATGGAGATTTCCTCATCCCCAAAGGCGTCGATCACACGCTGGTCAATGCCCTCGTAATGCCCGCAAACCAGCGTCACAGCGTCATACTGTGCCAGCTCACGCGCCTTGGCTTCGTCATAGGGCGCACCGGCGGCGGTCAAAAACACAACGTGCGGCTTAGCCCTGCCCTGCTCCCGGCACTGCGCCTGCACGGCGCGCAGGCAGTCGGCAATGGGCTGCGCATACAGCACCATACCGCAGCCGCCGCCGTAGGGGTAGTCGTCGGTCTGCTTTTGCTTATTTAAGGTGTAGTCCCGGATCTGGTGGCAGTGTGCCTCAAACAGATTTTTAGCGCGGGCGCGTCCCAGAATGCTGACAGACAAAAAGGTATCGCACAGCTCGGGGAACAGGGTCACAATGTCGATGCGCATAGCGTTCAGTCCTTATCTCCGTTGACGGCGTCGGTAAACATCCCCTCGATGGGGGTCACAAGGATGCGGCGGTTGTCGGGGTCCAGCTGCTTGACAAACTCCGGCACGGCGGGCAGCATATGGGTGTTGCCCTCGGCATCGGTGACGGTGTAGATGTCCTGCGCGGCGGGGCGGTCGATGGCGGTCAGCGTGCCGTAAACGTGCGCGGTGTCGGCGTCAATGACCTCACAGCCCAGCAAGTCATCAATAAAAAAGCGTCCCTTGGGCAGACGGGCATCCGCCTTGGCAAAGTAGTAGGTGCGCCCCACCAGTGCGCGGGCGGCGTCCATATCGCAGACGCCCTCCAGCCGCAGCAGGATGGTGTTGCCCTGTGCGCGCACGCCCAGCACCCTGCACTCTCCCCCGCCCTGTGCCGTGGCAAACAGCCGCTTGAACTTTGCCAGAAACGCAGCGCCGTCGCACAGGGACAGGGCTTTCATTTCGCCGCGAACACCGTGGGTAGACACGATCTTGCAGGCGGGCAGATAGTTTTGCATAAGTGTACCTCCTGAGGAAAGAAAAAGCACTTTACCGTTGCGGCAAAGTGCTAAAATCATCAGTCGATCTCGACGACTGCCTTTTCGCCCTGGCGAACAGCAGCGGCACGCACGACAACGCGGATAGCCTTGGCGATGCGCCCCTGCTTGCCGATGACGCGACCCATATCGGCCTCTGCCACTTTGAGGTGATAGACGGTCGTGCCGTCCTCACGCAGAGGGTCAACAGTCACCTGCACAGCCTCCTTGTCCTCGACAAGACCGCGGGCAACGGCTAATAAGAGTTCCTGCATAGACGTTCCCTCCTACAAGAAAACTTGCAATTACAGAACGGAAGCCTTCTTCAGCAGCTCACGAACGGTGTCGGTGGGCTGAGCGCCGTTGGACAGCCACTGCTTAGCCTTCTCCTCATCGATCTTGACGACGCTGGGGTTCTTGGTGGGATCGTAGTAGCCGATCTCCTCGATGAAACGGCCGTCGCGGGCGAAGCGGCTGTCAGCAACAACAACGCGGTAGAAAGGAGCCTTCTTGGCGCCCATGCGGCGCAGACGAATCTTAACCATAATACTATTCCTCCAAAAATTGTTTACGGCCCTTGCGGGGCAACAGAATTTATATTGTACACCCTTGGGCCGTATAGCCTTGCGGGTCATACCAAAATTTTTGCGGTATCAGAAGCCGCGGCCGAAGCCGCCCTTCATCCCGGATAGTCCGCGCATAAATGCCTTGGGATTGCGGCGAACCTTTTTCATCATCTTTTGCATCATTTCGTACTGGCGCAGCAGCTTGTTGACTTCCTCCACCGAGGTGCCGCTGCCTGCAGCAATGCGGCGCTTGCGCTTGGGGTTGATGATATCGGGCTTGGCGCGCTCTGCCGGGGTCATCGAGCAGATGATCGCCTCGATGCGGGGCAGGGCTTTTTCGTCCAGCTGCGAGGGGTCGATCTGGCTGCCGCCGGGCATCATAGCCAGCAGCGCCGACGCGCCGCCCATTTTTTTGACCTGCCGGAACTGTGCCAGAAGGTCGTTCATATCAAATTTGTTTTCCATCATCCGCTTGGCAGCGGCTTCGGCTTCCTTGTCGTTCTGCAAGGTCTGCGCTTTTTCGATCAACGAAAGCACATCGCCCATACCCAGGATGCGGCTTGCCATACGGGATGCGTAGAAAGGCTCCAAGTCCTCCAGCTTTTCGCCGGTGCCCTGGAAGTAGATGGGCTTGCCGGTGACCGCCAGCACCGAAAGTGCCGCGCCGCCGCGGGTGTCGCCGTCGGTCTTGGTCAGGACAACGCCAGTGATGCCGACCTTTTCATTAAAGGTATTGGCAACGTTGACGGCTTCCTGACCTGCCATAGCATCGACGACCAGCAGGGTTTCGTCCACCTCGACCGCCTGCTTGATGCGGACAAGCTCCTCCATCAGGGTATCGTCGATCTGCAATCGACCGGCGGTATCGAGAATGACGATGTCGTTGCCGTGATCCTTGGCGTAAGCCATTGCCTTTTGGGCGATGACCTCGGGCTTTTCGGTACCCAGCGTAAACACCGGCACACCCGCTTGCTCGCCGACGACCTTCAACTGGTCAATGGCGGCGGGGCGGTAGATGTCGCAGGCGACCAGCAGCGGGCGGCGCCCCTGGCTGCGGTAATACTTGCCCAGCTTGGCGGCGTGGGTGGTTTTACCGTTGCCCTGCAAGCCGCACATCATCAGCACGGTCTGCCCCTTGTTTTTGATGCGCAGGGTGTGGATCTCATCGCCGCCCATCAGCTTGGTCAGCTCATCGTTGACGATTTTTACGACCTGCTGGGCGGGGGTCAGGCTTTCCATAACCTCCTGCCCCATCGCACGCTCGGAAACCTGTGCGCAGAAGTCCTTGGCAACCTTGTAGTTGACGTCGGCTTCCAGCAGCGCCATACGGACTTCGCGCATGGCGGTCTTGATGTCCGCCTCATTCAGCTTGCCCTTGCCGCGCAGCTTTTTGAAAACGCCGTTCAGGCGGTCAGTCAGTGATTCAAATGCCATCTGCGTCCTCCTGCGTGTTCAGGCGTTGGATGATGGTAAGCATCTCGCCGGTGTCCTTTTCGATTTGCGGCGACGAGGTGTACAGCCCGGAGTTGCAGCACCGCACTTCCATTGCCAGCTGCTGCAGGCGCTCTAAATCGCGCTGCATCGCGGTGTGGCGGCGGGCGTTGCCGAGCTTGGCTTCCAGCTCATCGAGCGCGGCTTCCCCGTGCTTGATGGCATCCCGGACGCCTTGGCGGGTAATGCCCATATTCTCGGCAATTTCTGCCAGAGAAAGATCCTCATCGTAATATTCCGTTAGGATGATCCGCTGCTTTTCGGTAAGCACCGAACCGTAAAAATCCAGCAAGATGGAATAGCTCAGGTTTTTTTGCGGTTTGCCCGCCATATACCCGCGCCCCCTTTGCTGTGCTTGTGATGTAAAGTTATTTTCTTTACATCAGCTTTTGAATTATACCAGTATCCGGCGCACAAGTCAAGGGTTTTCGGCAACTTTTTTGCGGTTTACGGCAGGTTTTGGCAAAATTTTTAAGAAATGCCGGTCTGCGGGTGCAAAACGCGGCAGACTATGCTATAATATAAAATACTTTGTTTTACTCATTTTGTCAAAAAAGCCCTTTTTCGGGCAGCAATGTAGGGCGCGTGTCTTGACCGCGCCGCACCGCTGGCTGCGCGCAGCGCATAAAATCGCGCCGAATGGCGCGCTATTTCCCGATACATCGTGCTATCGGCTAGGTTGCACGGAACGGTCGAGACCGTTCCCTACAAACCCGCCGGAAGTTTGCAATCTTCCCTTTAAGTTTTTGACAATCTGAAGAATCGTTTTTCTATTATATAAGGAAAGGGCTGCTCACCGTGCCGATACTCAAAAGCTACTATCAAGATGTATACCGTTCCCCCGTTGTGCGGCTGGACGGGTACTCCGGTCGCCATGCGCTGGCGGCCAGTGTGCTTGCGTATCTGGATTTCGGCGGTGCGACCGGCACCTCCAAGGACGGCTTGGCTGAAACCATGCTCGCCTTTGCCGCCGAGCGCGGCACCCTGACCCCCGGTATGCCGGTGGTGGAGGCAAGCTCCGGCAGCTTTGGCGCGGCGTTGGCGGTAAGCTGCGCCACCACGGGGCATCCTTGTATTCTGGTCGTACCCAGCAGCCTGCCCATTGCCCGCCGCCAACGCCTGCAGGAGCTGGGCGCCAAAATCGTGGTCAGCAGCAACGGCAGCCGCAAGGCGATGGACCGCATCGCCCAGCAGACCGCCCAGCGCTATAACGCCTACTACACCCGCTATTTTTCCAACGACGACAACCCCGAATACCACCGCCGCGTTACGGGTCCCCAGATTTTAAAAGCCGCCGGGGACGCCATTGACGCCGTGGTCATCGGCGTGGGCAGCGGCGGCACGGTGACCGGCGTTGCCGAGTACATCAAGGCGTGGAACAGTATGATCCGCATTGTGGCAGTCGAGCCTGCCGAGTGCGCAGCGATCTCCGGCGGGTTTATCGGGCAGCACGGCATTGCAGGCATCGGTCCCGGCTTTGTGCCGGACAACTACAACCCCTATGTTGTGGACACCGTGCTGGCAGTGACCACCTCCGAGGCAGAGCGCGCCGCCCGCGAGGTGCTGTTTTTTGACGGAATCCCCGCCTGCACCAGCGCCGGGGCGACCTTGGCCGCCGCCGAGCAGCTGATGAGTACCGGCAAAGCCAAGCGCCCGCTGTGCCTCTTTGCCGGGCGCAGAATGTACGAATAACGCAAAAGTTCAAATTCTTTTTGTCTATTGTTCACGATTTGCAAACATTTTTATGGCATACTTACAGACTGGGGCGTGTACAACAAACACGCACCGGAAAGGTGTTGGCAGTATGAAAAACTGGTTCCGGCGCTTTATGGCAGGTCGCTACGGCTTTGACCAGTTCAGCGCGTTTTTGTCCGTAAGCAGCTTGGTTTGCATTTTGCTTGGCACATGGTTTTCCGCCGTTTTGTATTGGGGCGGGCTTGCGCTGCTGGCGTATTGCTACTACCGCACCCTGAGCCGCAATTTCTATCAGCGCCGCGCCGAAAACAGCAAGTACCTGTTTTATCGCGGCAAGGTCACAGCGTGGTTCGGCAAATACCGGATGCGTTTTCAGCAGCGCAAGCAGTACAAATATTTCCGCTGCCCCGGCTGCCGGCAGGAGCTGCGCGTGCCGCGCGGACGCGGCAATATTGCCATCACCTGCCCCAAGTGCCACACCCACTTTACAAAAAAGAGTTGACGTATTATGTTCGGCTATGTTACCATCTATCGCAAAGGGCTGGACAAGGCGGCGCTGGCCTGCTACCAAGCCTATTACTGCGGGCTTTGCCGCACCTTGGGCAGACGGTACGGACGCGCTGCCCAGCTGGCCTTAAGCTATGATATGACCTTTGCCGCCCTGCTGCTGAGCGCCCTGTACGAGCCGGAAACCAAG
>ERZ1034691.168-NODE-168-length-51519-cov-20.922528_pt1 | contig 51519 bp, 36 predicted proteins | sample MGYA00520638_ERZ1034691 | MGnify/ENA primary metagenome ERZ1034691 (study PRJEB33766, sample SAMN09781763) | gut metagenome | biome: gut microbiome | host: Homo sapiens | place: Madagascar | study: EMG produced TPA metagenomics assembly of the PRJNA485056 data... | reverse complement strand
GGAGGCCAGGGCGCCGCTGACCGGTGGACGGCACCGAGCCGTACGCTTGAACTGAAGAAGGGGGAGGCCTCGCGGCCTCCCCCTTTTTTGCGTTTTGAGTCCTATTGCTCCATTGTCGCTGTGTTTTTAACCCTCGTTTGTCGCATCTTCTGTGAACGGGCTACAATAACTTAGTCTGTGCAGCATGGAGGTGAATATGGCCGAAGCCCGTATTGGCGTTGATATCGTTGAGATATCTCGGATGAAATCAATCTTAGAAAAGACGCCGTCGTTTGCTCGGCGCGTGTTTACCGAAGAGGAATGCGCTTATTGCGATTCTACTTCTCGTCCTGCCGCTCATTATGCCAGCCGTTTTGCTTCTCGTGAGGCGGTGCTTAAGGCGCTTGGAACGGGCTTTAGCCAGGGCGTCGGCCGCAAAGATGTTTCGGTAACGCGCGATAAGCTCGGCAAACCAAAAGCGATACTTTTGGGGCGTGCTCTCGAAATTGCTCAAGATTTGGGTGTCATCGAGGTCGCTCTTTCCATTACGTTGACGGGTGATTTGGCTGTCGCTAACGCTATTGCGATTACCGAGGATGCTCGACCTAAACCTAAGGAAGAAAAGGTGAGCACGAAGGAGCGCGTTGCTCAGACATTTAAAGAGGCTCGTTCTGTTTTGGATGAGCTCGAACAGCTGCAACAATCTGCTTTGTCGGAGCATCTGGTTGATGATCCGCAAGATACGCTAGGAGCATAGATGAAACCGGTTTTAAGTACCGAGGAAGTCGTCCGTCTTGAGGACATCATCGAGCGTGAGGGTACCTCGAAGGCCGAGCTTATGGAGTTAGCGGGCGAATTTGTCGCTAACGAGATTTTAAAGCTCAATCCCAATCGCGTTCTTGTGTTAGTCGGTTTTGGCAATAACGGCGGTGATGGTTGGGTTGCTGCCGATATTCTGGCTCATAAGGGCGTTGATGTGGATATCGTATCTCCCGTCGACCCCGATGAGATTCCAGCAGCCCTGGCACGCCATGTTGCACGTCGCACCGCCGGTCGCGATGTGCATGTTTGCGTCGGTCCGTCGCGTGACGAACTGGAAGTGTTGATTGGCAAGGCCGATGTCGTAGTCGATGCTATTTTTGGCACTGGTTTTCATGGTGGCTTGCGCGCCCCCTTTTCGATTTGGATTCCTACGGTTAACGACTGCGCCAATTGTGTCGTAGCCATTGATGTTCCCTCGGGATTAAATGCAGAAACCGGTGTCGTTGATGACGATTGCATTCGCGCCGAGCGTACGGTAACGATGATTGCCCCTAAGATTGGGCTCTATAGTGCCGATGGCCCTGAATTTGCAGGTGATATAGTCTGCGGGGGACTGTATGAGCGCCTAGATGAGGTGATCAATGACGTTGACCATGCTGCCGAGATTGTAGAGCCGGGCGACCTCGTTGACTATTTTGCACCGCTGCCGAGCAATATCGATAAGTATTCTCGTGGCTCGGTGCTCATCGTGGCTGGTTCGGCACAGTATCCCGGTGCAGCTATTATGGCCGCGAAGTCTGCGGCTCGTGCTGGTGCCGGCTATGTGGCGGTTGCGACACCTGATGCCTGTGCCAACCTCATTCGTATGGCGTTGCCCTCTATTCCCGTCTTTGCCATACCGTCGGATTCCCGCGGTTCATTTGGAGCTGCGGCGCGCATGACGGTATGCGAGATTGCTAAGAAGTACAGCTGCGTTTTGTGCGGACCGGGCATGACGACATCCGCCGGCGCTATGCAGGTGGTTTCGGGCTTGCTTGAGCTCGAGGTGCCTTTGATCCTGGACGCCGACGCGCTTAATTGTCTTGCCAAAATTGCAATTGACGGTATCGATAGCAACCCCGAAATGTATCGCCGTGAGCAGCCGCTGGTCATGACGCCTCATTATCGCGAGCTATCGCGTTTGGTGGCCGGCGAGGAGGTCAACGATCTTGGAACCGCGATTGCCGCGGCCCAAAAGGTCGTATGGGCCGCTGGTTCGGACAATCTCGTGGTAATTGCCAAGGGGCCGACAACGGCTATTTGCGGTGTTGAGCGCGTGCTGCTGCCGCTTTCGGGTCCTGCGTCGCTGGCAACTGCTGGTTCGGGTGATGTCCTCGCGGGCATCCTAGCCGGAACGTTGGCTACCATGCGTGACGACATGGATCGCTGGGAGTTGTTGTATTCATATGCCGTTGCGCTTCATAGCTATGCCGGTTTTGCTGCGGCGGCGGAGTTTGGCGAGAAAAGCGTTATCGCGACTGATTTGATTGATCTCATCGGTCCTGCTATGGAGCTGGCGTCAAAGGATGCACTCGAAGATCTGGGAATTATAGACGAAGGGTCGGATGACTAAGTATGAATAAAGCCGATTTGACGCGTTGGTCCTGGGTCGAGATCGACCGCGGGGCACTCCGCCGCAATACGAGGGCCTATAAGAACTTGCTAGATCCGCGTCAGCGCCTGTGCTGCGTGGTTAAAGCCGATGCCTATGGTCATGGAGCCGTCGAGTGCGCCAAGATCATGTATTCGGCCGGCGCCGACATGTTTGCCGTGGCGACGGTCAACGAGGGCGTTGAACTCCGCCAGGGCGGGATTACCAAGCCCATTTTGATTCTAAGCGAGCCGCCTATCGAGGCTATTCCCACGTTGCTCGAGTTTGATATCATGCCCTCGGTCTATATGTCCGATTTTGCCCTTGCGTATGGCGAGTGCGCTGTCGCGGCGGGCAAGGTTGGCAAGTATCATCTTGCCATCGAGACGGGTATGAACCGCATCGGTGTTCACTACACGCAAGTACTCGACTTTGTCCGCGGCATTAATTTCCATCGTGGTATTCAGTGCGACGGTGTATTTACACATTTCGCCACGGCTGATGAGCCTTCGGGCTGGGACTACAAGCTGCAGTGCCAGCGCTTTACCGAGGCTGTTCAAGCCATTAAGGACGCAGGTTTTGAGTGCGGTATCGTGCACTGCGCCAATACGCCGTCTTCGATGCTCGATCCCTCGATGCATTTTGACATGATCCGTGCCGGCGTGGGCTTGTACGGCATGCAGCCGTGTGAGCTGAGTGGTCGCGTGATGCAGCTCGATCCCGTGATGAGTGTCCACGCGCGCGTGACGCGCGTGGCGCATCCTGCGATGGGCGAGGGCGTAGGCTATGGCTTTACCTATCGCGTACCGCGCACGCGTGTTCAGATCTGCACCCTTCCGATTGGATATGCTGACGGCCTTTCGCGCACGCTTTCTAATCGTATGGACGTGCTGTACCGCGGTGAGCGCGTGCGTCAGGTGGGCAATATCTGCATGGATCAGTTCATGGTCGCCATTCAGTCCAACCCGGCGCATGAGACTCCCGAGGCCGAGTATGGTGACGAGATGATTATTGTCGGCCGCGACGGCGATGCCGAAATCACCATGGACGAGATGGCGCGACTGCGTGGCACGATTAACTACGAGGTCGCCTGCGGCTTTGGCATGCGCCTCGACAAGGTCTACGTGTAGGAGTCGCCATGGGCGTCATGCACATCCCCGGCCATTCCCATCAAGTGCCACGCGAGGTCGCACTCGAGGAAATTGAGGCCGTTCTGGGCGATTGCCACCTCTGTCGGCTCTATCAGTCACGTCACAATATCGTGTTTGGCGTGGGAAACCCCCGCGCTCGCGTGATGTTTATTGGCGAGGCGCCGGGTCGCAATGAGGATTTGCAGGGCGAACCCTTTGTGGGGGCGGCGGGTGAGGACCTCAACGGCATTCTGTCGCTGGCGGGCCTTAAACGTGAAGATGTGTATATCGCCAACGTGCTCAAGTGTCGCCCGCCGGGAAACCGCAATCCGCGCCCCGAGGAGGTATTGGCATGCTCGCCGTTTTTGCGTGAGCAGATTCGCAGTATCTGGCCCGATATCATCGTGACGCTCGGCAATCCCGCGACGCACTTTGTGCTTAAGACCGAGATAGGCATTACCAAGCTGCGCGGAAGGTTCCATCAGATGGGGCATTTCGTGGTGATGCCCACGTTCCACCCGGCGGCTGCCTTGCGTAACCCGGCGTGGCAGGAGCTGCTGGAGAAAGACTTTAAGATGCTGGGCGACTATCTGGAGCGACATCCCGCACCAGAGATCGCCTCGGAATAATAAGGAGCGTATATGTCCCTGGAACGCCTGGGGGTAGGTATCTACAGAACCGCTAGTGCTGCCGATACGGAGCATTTTGGCGAGCTGGTCGCACCGTGTCTAGAAGATGGTGATGTGCTGATTCTGACCGGCGGCTTGGGTGTGGGAAAGACCCACTTTACCAAGGGTGTCTCGCGTGCTCTGGGTGATGAGCATATGGTCACGAGCCCTACGTTTGCACTTATGGCCATTCATGACCAAGGGCGTATTCCGCTGTTCCATTTTGATCTGTACCGCCTGGAGCATGCCTACGAGCTCGAGGATACGGGCATTTTTGACGTGCTGGGCTATGAGGGAGCTTGCCTGCTGGAGTGGGGTGAGCAGTTCCAGGATGAGCTGACCGACGAGTATCTTTCGGTGACGCTTAAGCGTGACGAGGACAACAGCGACGTGCGAACGATCACGCTTGAGGCTCACGGCGAGCGCGCGACGGAGCTTTCCGATTTGATTGATAGGGCTGTACAAGATGAGCTTGCATAGGGACAACGCGCCGGTGGTGGCGCTCGATACTTCGACTGACATGCTTGCCTGCGCGGTAAGCTGGATTGATGTGCAGGCAGGCGAGGCGAAGCTGGTGAGTGGCGACCATCTGTGTCGCCGCCATGCCAACGTGGAGCTCGTGAATACCGTCGATGGCGTGTTGGCGCAGGCCGGCCTGGACCGCAGCGATGTCGGCTGTTATGTGGTCGGTCGCGGCCCCGGCTCGTTTACGGGCGTGCGTATCGGCATCTCCACCGCAAAGGGTCTGGCGCGCGGTGCCAACGTGCCGTTGCTGGGCGTGTCGACGCTTGATGCTTGCGCTTGGACGGCATGGAAGGCCGGCGTGCGCGGCAAACTTGGTGTTCTTGCCGACGCCATGCGCGGCGAGGTGTACCCGGCGCTGTATGTGCTGGGGGACGAAGGCCCCGAGCGCCTGTTTGAGCGCGAGCGCGTTGTCAAGGCCGCCGTGGCGCTTGATGAGTGGCGCCAGGCCGCGGACTGGGATCAGGTTCAGCTGACTGGTGACGGTCTCGTGCGTTATGGCAAGCTGCTGGGTGAGGACGAGACGGCGCGCTGCGTGGAGCGAGACCTGTGGTGGCCCTCGGGCGAGGGCCTGCTGATGGCGCACGCCGCAGGCGATGGCGATCCGGCTCGCGTCTTGCCGATCTATACACGCCTTTCGGACGCCGAGGAAAACGAGCGCAAGCGCCTGGGCCTTGCCGAGAGCGCACAGAGCGAGGTGACAGGTGTTGCCGACGAGCTCGCCGGACGTCATCTGCAATTCCGCCCCATGGGCGCGGCGGATGCCGAGGGCGCGAGCGCGCTGGAGACAGCCTGCTTTGAAGGTGCCGGACACGAGGCGTGGACACCGGGTATGTTCCTGTCCGAGCTGGGCGAGGGCGTTGCGGCTCCGCGCAGTTGGTGGGTGGCACACGACGATGGCAGGTTGTTGGGCCTCGCCGGCGGCATGGTTGTGGACGGTGATGTGCAGATTTTGGACGTCGCCGTCGATTCGTCTCATCGCCGCGAGGGTATCGCCCGCAAGCTGCTGTCGCACGTGAGCTACGACGCCCAGATGCTCGGCTGTACCACGGCCTCGCTCGAGGTTGAGGATGGCAACGAGGGTGCGATTGCGCTCTATGCCGCTCTGGGCTTTACCGAGGCGGGTCGTCGCCGCGGCTACTACGGTGCCGGCAAAGACGCCATCGTCATGACGGCACCGCTGCCCCTGGTGCTTCCGGTCGACAACGCCTCGCCTGAGCCGACGGCGGCCGAGCAGCGCGTATGGCCACTGCCCGTACCCGAGCGCACTGCCGAGGAACGTGCCGAAATCGAGCGCCGTCGCCTGGTGCTTGCCATTGAGAGCTCCTGTGACGAGACGGCCGTGGCGATTATCGATGCGGACGGCAATATGCTGGCCAACCAGGTGTCGACACAGATTGATTTTCATGCCCGCTTTGGCGGCGTGGTGCCCGAGATTGCCTCGCGCAAGCACGTCGAGGTGATTGTAAGCGTCGTGGATGCGGCGCTTGAAGATGCCGCGGCGTCGCTTGGCTTGACGGGTGGAGCGATCACGCCGAAAGAGCTTGCCGCCGTGGGCGTGACGCAGGGTCCGGGCCTGGTGGGCGCTCTGGTGGTGGGTGTCGCCTTCGCCAAGGGCTTCGCCTATGCTGCCGGCAAGCCGCTCGTGTGCGTCAACCATCTGGAAGGGCACCTGTTTGCCAACCTGTTGGCGCAGCCCGACCTCAAGCCGCCGTTTATCTTTACGCTTGTCTCGGGCGGGCACACCATGCTCGTGCACGTAAAGGCATGGGGCGACTACGAGGTACTTGGCGAGACACTCGATGACGCCGTGGGTGAGGCCTTCGACAAGGTTGCCAAGGCGCTGGGCCTGGGCTACCCCGGTGGCCCCATCATCTCCAAGCTTGCCGAGACGGGTAATCCCAAGGCAATCGATTTTCCCCGCGCTCTTAACAGCAGGGGGGACTACCGCTTCTCGCTTTCGGGCCTCAAGACGGCAGTGACGCTCTACATCGAGCAGGAGACCAAGGCCGGGCGCACGATTCATCTGCCCGACCTGACAGCCTCGTTTGAGGCAGCGGTCTTTGACGTGCAGTACAAGAAGGCTAAAAATGCCCTGCACGCCACTGGTTGCAAGGAGTACTGTATCGGTGGAGGTGTTTCGGCCAATCCCCATCTGCGCGAGATGATGATTAGAAAGCTCGGCCGTCAGGGTATTCGCGTGACGGTACCGCCTCTCTCGGCGTGTACCGACAATGCCGCCATGATTGCAGAGGTCGCTCGTCGTAAATTCGACCGGGGAGAAATCTCGATGTTTGACGTCGACGCCGATCCCAACATGACGCTGTAGTCGCGTTATGTTGGGCACAGAGACTGTGGCCGCACCTATTTATCGATACTGTTTTGCCCCCCCTCTCTTCTTGAGTTTGAGAGACGGGGGCATTCTTGTGTGCATTGCTCATATTTCCCTTAGTCACAAGAAGGCACCCGCTTGCCGGGGGAGCAAACGGGTGCCTTTGAGCGAATGTGTCCGCGGACGTTTCTTGCCGCGCGTTGCTAGTTAGTTGCTGCTCGAATCGGAGTCGTCTCCGGAGCTGGGCACCGAGATCGTCAACGTGATGGTGCTGTCAGTGGATTGCTTTCCGGTGGGGGAGACGCCCGTGACGGTGGCGTTCTCGTCACCGCTCACCGGGTTGCCGCTCTGATCGCAGAAGGCAATGTTGTAGAAACCGGCATTGTTGAGTGCGGTAACGGCGGCAGAGATGCTCTTACCGTATAGGTTGCTCGGGACATTGGCTTTACCAGACTTCTTGGCGACAACGACCGTAATCGTGGCGCCCGGCTTTTGCTTGCCGCTGGGATTCCAGCTTATCACGGTGCCCTCGGCAACCGAGTCGTTCTCCTGGTAGGTCACATCGACGCCGAAACCGGCCATGTCGAGGGCGTTGCGCGCCTGCGATTCGGTCATATCGGTCAAGTCGGGGACGGAGGTGGTGTCAGGGCCGCTCGAGACCTTATATGAAATGGTCGTACCTTTCTCGACTTCCTTGCCGGCATCGGTGCCCTGCTCAAAGACTTCGCCCTTTTCTGCCTCGTTGGCCTCTTCGGTGGCATTGCCCTTGAGCCCAACGCTTGCCAGAGACGCTTCGGCCTGGTCTTTGGTTAAGCCGAGAAGCTGCGGAACCTCAACCTTTTCTGAGGGTTTGGCACCCTTGGAGATAACAAGGTTCACTTTCGTGCCCTTGGGCTTTTTTGTTTTGCCGTTGGGGGTCTGCTCGGCAACCTTGCCCTCTTCGACGTCATCGTTATAGCTTTGGTCGATGGTGCCGACCTCGAAACCGGCTTGCTTGATAAGCTGGATGGCGGTTTCCTGGTCCTTGCCCAGGACATCGGGGACCGGAACCTGCTCTCCGCTAAAGAGACCCGTGGCAAAGGCGACGATGACGCCGATAAGTGCTATGGCGGCAACTGCGGCTGCGATAATCTTGTTCTTGTTTGATTTGGGCTGGTCAACCTCATATGAGCCGGTGGAACCCGAGATGGAGCTGCGGGGGCTATTCTGCCCGCTTATGCCCGAGACGGGGCGTACCATAGCGCGCGTCTGGTCGGACAGCTCGCGAGTTTTGGTGGCGCCCATGTCGCCGGCAGCGCCGATGACGCGTGTGGGCTCCGATACGTTGACAGCACGACCAGACAGGTAATTGTTGAGTACCTGACGCAGCTCGTCTGCGGATTGGAAACGGTTGGCAGGATCCTTTTCCATGCATTTGAGAATGATGCGCTCAAGATCGGCGTCGACTCCGGAGTTAATCTGGCTCGGGGGTACGGGTAGTTCGTTAACCTGCTTGAGGGCGACCGAAATCGCGTCATCGCCGTCAAAGGGCACGCGACCGGTAGCGCACTCGTACATGACGACGCCCAGCGAGTAGATATCCGATGTGGGTCCGAGGTCCTGACCGCGTGTCTGCTCGGGGCTGACGTAGTGAGCCGTGCCGAGCACGTTGTTATCCTGCGTGAGATGGCTGTTCTTGGCGCGCGCAATGCCAAAGTCCATGACTTTGATGTTGCCGTCGGGCAACACCATGATGTTCTGCGGCTTGATATCGCGGTGGATGATCTCGTGCCTGTGGGCGACCGAGAGCGCGGAGCTGATCTGCGAGCCGATCTGCGCAACCTTCTTGGGGTCGAGAGCGCCGTGGCTCTTGATGCCGCTCTTAAGGTCGGTACCGCGCAGGTATTCCATAACGATGTAATAGGTGTCGCCGTCCTTGCCCCAATCGTAGACTCCGACGATATAGGGGGACGAGAGCCCGGCTGCGGCCTGCGCCTCCTGCTTAAAGCGGGCGGCAAAAGTGGCATCGCCTGCGTATTGCGGCAGCATGATCTTTACGGCTACCGTGCGGTCGAGGACCTGATCCTGCGCGCGGAACACGGTGGCCATGCCGCCTGTCCCCACCTTATCCTTGAGGAGGTATCTTCCCCCGAGGACCCTCTGTTCCATTCCTGCTCCTAACGTAACTATTCGCTCAAACGATATGTGTAGTACCAAATACATATGGCCGTCGAGGCCAAAGGGCGCGGTGCTGCTAGCTTATCGGCTGCGGTGCGCCCGGTGTTTGCGTCTCAATCATGGGCATCACGCCCCCTGGGCGGCAAGGGCCGCGGTCAGGACGATACTGGCGATCTTTGCCGCCTTGATATCATGCTGGTCAAAATCCTCCAGCGCCACCGAGATGGCGACTGTGGGTGAGTCGTAGGGCGCAAAGCCGACAAACATCGAATTGACGTTGGTGCCGCCGGTTTCGGCCGAACCGGTCTTGCCGGCAACCTTGACGCCCGGAATTTGTGCATCGGTGCCGGTGCCGGACTGAACGACGTCGAGCATGGCCTTTTTGACTTGCTCAGCTGTGGTTGCGCTAACGGCCTGGCCCAGCGAGCGGGACTGAGTGGTCTTAACCACGGTCCCGTCGGGCGCAAGGACTTGTGCCACGAAGAATGGATCCATGACGACACCGCTGTTGGCGATGGCCGCCGCGATAACGGCGTTCTGCATGACAGTGGTCTGCGGGCCAGGCGTATGGTCCATGCCGACGGGCTGGCCGGCGCCGGCCCAAGCGGTCTCCCACTCGGTCATCTGTGCGGGATCGGCCATGATGGAAGCGGTGGCGGTCAGGTCTTGGCCGAGTTTTTGCCCGTAGCCAAAGGCGTTGGCAAACTGCACGAGCGTGCTCGCTCCGACCTCATTGGCTACCTGGCCAAAGACGACGTTGGACGACACGGCAAACGCTTGCTGCAAGCTGATGGTTCCGTAGCTCTCGTTGTCGTAATTAGTGACAGGGGCGTTGCCGATGTCCATGGAACCAGGAGCTTCGTAGGTGCTCGAGAGGCTCGCGGTGCCAGTCTCGAGCGCTGCGGAAAGCGTGACGACCTTAAACGTGGAGCCCGGAGTATAGAGGGCGTCCATGGCGCGGTCGTACATAGAACCGTCCTCACCGCCGCCCGACTGCAGCAGGGCATCGATGTTGGTGTTGTCGTAGGTGGGCGAGCTGGCGCATGCGAGTACCGCGCCGGTGCGCGGATCCATGACCACAACGGCGCCCTTAAAGCCCTTGAGAGCCTGTTCGGCAGCCGTCTGGATGCGGGAGTCGATGGTGAGCTTGGCGGTGTTGCCCGGTTGGTTCTGGCCCGCGAGCGACGCGATGGCGTTGTTCCAGCTGGAGTAATCCTTGGAGCCGGTGAGCGTGTCGTTCATGACGCTTTCGATACCTGCGGTGCCGAACTGCTGGCTCACATAGCCAACCACATGGGCTGCCAGGTTGCCGTTGGGGTAGGAACGCACGTAGGTGCCGTCCTCCTGCTGCAGCGATTCGGCTAGCGTTACGCCGTCGGACGTGATGATGGAACCGCGCTGGATGTACTTGGAGCGTGCGATGGTGTGGTTGTTGGTCGGCATGTCCTGATAGTCCTTGGCCTTGATGACCTGGACATAGGTGAGGTTGCCGATAAGGATAGCGAACAGGGCCGTAAAGGCAAAAACGGCGCGTGTCAGACGGTTGGCGAGCGCTACGCGACCGAGCACGCCGGATTCGGGCGTATCGAGTAGACGACGGCGCATGCGGGATCCGGTGGAGTGGCCACCGCGATTGTAGGATGAAGGCGTAGCGAATCTCGTTCCGGTCGGTGCCGCGGCGGATACGAGTTGCTCGTCGGTGATGGCGGCCATGGTGCCGGTGCCGGTGAGCTCGGCCTCGCGACCGGTTGCCTCGTCGCCGGCGCGCAACAGCAGCGCGACGATGATGAAGCTTGCCAGCAGTGAAGAGCCGCCCTGACTCATAAACGGCAGGGTTACGCCGGTCAGCGGAATCAGGCGGGTAACGCCGCCGACGATCAGGAATGCCTGGAAGCTGATGGCTGCCGTGAGACCCGTGGCGCTAAATGCGGCAAGGTCGGACTTAGCACGGGCTGCCGTGGTCAGGCCGCGCACGGCAAAGAGCATAAACAGAATGAGAACTGCGCCGCCGCCCAAAAGACCCATTTCCTCGCCGATGGCAGAGAAGATAAAGTCGGACTCGACGACGGGGATGTTATTAGCCAGGCCGTTGCCGATGCCGACGCCGACAAGGCCGCCGTCTGCCAGCGAGAAGAGGGACTGGACAATCTGGTAGCCCTGGCCCTGGGCGTCCTTAAAGGGATCGGCCCAGATCTGGAAACGCACCTGGACGTGCGACAGAAACTTGTAGGCGCCCACAGCCCCCACGGCCAGGAGTGCAAGGCCGATGATGACATACGAGAAGCGACCCGTGGCAACATAGAGCATCAGTAAGAAGATGGTGTAGAACAGCACGGCCGAGCCTAGGTCACGTTCGAAGACGACGACGAGCAGACATACGCCCCAGACTGCAAACAGCGGCAGCAGCAGGCGCAGGCGCGGAATCTTAAGACCCAATATCTTGCGGTTGGAGATAGAGAGCAGCTCGCGGTTCTCGGCCAGGTAGCCTGCCAGGAACAGCACGATAAAGATCTTGGCGAACTCACCGGGCTGAATGGTAAAGCCGGCGATACGAATCCACAGCTTGGAGCCCGAAATCGTGGTGCCGATAAAGATGGGAAGCATCAGCAGGACAATGCCGATGGCGCCAAAGGTGTACTTGTAGCGCATGACCACGTCGAGGTTTTTGACCAGCGCAAGCGTTCCTACCATCAGCGCCACCGAGATAAACAGGATGACGAGCTGCGAGATGGCGAGTGAGGGCGCCAAGCGCGTTACGAACGTGATGCCGATGCCCGAAAGTACAAAGACGATGGGCAGGATGACTGGATCGGCGCCGGGTGCCAGGATGCGCACGGCGATATGCGCCGCGGCGAAGGCAGCAAAGAGGCCGATCGGTACGGCGAGCGTTTCAAACGAAATGGAGGCGCCTGCGGTGAGCACGTACATCGCATACAGCAGGATGACGGGGAACGCCGAGGCGATGAGCAAGAGCATTTCGGTGTTGCGGCGACTCATAAGCGGCACTCCCTTTCTAATTCTTATCGGAGGCTTCTGCCTCGGCGGACTGTTCGGCGGTTTTTTCGGAATTCGATTTGGAAGTCGATCCCTGGTCGGTGTTGTCGCGGATCGTTTGCGCGTCGATCACCTGACGGGTCTGTTCCTCATCGATTTGATGACGGTACTTGGAGATGGTGTCCTGCGCGTCATCGACACTCGTTTGTGGAATGCCTGCTTTCAGGCGATTCTGTGTGTCTTCGGGCAGGTCGGACAGTTTTATGGTGGTCGTGCTCTCGAGCCAGTGCAGCTTAAGGCCGAGCGGCTTGCCGGGTATGCCCCGGTAGACTGCGACGGTGTCTTTGTAGGTGCCCAGGTAGTACGAGCCGGTGACGCCTGTGTATGCCCAGATGGCTGCCGCCAGCATAAAAGCGATGCCCAGGACGGCGGCAATGGTGACGTTACGGCGGCGAACACGCTTTGCCTCGCGCATGACGCCGTCGTCGACCAGGTCCACAACGACGACCGTCACGTTGTCGTGGCCGCCGGCAGCGAGCGCGGCGTCCACCAAGTTGTCGACGCAAATCTGCGCGGTCGAGGACTGCGTGGCAATGTTCTCGATATCGCTGTCGGGAATCATGCTCGAAAGGCCGTCCGAGCATAGGATCAGGCGGTCGCCCTCATCGATGTGCAGGGTAAAGTGGTCGGCATACATGGCGGGGTCCGAACCCAGTGCACGCGTGATAACCGAGCGGTTGGGGTGGACGCGCGCCTCGTCGGCCGTAATTTCGCCAGCGTCCACGAGCTCCTCCACATAGGAGTGGTCGCGGGTCACGCGAATCAGCGTGCCCTCGTGAAGCAGATAGGCGCGCGAATCGCCCACGTGGGCGATGGCGATGGTGTCGTTTTCGATATAGGCGCAGGTTGCCGTGCAACCCATGCCGGGCTTGCCCAGGCCGTTGAGTGCGGCCTCGATGACGGCGGCGTTGGCAGCTTCGACGGCTGCGGCCAGGCGCGCGGCGTCGGCAGCCTGTGGCGCCGTCTTGGCGATGGTCTCAACCGCGATGGAGGAGGCTACCTCGCCGGCGGCGTGACCACCCATGCCGTCGCACACGCAAAAGAGCGGCGACTGCACCAGGTAGGAGTCTTCGTTGTGCGGACGCACACAGCCAACATCGGAGCGGGCGCCCCACATGAGTTGCGTGGTGGTGCCGGCATCGTAGGTCGAATCGGTCTCGATGCGCTCGTCGGTCAGCGGCTCAAAACTCATGGTCGAACCAGGGTCCTTGAGCTTGGCCTCCACGGCGGCAACATCAATCTCGGCCGTGTCGCCGGGCGAGACGGCGTTGGCCTCGTTGCTCGGGTCGTTGACTTTAGACGTGGCGGGCACTTCGGTTGTGTGGTCGGCAGGCTCTTCGTCTTGCGGGGCGACGGCTGCGGGCTCGGGTGCCGCGAAGTGCGCGGGCGCGGGCGTGCTGTGGGGCTGAGAGGCGTCCTCCGTCGTTACGGCGGGCATCTCCTCGGCCGTGGGCTGCATGGCCTCGGGCGCCGATGCAGCCGTGGGGGAGGACACCGCCGCGGGTGCCGGTGCAGATGCGGGCTCGGGCGCTGCAGTGGGTGCCGGAACTACGGGAAACACCGGTGCCGCGGGCTCGGGAACCGCAAATACCGCGGAGCTCTCGGCAATCGCCGCAGCGACGGGCTCGGCAAAGTGAGCCGGCGTAGGCGCATCTTGCGGGACCGCGGGATGCTCGGCAGCGGCATGCGCGCCGATCGGGGCGTTACCGCCGTCGGCGTTGTCCTTGGCACCCTCGTCATCGGCAAGCTTCGGATATTCTTGTGCGACATGAGAAAGAGGCAGGGAGAACGCGGTGTCCTCGGGCTCCACGGGCGCAGGGCCCGCCGGGGCGGCATGAGCCGGCGCGGCCGCGGGGGCAGCCTGCGCCTCGGGCATGGTTGCGGACTTGTTCTCCTCGTCGATCATCGACGGTTCACCTTCATGACCACGTCGCCAATCTGGACTTCGTCGCCCTCGCGCAGCGTTGCGGGCTCCACCAGCTGGCGGCCGTTAACAAGGGTGCCGTTGAGCGAGTTGAGGTCCTCGATAATAAGTGCCGGGCCCTGCAGCGAAAAGCGTGCATGCGAGGCAGAGACAAACGGCTCGTTGATGCAGATGTCAGATGACGGCGAACGACCGACGATGACGGGGCCAAGCATGTCCACGTGAATACCGCGGATGCCGCGCGGGCCCTTGTCCACATCGATCGTCCAGATGGCAGAGTCGCGGCGCTGGCCGCGCACGAGCCCCACGCCGGTCTTCATGACGGCGAACAGGAAGATATAAAGCAGGACGACCAGTACGATGCGGCCTGCAAACAGGACGATATCGATGTTCATAAGCGATTAACCCCTAAATTCAAAGGTGCTCAGGCCAAACGTTAGCAGATCGCCGTTGCGCAGCGGGCAGCGCGTGATGCGGCGGTTGTTGACGAGCGTGCCGTTGGTGGAGTTGAGGTCCTCGATCGACCAGTCCGAGCCGGTAAAGGTGAGCTGGGCATGACGGCGCGACACGTTGGGGTCGCGCAGGGCGATGTCGGATACCGAGCGCTCACGACCGATGGTCACCTGAGCGGAGGTGATGTTGTGGCTCTCGCCGCTCACGACGTCGACGAGTTGGGCGAGCGGACGCTGCGGGGCGCGGGGGCTTGCCATGTTGGAGGCGATGCTGGCCGCAGCGCCAAGGCCCACGGCGGCGCCAGTGGCAGCCGCTCCGCCCATGCCGGCAAGTGCGTCGCGCGAGACGGTTTGCGGCACAGGGATGGGGGCTGCGGGGTCGGGAACATTGGGTGCAAAGGGGTCGGCCGCGGCGAGTGGGTCGGGAGTGGTAGCGCGGGGCGTTGGCTGCTGCTGGGGCATGGCGGCCGGGTGTTGCTGCGGGGCGGCAAACTGTTGCTGACCGGCGCGGGGGGCGCTTGCGGCACGGCTTGTGGCCGAGCTGTTCTGTCCCAAGCCATTTTGATAGGCGCGCTCTTCCTCATAAAGACGGCCGAGCGTGGGGGCGTCGACGTTCTCGGCAAAGACCGAGAACTTGCCGGCGCGCAGTTGCGGGTCGATCATAAAGCGAACAAGGGGCTCTCCGACAAAGACGTAGCGGCGTTTTTCGGCCTGCGCCTTCACAAACTCGCGGACCTCGCGCGAAAGCTCGGGGTAGAACGGGGCAAGCATGGGATCGTCGTCGGTGGCGATCAGGATGGTATAGAGCGCCGGCGCGGTGTTGACGCCGTTGATCACCAGAGTCTGATCCTCCATGTCGCGAGCAGCCTGCTTGGCAAGCTTCTTAAAGGAGAACGGGGCACGGGTGGCACCGAAGATGCCGGCCACGTGGTCCTCGAAGATGTTCAGGAAGTTCACGAAAGATCACTCTCCGTATAGGTTCTTTGGTATCCGAGCAAATACAGGCATATCCCAACGATTATAGAGGATAGGATTCCCGCAACCGCCGCCTTGGCGATGACCGTGCCCGCAAGGCTGGCAATTTCCATATGGTGTGCAAGACAGGACGACGCTGCCGATCCGATGCCGACGACAACGATTGCGGCGACCGCGACAAGGTTCGGGCCTTGCTCGGCGCGCTTGGCGTGGGCATTGAGCAACGCAGATGACGCCACGGCAGTTGCCGCGACCAACACAAAGGCAGCCCAAAGGAGCGGGTCTCCCAGCGCTGCGGCAACGTTACCGAGCCCCAGCACGCCTCCGGCTGAAAGCGCGACCGTGGCCAGACGGGCAAAAATCGCGCCCATGCCCGTTGCCGCGGCGGCGCTTGCCGGGCCGAGCCAAAATGACGCGACGCTGGCGGCGACCCCGGCTGCCAGGAAGGTGTTGCCGGTCAGACAGCCAAGCGCGAGTGCACAGGTGAGCGCGGCGCTCGCGGCAGCCTCGGTGCGGCCCCAGGCGATCCACCAACCGGACATGGCAGCGGCAAAGATCACCGCGACGGGCAACATCGACAGGATGCCCTGCGCCTGCATGGTGGCGTTGGCCATGAGCACCAAAAAGCCCACAGCCGAGATGGCCGAGCCAATCTGGGGGGCCAGGCCAGCCGCCGCTCCGATCGCGATAGCCGCAATGACCAGGCCGGGCAGCGCTGCGACGCCAGCCGTCTGCATCAGCAGAAAGCTAAAGGAGCCGCACGAGAGGGCCGAGATAGCGCGCATGGTGTAGTCGCGCGCGTGGCTCCAGCGCGTGCCCGCCCAGCCAAGCGCGGGGTCGACCTCGATGGCGCTATCCTCGTAGGACGGCGATTCGATGTCGTCGGCCGCCTGCTCGTCATCCGAAAGCTCACCCACCATTTGTTCTAGGCTGCGTCGGCCCTCGCGCACACTGCCCAAGCCGGCGAGCAGCTGGTCGCAAAATGCCTCGATGCTGTTGGGGCGGTCTTGCGGCATGGGGGAGAGGGCGCTCATGAGCGCAGCCTCAGCTCCCGGGGGAAAGTGCGGGATGAGCTCGCTGGGGTAGGTGACACCGCCGATGATGCGGCCGAGCGAGTCGCCGGGCGTGGCGGCCATAAAGGGGGCGCTGCCGCACAGGCCCTCGTAGATCACGCAGGCGAGGGCAAAGACATCGGCGCGCTCGTCAACCGTGCCAGTCTCGATATCGAGTTGCTCGGGTGGCATGTAGCCGATGGTGCCGCCGCGCGATCCGCCAAAGCCGCCGGCGGATGACAACCGCGCCATGCCAAAGTCGGTGAGTTTCACATTGCCCGAGTGGTCGATAAGCACATTGGCGGGCTTTATGTCCAGGTGAAGCACGCCGTTCGCATGGGCAAAGGTGAGTGCCTGACCAAGTGCGTCGGCAATGGCTGCGGCCTCGTCAAACGTGAGCGAATGGCCGTCCACGCGGTGCAAAAACTCGGCAAGCGACATGCCGTCGACATACTCCATGACCAGGTAGGCATAGGCGGTGTCGTGCGTAAAGTCGATAACCTGCACGATATTGGGATGTTGCAGCATGGCGGCGGTGTGGGCCTCGCGCAGCACATCCATGATGTCGCTGGCGGGCATGCCGGCGCCGTCCGTGAGGGGGATGCGCTTAATGGCGACGCGGCGGCGCAGGTGCGTATCGCGGCAAATCTCGATGGAGCCAAAACCGCCGGTCGCAAGCGTCTCGAGCGGCTGGTACCGCTTGAGCAGCTCGCGAGAGCTGGTGCCCTCCAAGGGAGCGTCCGGCGAGAACCGGACGGTATGTTGCGAGAAAAGCGGCATGGCCAACCCTCGTGCGTTTAAAGTTCGTTTGCGAGCGGCAGGCGCGGGGCCGAGCCGTTCGCGGTGGCATAGATGCTGCTAGTGTAGCACGCTCGGGTAGATGACGAGGATAACGGGAACGAGGCGGCCTGCTCGAGGCGGTCTCCTGGGCTCGACTTGGCCTCCGTCTCGGCTCATCCGGAAAGCGCATCCCAGTTTTCGGCCAAATACTGGGACATGCTTTCCGAATGGGGGGTGCTGCGGAAACTGCATCCCAGAATATTGGCCCAGAATGGGATGCAGTTTCCGAATCGGTACTCAAAAGGAAACCGCATCCCAGAAAACTGGGGGACTGCGAACAAAAGCCGGACCGCGACCTGGCTCGGATTGAGTTGGCGTGAATCGCGTGAATCGTTGATGTTGGCCGGTGTAGGCGCGGAGATAAACGAGCAGGCCGAGCGATATAATGACACGCTATGGAGGCCATATGCTCTTTTCCCGCTGTTCTGCCACATCTGCCTGTGCCATTGCGCTTGTCGTAATGGCGGTTACCCCTTATCACCGGTTTTCATCTTCAATCGGCCTGGCATCAGGTGTAATGACCTGGCTCGTTATCCTTGGCGCATGCCTTGCGGCGTTTGTTCATGGTGCTGCGCTATGCAAGGGGAGGGAAATGAGACGGCCGAGGCATCTCAGTGCTATCGGTGTTTTTCTTGGTGTTATTGCAACGGTTCCCGAATGGGCCGACCTGGTTTTCTATGCTCGCGGAGATTCTATTCCATTCGTGTTCGCACCGATCTGGCTGTTGCATGGCGTCTCGTGCGTCTCGTGCTTTGCTGGGTCGCTGCTCCTCTCATATGTTATTTGGGACACGGTGTGCTCTCCTTTGACGCAGGGGGCGGCGCGGACTGACGAAAGAGAGGCTCGTCGCCTGCAGAACGCGATTTTTACAGAAACAATAGCCGTCCTGTCTTGCCTGCTGTTTTGCTGTCGAGTTTCATGGAGAATTGTCCCCGAGCCATGGGGGATACCCTCTGTTTCGGCCGCGTCAATTGGCCTTGCGTTTTTAATCCCGTTGGTCTATCTCGCATTGGCTGTGGCCCCGCTGTTTTGTCGCCCTCGTGCCTTTGGCCATGGACGGCGCGACGTGTTTGCCTGTTCTGTGCTCGTAGCAGTTCCTGTTGGTCTTATTCCGGCTGTCGATGTGGCATACTTCGCAAACTATGCCGCGGTCATTGCATTGCTGGCGATGGGGTCCGCTATCGCTGCTGCCTTCGTATGCATGTTGCTAAGGGGGAAACGGGACAACAATTCGGATATCGCCTGCGCGTCCGAGCCATTCGATGCGGGGGTGTTTTCCCCTGCCCTGTCGCCTAGAGAAGAGCAGTTTGTTCGACTGCTGCTCAAAGGGAAAACGCCGGCGGAAATTGCCAAGGAGACGGATACGAAGCCATCGACGGTGCGAACAACGCTTCACCGAGCATACGGGAAGGCGTCGGTTGCGGGCTCACGCGAGCTCGTGGCGTTGTTTGCGGGTGAGGGTGATACTGTAGGGCATGAGCTGCCGCAGCGGCATGCTGATGATATGGTGGCATCAGCTCGAACGCGCCGGCTGTTTCGATACCTGCTCACATTATTTTTTATCCTCCTTGCGGCGGGTCCCTTGGTAATGGCGGATAGCGATTGGGGGTCCGGTGTTTCGCGGGCTGTCGCCTTTTCCCTCTTAAGCTACGCATTGGGTCTCGGGCTGCTTCTGTCGCTACGCTACGCGGGCGGAAAACCGAATCGTGGCGCTGCGCTGGATAGAGCAGGTGAAGCGATTGGTCTCGGAAGCCCGTGCATGTGGGCGATACTGTCTGCTGCGGAATGGTCTTTTATCTATATCACGGCATTGATGTGCATACGCGTTCCGTTGATGGCTGTGCCGGTCCTGTTTTGCGGCGTGGCGTCTACGGCTTCGCTCGCTGTTGGGCTGCGTCCGTTTAAGGTGCATGCCCGTGCTCGGGCTATCGTGCCATTGGTGTCAATAGGTGTCGCTGCTTCAATCTATGCGGCCAGTAGGGGGCGAATTCATGGGTTCGTGGTGCTGGCGGGGATGCTGCTCACATATGTAGTGCTGCGAAGCTGTCCGCAGCGCAAAATGCTTGGGGTATGGATGCTTTGCTTTGGGGCGACGGCTCCTGTCTGGGTCGTCTTGCTCAACATGGCGCAGGATCTGATGGTTTTCGAGCCGCTGTTCCTTGCGTCGCTGTTGGGGCATAGTTCGGCTGTCAATGTCGTCGTGGCAACGGTGGTCGTCTGCTGGTCTGTGCCCATGTTCGTCACGCACATCGCGCTCGCCCACTCGGTTGAGAACGAGAGGGCCGTCTTGGGGTACCGTGCGAATGGGTTCACCGAAACGGCTCGCGTGCGCCAGCTGGCTTTGCTTACATCGCGCTCCCTTTCTGATGTTCAGTCGCAAATTTTGCTGATGACGGCAGAGGGCGCAACGACAAAGACCATTGCGGAGGACGTAGGTTATGCTGCATCTACGGTGCAAGCGTTGCGGTCCGCATCTTATCGCCAGTTGAAGATCAAGAACAAAGCGGAACTTATTTCATTGTTATCGCAGGTGGATAACGTGTAAACGCCTGGATTATCAACTCAATAGCGAGTGTTTACAGACATCTTTCTCCATTCATGCAAAGGTTGCCGTGCGTCGACGCATTGTTAACCGCTTGTGATTGGGGCCGGGCCGAGCAGCAACGCTCGGCCCGGCCAATGGGAGGGTGATGTTGCTTGAATAGAAATCTAATACGGCACGAGTTGTCCAAGATATTTGGCAATCCTATATTTGCGTTGACCCTTATGGTTGCAACTGCAATTTCGATGGCGGCTGCCATCGAGGCATGGTGGACGCTCGAGACTGAGCGCAAGCAGCTGTTATCTTTTGGCTACGGCATTGGTCTGCAGTCTCAGACATACCTCGGCCAAACGCGTGAAAGTAGCTTTGGTAACTGGATCGTTGTGAGCGCGAACGCGCCGTTGTTAGCGTCGGTGTTTTTCTATGCGCTGCCGTTGCTTGCCATGCTGGCCGGGTCGTGGTCATGCCTGTCCGAGCGTTTGAGCGGTTACGAGGCGCAGATCTGCACGCGTGTTTCTAGAAATGCATACGTGAACGTGAAGATGCTGTCTGCTTTCCTCTCTGCGTTTGCGGTCACGGCTATTCCGCTACTCGTGAACTTTCTGATTGTCTCTATGCTGTTTCCCGCGTATCTCCCCCGGGTCGATGAATCGACTTACGTCGGGCTCTATCTGCATAGCTATTTTTCTGGTCTGTTTTATTCCCGGCCTCTGTTGTACGTGCTGGTTTATACGCTGTTCGATGCGGTGGCGCTGGGGGTTCTATCCATGGCCGTGACCGGTCTGTCGGTTGTGTTTCGCAGCAGAATCAAGGCGATGGTCGTTCCATATCTGATTATGGTTGCATGGCATTTTGTTAACGACTGGATTTTTAGCGTCCTTTCATGCGTCGGCTTTAACTGCAACATTCTTAACAGCATCAGGTCGGAATCACTAAATAACTGGCCCGACATTCGAGCGGGGTTTGCGGAAATCATTTTGCTGTTCGTCTTTTCTTTGATTTCCGCGAGATTCTTAAAAAGGCGCGAGGTGGTCTGATGCTGTTTAGGCTGGTCGCCGCGGACCTGAGGACCGTTTTGAAGAAGAACATCATTACTTTTATTGCGGTTGCGGCAGTGACCGTTGCGAACTTGGTGTACGCCTATGGATTTTCTTCTGTATATGGGGTTAGGACGGATGCCTTGGGGTTTGCGGATAATCTCGCGCTCGTGTTTGCCGGGTCTGCTCCGTTTGAGCCTAGGCCCGGGGTCATGTTTGTGCCTCCGTTAGGATGGCTATTTCTCACTCTGCTTATTCTCTATACAACACTCGATTATCCGGTCGAATCGTTGCACGGGTTTGGTTTGCAAGCGCTTGTTCGATGCCGGGCAAGAACCCTTTGGTGGGTCTCGCGTTTTATCTTGGTGGCGGCGGTAACGGCATTTTCACTGCTCGTGGTGGTTTGCTCTGTTGTGATTTGGAGCTTGATGGTGAGCGCCTCGTTCAGCGCGGTCGTCCATGGTGAGTCGCTTCAGCTGGCTAATTTGGCGCCGTGGTTTCTCAAAGCTGGCGAGGCGGATGCGCTGCCGTTTTTCACAGGTCTCTTTTTTGCTTTCGAGGCGCTTGCGTTTGCGCAGGCAGTGATTGGCTTTGTACTTGGGCCGTCGGTCTCGTTTGTGGTTTTAATGAGCTACCTGATCTGTTCGGCATTTGCGCGGCATTGGGCGCTGTTAGGCAACGCCCTAATGCTGTTGCGCTGGGGCGGAATTGTCAAAGAGGGAATCGCGACGGGCTCGAGCGTCTTGTTTTCAATTGTGATTATGTCGTTATGCCTATCGCTGGGCGGAGTGTGGTTTCGAAGGGCCGACCTTATAGAAAAGGGGGACAAGATATGAGCGTGATCGTTAGGGACATATCGAAGCGTATGGGCAAAAACGTTGTCCTGCGCAATGTGTCCATCGAGGTTGACCCTGGGACCGTGGTCGGACTTCAGGGGATAAACGGTTCGGGTAAGACCATGCTCATGCGAGCGGTCTGCGGATTGATCAAGCCTACCGAAGGCGAAATCTCTATCGATGGCCAAAGGCTTGGGACGGACATCTCGTTCCCGCCGAGTCTGGGGATGTTGATCGAGGCGCCTTCCTTTTTGGGATATCTGTCTGGCTACGATAATCTGGAGCTCATCGCTCAGATCAAGGGCGTTGCCACCCCCGAGGACATTCGCTCTGCCCTGCGGCTCGTGGGGCTCGATGCAGACGAAAAAAAGAAGTTCCGAGCATACTCGCTTGGGATGAAGCAACGTCTGGGGATAGCTGCGGCAATTATGGAAAAGCCGAAGCTACTTGTTCTCGATGAGCCAACAAATGCCCTCGACGAAGCGGGCGTGGAAATGCTCAAACGCGTTGTGGCGATGGCGGCATCAACGGGTCGCGAGGTCCTTCTGTCCAGCCATGACGGAGAGGTACTCGAGGAGCTGGCCGATCGGGTTTACTGTATGCGCGACGGTGCCGTTGTGAAAGTTCGGGAAAGGTCGTGAGCGCGATGAAGAAGACCCTTTGGACAAGAAGGGCGGTGCTTGCTCTTTTCGGCTGTGCTGCTACCGGCATTGCGGGCATGAGGGTGAGCGTCGTTAACGGGAACCGGACGGTCATTCCTGAGAAATATTATGCGGAGGGCGAATGGCTCTCGATGGATGGGGCGTTTCTGGGGTCGAAGGATGTGGCGACTGACGGGTATTCGTTTTGCATAGACGGGGCAGAGCTGCTCACGCCGCGCGAGTATCTCAAGCGTGCGCATGATGATTATTCAAAATATGGCATCGTGGATACGAAAACGAAATTGAAGGACGCCGACATCACGTGTGTTATCGCCGTAAAGATGCGTGTCAGGAATAAGGACAATGTCGAAGGCGGAATTAAAACGTATGTTTGGCATTTGGTGCCGGAGTCTGCGCCAAACTATGACTTTGTGGTCAATACCGATCTGATAACGCAGGCAATGCCGGCTCTGGGCGGCTCTGCTGCGTTTGCTGTACAGGTTGGGGCGGAGAACGAGTTGCTCGTTCCATTCATGATGCAAAACGCCAACGACTATTTCGAAGGTTACGAGACCGTCCGTTTTGAGAAGGCTTTTACTGGGACTTATACGATGAAGATGACCGATCTGCCAGAGAGAAGGCTCTTAAGGTTTGAAGTGAAGTAGCTCGAGAGTTAGGCAAAACGGGTCCATCGGCGGTACACGCGCCCGATTCCAGGCGCCCCGGCCCGGAATCGGGCGCGGGACGAGGCGCCTTCGGTGTCGGCCGGTCTACCGCTTCTTCTTGTTCTTCTTCTGCTTGCGCTGCTTGCCCTTGTTGTCCTGGGGCTTGTCGGCCTTGTTGCCCTGCTTGGCCTCGGCTGCAGCCTTCTCGGCCTTCATTTTCTTCTTCTTGGTCTCGATGCGGAGCTTTTTGTTGATGCGTGCCTTAAGGAAGGCGCCAAACTGCTCGGCATCGCCACGGACGAAGGTGTCCTTAGGAATCGTCACGCCCTGGTCGGCAAACATGGCCACAAAGATGCGTTCGCCGTCGAGTACGTGGTCGAGCTTTTTAAACGAAAAGAACTGCGACTTGCCGCTCTTGCCCCATACCATCAGGCCGTCCTCGTTGGCGGCGACGCGGCGGTAGCGGCCACCCATGGACTCGTCGGCCTCGACGGCGTCGATAAAGTCGCGGGCGAGCGTGCGGTGCAGGTTTTTGCTCCACCAGGCCAAAAAGGCGCCGAATACGATCAGGACGACGCCGAACTTGATCCAGTTGCCGCCAGCCACCAGCATGCCGATGCCGATGAGCGCGGCAATCGCGGCGGCGACGTACAGGGAGCCGCGGCGCCTGGGCGAGGCAACCAAGCAGGCGAAATCGGTGACGAGGTCGTTTTCGTACTGGTACTCGTTGAGGTACAGGATGCCGTCGTCGGCTGCGGCCTGCTTCTCGAGCGCGACCTCGACCTGGTCGGCTGCTTCGGAGGGAACGAGGTTGGGCTCTGCGTCTGCCATGCTCTTTGGACTCCTATCGCGGCGGGCTCGCCGTACGGGTTATTATGAGTGAAGTATGCCGTGCAACCGCATGGCCGTCGCGGCAACAAGACTCAGTATACCCGGGGGAGCACCCATGGAATCGTTGTACCGAAAGTATCGCCCGCTCACCTTCGACTCCGTGGTGGGCCAGCAGCATATCGTCTCGACGCTCGAGCACGCCATCACCGAGGGGCGCCTGTCCCACGCGTACCTGTTCTGCGGACCGCGCGGCACGGGCAAGACCACCATGGCGCGCATCCTTGCCAAGGCACTGCTGTGCCGCAATGCCGAGGCGGCGCGCGCCGAGGGTGCGAGCGGCTGCATGCCCGACGGCACCTGTGAGGAGTGCGAGCTCATCGCCGAGGGCAACCACCCCGATGTCTATGAGCTCGATGCCGCAAGTCGCACGGGCGTGGACAATGTGCGCGAGGAGATCATCAACTCCGTCAACTTTGCCCCGGTACGCGGCAAGTACAAGATCTATATCATCGACGAGGTCCACATGCTCACGACGGCGGCGTTCAACGCGCTGCTCAAGACGCTCGAGGAGCCGCCAGCGCACGTGATCTTTGTGCTGTGCACTACCGATCCGCAAAAGATTCTGGAGACCATCCTCTCGCGCTGCCAGCGCTTCGATTTCCACCGCATCGGCAACGAGGATATCGAGCGCCGCCTGGCATACGTGTGCGAGCAGGAGGGCTTCGATTACGACGACGAGGCGCTCGCCATCGTGGCGCGCCATGCCAAGGGCGGTATGCGCGATGCGCTTTCCACGCTGGAGCAGCTGAGCGTTTTTGGCAACGGCACCGTGCATGCGGACGATGCCCGCTCGCTTTTGGGCGAAGTTTCGGACCAGATTCTGGGCGAGTTTGCGCGCGCCATTGCTGATCGTGATGTCGCCGAGCTGTATGGGCTTATTCGCGCGCAGGTCGAGGAAGGTAACGATCTGCTGGAACTGACGCGCGACCTGGTGGCGCACGTGCGTGACGTGTATGTTGCCTGCGTTGCCGGCGCCCGCGCCGAGCTGTTTGAGGGCGGCTCCGAGCAGGCCGAGGCGCTTGCTGCCGAGGCCGCTGCCTTTGGCGAGCATCCGGCCGATCGCCTGGCTCGCGTGCTGACGGTGCTCGACGATGCCGCCTTGGAGATGAGGGGCGCGAGCGACGTGCGCCTGGTGCTCGAGATCGCCTGCACGCGCCTGGCGCGTCCCGAGGCCGATCTGACCATCGAGGCTTTGGCCGAGCGCGTGGCACGCTTGGAGGCCATGGTTGCCAACGGCGCCGTGCCGGCGAGCGTGGCTGCTGCTCAAGCGAGTGCGCCTGCGGCTGTCGCGGCTGCACCCGCGACGACGCAGCAACCGACGCTGATCTCGGGTGCCCGAGCTGCTACTCCTGCGGCGACCGCCGCCCCCGCTGCTACGTCCGCGCATCAGGGTGGCATGCCTTGGGACCGCGGCGCTGCTGTTCCGGCTGCCCAGCCTGCGCCCAAGTCTGCGGCTCCGGCTCCCGCACCCAAACCTGTAACGTCTGCACCTCAACCCGTTGCGGCTCCGGCTCCCGCGCCTGCTGCATCGACCGTGCCGGTGTCCAAGCCCAACATTGCCGCTCAGGTTGCTGCCGCCGGCGCCGCCGAGACCCCCGCGGTCGAGGATGCCGGTGAGCTCCAGCGCAAATGGGCCGAGGTCGTCGAACGCGTCAAAGCTCGTCAGGCCTCCTACGCAGGGCTTTTGCTCAACGCCCGCGCCACGGCAGACGACGGCTCCAAGCTTACGGTTTCGTTCCCCGCGGGCTCGACTTTTGCCATCAAGATGCTCGGACGCGCCGACACGCAGTCGGTAGTCCTGCCGACAGTCAGTGCGGTCTTCGGTCGTCGTACCGTCGACTATGTCCTGGATGGGGGTGGCACGCCGGCTCCTCAACATGAGGAGCATTCTCCATCTGCACGGGCTGCGGCATCTGCGGACCCGCAACCCGTGTCCTCGGCGGCCCCTGTATCCTCGAACGTCAGCGCGACGCAGCCAAAAGCGGCACCGGTAGCGGCACCGACCCCGTCGGCGCCTGAACCCGCTGTGCCCAAACCGGCTGCTCCGGTCCCCGCGCCCAATCCCGCCGCCGCGCCTGCGCCCAAGTCATCCGACCTGGCCAAGGCACCCTGGCTGCGCTCTGACAACCCTGCTGGCGCTCCTGCCACGGGCAAGCTCCCGACCGAGCCCGCACCCCGAGCGCCCGAGCGCGCGTCCGCTTCCAAGGCTCAGCCCGCCGCGCCGTCTGCGCCGTGGGAATCCGAGCAGGTTCCCTACGACGATGCCATGGTCGGCGGTTTTGCGGCTGATGCCGGCGGGGACGATCTGCCCCCGTTCGACGTGCCGGGTGCGGCGTCCGCGCCCAAGCCCGCTGCAACTGTCTCCAAAGAGGAGGACGCTCCTGCGGCTCCCTGGGAGTCCAACCCCGGCGCGGGCAGCCCCTTCGGCCATCAAGGCGCAGCTCCAAGCATTCCGCAGACCGAGGACGAGGCCAAAGCCCTCATCCGCAGCGTCTTCGGCCAGTCCACCATCTTCAAACCGGTGGAGTAACCGTCCGGGCAGGCATGCTGCTCAAGAAGAGATCTCTTTGAATGGAGCGAGCTTAGTCGGAAAGAAACAACCGGCGGGCTATCGTTTTACTGTTGAGAGCCACTCGCCGGACAAAGAGCCCCTAGTTCTTTAGGGGCTCTTTGTCCGGGCGCATCTGTATTTCGGACATGTGTAACGTAGTGCCGCGTATGTCGCATTCGAGCAGACAGGTGCGTGACGGTCGGCCTAGGATGTTGAGGTCGATACGATACATCGCATGGCTGTCCGTGTACTCGACTTGCTCGGTGTTGATGGTTGCTCCGATTGTCAATAAAGAGCCCGGTTCGGCATCGACAATCTTGAAGTCCTTTATCTTGACCTTGAACTCTTGGTAGAGGGATGGGCTGTTGTAGTAAACGGTTCGGGTTCCGTCGGTGCACTCATCGGTCGTCTCCCATTTGACGACGGGCTGGTTCGAGCTGGCTATCAGCAGTTCTGCTCCAAAAGCTATGGCATGGGTGATGACAACCAGCAATGTCCAGCCGACAAAGAGATAGAGAACCATATATGCAACGGGGTGTTTTGAGCGGATGTTTTGGAGCGCGTCGGGGGCATTCATGGGGCACCTCCAAATTGCTATCTATGGCAATCAAATTATACCCCGCCGTCGTGAGCGCCACCTCGAGTAGTGGCTCGGCATTTAGTCATTTAGTGGCACGCATTAAATGTCGGATTCCGGCTCTACAAGATTTAGCTTTCAATACTATGCAGATGCGAATTATTCAACTTTGCATAATCTTTGGGTGCGGCTTGCACTCCAGGACATGTATATCGACTGAGGTAACACGTCCGCCCCGCTCTCTCGCCGCGCGCCGTGGTACGATTTTTGAGTTTGAAAGCCCCGCCGCGTCCCGGCTGCCCTTGCAGCTCGTTGCGCGGCCGCACGTAAAGGAGCCATTATGGCCGGTATGAACATGCAGCAGATGATGAAGCAGGCTCGCAAGATGCAGGAGCAGCTTGCCGCCGCGCAGGAGAACCTCAAGTCCCAGACCGTCGACGCCTCTGCCGGCGGCGGTATGGTCAAGGTGACCGTTAACGGCGAGATGGAGCTCGTCAACCTCACCATCGATCCCGATGCCCTCGATCCCGAGGACGTCGATATGCTGCAGGACATGATCATGGCTGCTGTCAACGAGGCCGTCCGCGGCGTCAACGAGCTCGCCAACAAGCAGATGGGCGCCATCACCGGCGGTCTCAACATCCCGGGCATGCCGTTCTAAGACACGCATATATATGAGTGCGAATCACAGTCTGCAAAAACTGCTCGATGAGCTGGGTCGTCTACCGGGCATTGGTCCCAAGTCGGCCCAGCGCATCGCCTATTACCTGCTCGAGGCCGATGCCGAGGAGGCCCGCCGCCTGGCCGAGGCTATCCTGGAGGTCAAGCAGGAGGTCCACTTTTGCAGCCGTTGCTTTAACTACGCCACGGCCGACGAGTGCTCCATCTGCCAGGACCCGATGCGCGATACCACCCGCATCTGCGTGGTGGGCGAGCCGCGCGACGTCCAGGCAATCGAGCGCACGGGCAGCTACCATGGCCTGTACCATGTGCTGGGCGGCGTGATCAGCCCCATGGACAAGATCGGTCCCGAGCAGCTGCATATCCGCGAGCTGCTGGCGCGCCTGGGCCACGAGGACATCCACGAGGTCATTATCGCCACCAACCCCAACATTGAGGGCGAGACCACGGCGAGCTACCTTGCTCGCACCATCAAGCCATTGGGCGTCGAGGTATCGCGCCTGGCAAGCGGCCTTCCCGTGGGTGGCGACCTGGAGTATGCCGACGAGCTCACGCTTGGCCGCGCCATCGAAGCCCGCCGCGCAATCTAGGATCTAGATATCGGCCCCACTGATCTCGCGTTTCCTCGTGCGTTGCATGCGGTTGCCATAATTGGCCCCATGTTCGTGCATTTGTTGTGCAACAAATGCACTTTGCATCCGCTTATCGCGTGGATGCCCCCGTTCGTGTCCCGTATTTGCGCGTTCGTTGCGCAACCTTTTGTGTTCGCTGATACACTCAACTATGGATTTGAATGAATGCGCCGCTTTCGAGCGGCGTGTTTTTGTTGGAGGAGATTACATGCGGCCCGGGGGCACTCAGAAAAAGCATAGCGCCGCGGTGCGCATGCGGCGCCGGTTGGGCCTGGCGTCTCGGGCGTATGTGCTGCTGTCCTGTTCGCTGGCGCTGGTCGTTGCCGGCGTTTCTGCCTACGGTCTGGCCGTGCCACCTATGGTGCAGGCGCGTACCGCGCGCGAGCTGCGCATGGGGCACAAGGCCAAAAGCGATTTGGGCACCACAACCGGATACGCCTGGGCGAGCGTAGTCACGCATGTCGTGTTTGGTGTCGACGACGCGGGCAGCGCCGAGGCGCCGGACAACGAGGTTACGCTTGCTAACGGTAAGACCATCGTGCTTACCAACACTAAGATCATCCATCATCTTTCCGATAACAGTGTTTCGGCCGTCGTAAACAAGGCCGAGCAGCAAAAGGGTCAGGATACGCAGCAGTCGGGGAAACCTGGCGGCTCCGGTTCGTCTGGCTCCAGCTCCGATTCGTCGAACTCGGGCGGTGGCTCCGGCTCGGGCTCCGCCTCCGGCGGTGGATCTTCGAGCGGTGGCTCGACGGACGGCGGCGCCGGCGGCGATACGGGCTCGGGTGGCCTCTCGGTTACCGAGGAGGAGAGTATTCACAGCTGGCTCGTGACCAAATACAACATGCTCGATGGCTATGTCGCCCGCGCCAATAGCGTGGTTTCGACCTATAACGCTACGGGCGATACCGGACCGTGCGACACCCTGGCGAATGACATGTTTGCTATCCGTGCCGAGTTCGGTCGACAAAGGTTCTCGACCAAATCTAAATGGTATCGGCAGTACGCCAACCTATGGGGCTGCTACACCAATCTGTGCCAATGGGTGGGACATTACGGCGATGACGACGTCGCGCTCAACAACTTTAATACCAACGTGGCGGCGATTGCCCTATGACGAATAGCCTTGCTTCTGGCACATCGTGTGCACTTAACCGCGACCCCATGGTGGGCCTGCGCCTGGCGCGCGTTGGAGGGTTTGAGCCTGCTATCGCGCTGGGCCCGGATGAGCTGCCCGTCTACCAGCGTCGATTTGCGATGCTGTTTGCCGATGATGCCACCATGCGCCGCGGCGGTATCGGCTGTGTGACGCGTGCCGTCAACGCGCAGGGCGAGGCCGTGGCGCTCAAGCAGCTCATCTTGCCAACGCGCGATGAATTTGATGACGATGTCGCCCACGAGGCGCTGGTCGCCAAGTTTAAGGCGGCGTTTCGCGAGGAATATGAATGCCATCGCGCCCTTTCGGGCCTTAAAGGCTTTCCCCGCCTATATGGATGGGGTGAGGTCGACGGTGTGCCTGCGATTGTCATGGAGTGGGTCGAGGGCGAGACGCTTGCCCGCCTGCGCCCGCACCTTGCCGTGGACGATGCCGGTCGCCTGTCGCCGCTCGTGGCCGCTCGCCTGGGCCGCGACCTGTTTGACCTGCTCTGCCGTATGAATCTGGTGGGGGAGGGCTTTGTCCATCGCGACATCTCGCCGGCCAATATTATGGTTCGCACGGCGCGCCTGCCGCTCGACCAACAACTTGCCGAGGGCATGTTCGATTTGTGCCTCATCGACTTTGGCTCGTCGCTGGCGCTCGAACCCGCCTCTGCGGTGGCGGGGACCGGCGGCAAGGAGTCCTTTACAGAGCGCTATGCCACGTTGCGCCGGGCGACGGTTGCCTACGCTCCGCCCGAGATGCTCACCGACGATATTACCGATCTGCATGTTTTGCGCATGTCGCCGGAAATTGACGTGTATGCAGCGGCGAGTACGGTCTACGACCTCATCGCCGGTGTCGCGCCGTACGAAGTAGCTCCGGGTGCGTCGGGTACTTCGGGCTCGCGCAAAAAGACGCGCGATATTGCCAGCCCCTATCGTCTCAAGATGGATACGCGGCCCGACTATCCCGTGGGCGCCCATGCGCCCGGTTGTGACCTAACCCAGCTGCTTCGGCGTGAGCCCGATGTGGCGCTCGCTGCCGCCGAGCAGGCACAGCAGATGGGGCTCGAGCCGGACTCCGAGGAGCTTCGCGACGCGCTGGCATTTGTCGATGCCCAGTTGTTCGACGTGGTCATGGCCTGCCTGTCGTGTAATCAGGGCGACCGTCCCGAGCCCGCCGCGGTGGAGGCGGCGCTTACGACGTTTTGCGACCACTACGCGCAAAACGTCGGCCGCTCCCTTCGCGGCGAGCCGCTCACGCCCTGTCCCATGGACGCGTCCGGTCACGTGGTCCGTCGCGCTGCGATGATCGGCGCTACGGTTGTCTGCGGCCTCGTGTGGGCCGTTGTGGTGGTGTCGGCGGCGCTGCTGGCGTCGGGCGCTCGTGTGACGGTTGCTGTAGGGCGCATTTCGTGGTCCGGCACACTGCCGGGTATCGTTGCCGCACTCGCGTTGGCACTGCCGGGCATGACGGGCATTGCCGCCGGCGCCATGGCGCACGATCGTCGCACGGGGTTTCTGCATGGCGTACTGGCGCTTTCTGCCTGCGAGGTTCCGGTGCTGATTGCGGTTGCGTGCACCGTGTTTTCCCAGCGCGCCGTAGTGAGCGGCTTTGTTGCCGCCTTAATTGCAACATATGCGCTCGTATGGTTTTTGCTGTCGATGGGTTTTGCCTTTGAGCTTCCCGTCGCGGCGCCGCGGCGCGCAAAAACCCAGACGGCGACGCCGCTTGCCGGTGGTGCCGCGGCGGCTCGCGCCTTTGTCGGGGCGACCGGGGCGCCGCCCGAAACGAGCTCAACGACCAAGGAGGTCTAGGCCATGGCATCTCAAATCGAGCTCACCCCGTGCGGAGCCATGTTCGACATCTTTAAACGCGCAGCGCACCTGAGCCATATCGAGCTATGTGGCATGGTGCTTTCGAGCCGTCCGCTGGCCGATGGCCGCAGTCCCCAGAGCCGCGCCGCCGATCGCTCCTGGGTCTCGCGCTTTATTGTGCGTGCGCCGGTCGGCACGCTGCAGGAGCGTTATTTTGCCGATTACGGCACCTCGGCCGCGCGCATTATTTCGCAGCTGGCGCTACGTCGGCGCAATCCCATGGATAGCGCTGCGATACTCAATATGGTGTGTGGGCCTGCCGGCGAGCCCATGGTGCGGGCGCTCGAGGAATGCCATCAGGATATGAACCTCTACTGTAATGCGGTCGAGCGCCTGTCGCAGGCGGCGGAGCTTATGCCCGCCGAGCGCACCGAGGCCGTGCTGGTGCTGTTTGTCGCCGTCGGCTGTTCGGCAGATGTTCGATCCTCGGTGACCTATGCCATCGACTACGCGCACGCGACTTGCGGCGGTGCTACATCGACCCCGCGCTCGCTGAGCACCTCGACGGTCACGGGCGAGCGCGAGGCGGCACCTGCGCATCCGCTGGGACTGCTGCGCGTGCTAAACGGCTACGTGGTGAGCGCTCCGCGCTGGATTCAACCGAGCGAGGAGGGTGTCGAGATCGGTGCGCTGGCGACGGGGGAGGGCGATATCACCGATGTGGGCGATGACGTCTCGGCTCGTCATGCCCACGTGTGGTGTGATGACCAAAATACCTGGTACGTCGAGGACCTGTCGTCCACCAACGGAACCGTGGTGGTAAACGGCGCGACGAACGTCTGCACCCAGGTCGAGCCCGGCCGCTCCGCTCGGCTCAACCCCGGCGACGAGCTCAGACTTGGCGAATCCACCACCTACGCTATCCTCCTCGGCGCCCTCTAGTCGGCAGATGGGGACGTTCCTTTTATGCCGGCGCTTTGGGACACTCCATGGCGCGCCAGAGCCAATCGCTCGGGGACGAAGCGTTCATTTTGGCCCTTGGCGGTCACCCGAGGTAAACCTTTACCGCCCACCTATATTTGTCGAAATTACACTTGGCGGCGGGGTACAATAAACCCGCATGCGGATTTCCGTTGCGGGTGCCTCCCATCGCCGGGGCGTGCCCGGGAGCATCCGGCATGCGGCCTTTGCGGCGCTCGGTCATGTGCAAGACGGGCAGCTGGGCCTGTGGAGTGCGTGCAGCCCTCCTCGCCTCGGCATGCCTTCTCTCCACGCCATGCACCTGCTGCTCAGTCTGCCTGCCAGATGATTGGAAGCAACAGCGAAAATCCCATCACGCCAACATCCCGGCGATCGCCGGGGCCTGTATACCTATATGAGAGGAGAGGGGTATATGGCGCGTAAGTTTAAGTCTATGGACGGCAACGAGGCGGCCGCATATGTTTCATATGCGTACACCGAGGTAGCGGGAATCTATCCCATTACGCCGTCCAGCCCGATGGCCGACCATGTCGACCAGTGGGCGGCCCAGGGTCGCAAGAACATCTTCGGCACCCCGGTCAAGGTCGTCGAGATGGAGTCCGAGGCAGGTGCAGCCGGTACCGTTCACGGTTCGCTGGGCGCCGGTGCGCTGACCACCACCTACACGGCTTCTCAGGGTCTGCTCCTGATGATCCCGAACATGTACAAGATCGCGGGCGAGCAGCTCCCGGGCGTCTTCCACGTCTCCGCGCGTTGCGTCGCTTCCCACGCCCTGAACATCTTTGGCGATCACTCCGACGTCATGGCCTGCCGTCAGACCGGCTTCGCCATGCTCGCCGAGGGCAACGTCCAGGAGGTCATGGACCTCTCGCCGGTGGCTCACCTTGCCGCCATTGAGGGCAAGACTCCGTTCCTTAACTTCTTCGACGGCTTCCGCACCAGCCACGAGATCCAGAAGGTCGCCATGTGGGACTACAAGGATCTGGCCGAGATGTGCGACATGGACGCCGTCCAGGCTTTCCGCGATCACGCGCTCAACCCTGAGCACCCGCACACCCGCGGCAGCCACGAGAACGGCGACATCTTCTTCCAGAACCGCGAGGCCTGCAACAGGGTCTACGACGAGCTTCCCGCCGTCGTCGAGGGCTACATGAAGAAGATCAACGAGAAGCTCGGCACCGATTACGGCCTGTTCAACTACTACGGCGCTCCCGATGCCGATCGCGTTGTCGTCTGCATGGGCTCCTTCTGCGACGTGCTCGAGGAAGTCATCGACTACCTCAACGCTCACGGCGAGAAGGTCGGCCTGGTCAAGGTTCGCCTGTTCCGTCCGTTCTCCATCAAGCACTTTGTCGACGTTCTCCCCGAGACCGTCAAGAAGATTGCCGTCATGGACCGCACCAAGGAACCGGGTTCCATCGGCGAGCCGCTCTACCAGGACGTCGTCTCCGCTCTCTACGAGGCCGGCAAGACGGGCATCAAGGTCGTCGGCGGCCGTTACGGCCTGGGCAGCAAGGACACGCCTCCCGCGTCCGCGTTCGCTGTCTTCGAGGAGCTTAAGAAGGACGAGCCCAAGCGTGAGTTCACCATCGGCATTGTCGATGACGTGACCAACCTGAGCCTGCCCGAGGCCGAGGATGCGCCCAACACCGCAGCCCCCGGCACCATCGAGTGCAAGTTCTGGGGTCTGGGTGGCGACGGTACCGTCGGCGCCAACAAGAACTCGATCAAGATCATCGGCGACCACACCGACAAGTACGTTCAGGCCTACTTCCAGTACGACTCCAAGAAGACCGGCGGTGTCACCGTCTCGCACCTGCGCTTTGGTGATTCCCCGATCCGCTCGCCGTACTACGTGACCAAGGCCGACTTTGTCGCTTGTCACAACCCCAGCTACATCGTCAAGGGCTTCAAGATGGTCCGCGACGTCAAGCCGGGCGGCACCTTCCTGGTCAACTGCCAGTGGAGCGACGAGGAGTTCGCCGAGCACATGCCCGCCGTGGCTAAGCGCTACATCGCGAACAACAACGTCAACGTCTACCTGATCGACGCTATCGACCTGGCTGCCAAGGTCGGCATGGGCAAGCGCACCAACACGGTGCTCCAGTCCGCCTTCTTCGCGCTGGCCAAGGTCCTGCCCGCCGAGGATGCCCTGCAGTACATGAAGGACGCGGCTACCAAGTCCTACATGAAGAAGGGCCAGGCCATCGTCGACGCCAACCACAAGGCCATCGATGCCGGCGCTACCGCCTTCCGTAAGTTCGAGGTTCCGGCCGACTGGGCAACCGCCGAGGATGCCGCTCCCGTTGAGCTCTCCGAGGAGACCAAGTCCGCCATCGCCCAGCAGGTCAAGAACCTGCTCGAGCCCATCGATCGCATGGATGGCGACAGCCTGCCTGTTTCCGCCTTCGTCGATTGTGCCGACGGCCAGTTTGAGCTGGGCGCCTCCGCATACGAGAAGCGCGGCGTCGCCGTCGTCGTTCCTCACTGGGACGAGACCAAGTGCATCCAGTGCAACCAGTGCGCCTACGTGTGCCCGCATGCCACCATCCGTCCGTTCGCGATGACCGAGGACGAGGCTGCCGCCGCGCCCGAGGCTACCCGCACGCTCGACGCTATGGGCCCCAAGGCCAAGGGCATGAAGTTCACCATGGCCATCTCGCCGCTCGACTGCATGGGCTGCACCAACTGCGTCAAGGTCTGCCCCAAGGGCGCCCTCGAGATGGTTCCCACCGAGCAGGAGATGGACCAGCAGCCCGTTTGGGACTACATGGTCGAGAACGTCTCCGAGAAGAAGGAGCTCATCGCGGCCAACGTCAAGGGCAGCCAGTTTAAGCAGCCCTACCTGGAGTTCTCTGGCTCCTGCGCCGGCTGCGCCGAGACCGCCTATGCACGTCTGGTGACCCAGGTCGCCGGCGACCGCATGTTCATCTCCAACGCCACCGGCTGCTCCTCCATTTGGGGAAACCCCGCTGCCACCGCTCCTTACTGCAAGGACAAGGACGGTCACGGCCCGGCGTGGAATAACTCCCTGTTCGAGGACAATGCCGAGCACGGTCTGGGCATGGCCGTGGGCTACGAGGCCGTTCAGCACAAGCTGATCGCCGCTACGCAGGAGATTATCGCCGCTGACGGTCCGTCCGACGAGCTCAAGGCCGCCGGTCAGGCTTGGATCGACTCCGTCAACGACGCCGAGGCCTCCAAGACCGCTGCCGCTGCCTACGTTGCCGAGCTCGAGAAGTGCGGCTGCGACGCTTCCAAGGCGATCCTCGCCGACAAGGCTTACCTCACCAAGAAGTCCTTCTGGATCTTCGGCGGCGACGGTTGGGCCTACGACATCGGCTTCGGTGGCCTGGACCACGTCCTGGCTTCCGGCCACAACGTCAACGTCTTCGTCTTCGACACCGAGGTGTACTCCAACACCGGCGGTCAGGCCTCCAAGGCCTCGAACCTGGGCCAGGTCGCTCAGTTCGCCGCTGCCGGTAAGGTGACCAAGAAGAAGTCCCTGGCCGAGATTGCCATGAGCTACGGCTACGTCTACGTGGCGCAGGTCGCCATGGGCGCCAACCCGGCTCAGACCCTCAAGGCCATTCACGAGGCTGAGGCCTACGACGGCCCGTCCCTCATCATCGGCTACAGCCCCTGCGAGATGCACTCCATCAAGAAGGGTGGCATGCAGAACTGCCAGGCCGAGATGAAGAAGGCTGTCGAGTGCGGTTACTGGAACCTCTTCCGCTTCAACCCCGAGGCTGCTGCCGGTAAGAAGTTCTCGCTCGATTCCAAGGAGCCCGCGGGCGGTTATCAGGAGTTCCTGATGAACGAGGCCCGTTACGCTTCGCTGACGCGTTCCTTCCCCGAGCGCGCCGAGGAGCTCTTCAAGGAGAACGAGCAGGCCGCTATGGACCGCTACCAGCACCTGCTGAAGCTCAAGACGGTGTACAACGAGGCCTAGGTCTCTCACCGCAGGATCTGAGGGCTAACCTTCGCGGACGTCCTCGGACATGAAAGAACCCCCGCTGCGCACTACGTGCGGCGGGGGTTCTTTCGTCCTGCGGAGTGTCCGCGAAGGTTAGCCCTCAGATCCTGCTACGACTACGTCCTCGGATTGTGTGGGCGGATGAAGGGCGTGGTTGTGGGGGGCCTTTTGTCCCCTTCGCTGTTTCGCGGCTTTGCCGCGAAACCTCGCGCCACTTTGGGGATGGATGGAGGTTTTGGCCGTTGCCGCCTTCTATCCCCGTGCTTTGGGGCTGGTTGCCTTTCCGGAGATCATCTTTATTCCTTTTGCCGGATGAAAAGCCCCATGTTTTTGCAGAGGTGCATACTCGTCTTATTAGTGCATAGAATCTCGTATAGTGCGAGTAAGAATTTGCGCTGTCCGTTTTGTGTTTAGCAAAGATATAGTTTGCATAATCCACTCTAATCTCTGCTGTATTTAAATAAAGTCGCACGTAAATGGCTTAGATGTGCCTGAGCTGGGGTTCTTTACGCTGAGCGGGTAAAATCGACCGTTCGCCGCTTAGCTATTTTAAAAATGAATAAAATGAGGGATAACAGGAATATAAACCTTAATAAACTCGCGTATCGCACGGACACGGGTTATTAATGGGTTGTAGGCCTTTTACAGAAAGGATTCCAGCAATGTCTAAGCCTCTTGGCAAGCCCGATCGCATTGTCGTCGCCCTCGGCGGCAACGCTCTCGGCAACAACCCCGTCGAGCAGATCGAGGCCGTGAGCAACACCGCCCACGCGCTCCTCGGTCTCATCGAGCAGGGCAACGAGATCATCATCACCCACGGCAACGGCCCACAGGTCGGTATGATCCAGAACGCCTTCGCCGCCGCCCACGACGCCATCGGCACCCCCGAGATGCCGCTGCCCGAGTGCGGCGCCATGTCCCAGGGCTACATTGGCTATCACCTGCAGCAGGGCATCGGCCGCGAGATGCACAAACGCTACAAGCGTTGGCACGCCGCCACCGTCGTCACCCAGATCGAGTGCGATCCGGACGACCCCGCGTTCAAGAACCCGACCAAGCCCATCGGCCCCTTCTATACCGAGGAGCAGGCCAAGGAGTTCATGGCCGAGGACCCCTCCAAGGTCTTCGTCGAGGATTCCGGCCGCGGTTGGCGTCGCGTCGTCGCCTCCCCCGATCCCAAGAAGATCGTCGAGGCTGACTCCATCCTCAACCTGCTCGACAACGAGTTCATCGTCATCGCCTGCGGTGGCGGCGGCATCCCCGTCGTCCGTGACTACGAGAACAAGGGTTGCTACAAGGGCGTTCCCGCCGTCATCGACAAGGACCTGGGCGGCGAGCTGCTGGCCGAGGACTGCGACGCTGACGTTCTGTTCCTGCTGACCGCCGTTGAGCATGTCGCCATCAACTTTGGCAAGCCCAACCAGGAGGAGCTCGAGGACATCACCGCCGACGAGGCCGAGCGCCTGGCCGACGAGGGTCAGTTCGGCAAGGGTTCCATGGAGCCCAAGGTCCGCGCTGCCATCAAGTTCGCCCGTTCCCGCAAGGGCCGCACCTGCATCATCGGCGCTCTGGACAAGGCCGCCGAGACCATGGCTGGCCTCTCCGGTACCCGCATCCACGAGTAGTTTCTACTCTGTTGCCTCTCTCGTGGGCGCCAGGCAAAGCGTCCACAAACTAGCCTCTCTTCATGAGCCCCGCAGTCCGCTCCGACTGCGGGGCTTTTGCTATTGAGGTGGCTGTTCATGAGGGGCGTTGCAGGCCGCGGGAGAGTGCATCCCAGAATGAGCGTCCAAAATGGGGCGCAGTTTCCTCTAAGGTCTTCAACCGGAAAATGCATCCCGGAATTTGGCCGAAAAGTGGTCCACAGTTTCCCAAACGGGCCACTAACGGAAAGCGCATCCCATTAGCGAGCTCCAAAGAGGGACGCATCTTCCGTTAGCGGCAGTTTCCGGCAGTTCAGGACAGTCCTCTACGACCGTCCACGAATGGCGTTCGTAAGGCTGTCTCCAACAACTGGTCGTTTAAGAACGTCCCCGATGATTAGTAGTAGGCCCACATGACTTCGATTTCGTTGAGGACCTCTACGACGCCCCAGCGGCGAGCGCTGCGGCTTTGCGAGTTGGGATCGTAAACGCCTATCTGGTCGGCATCGTCAATGCCGTAAAGTACGATGTAGTGTCCTACGTTGGTGAAGGTACCCGGTCGCACGGACGCGATGACGGGTACGCCCGAACGCAGTGCCCGTGTGAGCGAGTTGCGTGTGTTGTAGAGCTGAGTTCCCGAAAGGTGGAGCCGTGCCGCACCGCTTATCATAAAGGACCACTCGGTGGCTCCGGTGGGGGCATAATTGCCAGATTCGGCGAGGGCACAGATGTCGACCGGCGTTTTGTCGGTGTTTCCAGTCTTAAAGATGTAGACCATGGTGAGGCAGGTAGGGCCACAGCCGTTTTGGCGGATAGTTCCTCCGGCGTAGGGCAGCTCCGACCATGCGGGGTCGATTTGGTAGATATGGGGCATGGTGCCGGCTTTCCATTGCGAACGCGGGGTGGAAAATGCAAATGTGTACCCGGGCTCGACGGGAGCGTTAAGCAATTTGCTCTCGACGGAGGGCTCGAGGCCTGCCGAGCCATGGGAGATACAAGAACCTAAAAATACAAAGATGAGGCAGGCCATGACGGAGCAAAGTGCGATGCGCAAACGTCGAATCGGCAGTGAGGACTTCCCGACACGCGATCTTTGACGTGCGCTATGCCCTGCGTTGGTGGTGCGTTGGCGAGACGAGATGGCAACATCGCCCCTGCTTGGCTCGGAAGGGTTTCTTGGCGTTGGTACGTTGCGCCCGGCAAGGCGCACGTTTCGTTGACGCCGCTCGCCGTCGTTGTATTCGTTGGTCATTCGAATCGCCTCGTCTCATGTGTAGATTCCTATCCTACATAAAAGGCGCGCTTCAAATGGGGGCGTGCACCAAAAGCTTTGCGGGCGGCTCGAAAAGGGGGACGTGGGCCTCGGCGGCCGAAAGCCAAGCAGAATTGAGGCCGCACCAACCGCTTATCCGGGGCCAGTGAAATTGGCTGCCGTTCGTCCCAAAAACGGTGCCGTTCGTTTTGCAGTTCTGCCTTCGGTCGAGCTATAAGCGGCGCTGCTGTGCCAAGGCCGTATCTTAAAGCCACGAAATAAAAGCGCGCGGCAAAACAGACCGCGCAAGGGGTGACGTCAAGGGGCGTCAAATAGGAAAGGAGGGGAACAATGGCGGACAAGAACGCAGAAGTTGCAGTTGAGGATAACGGCGGCATGAAGAAAACGCTTTCGCTCTGGAACTTCTTCACCATCGGTTTTGGTGCCATCATCGGTACCGGTTGGGTTCTGCAGGTCGGCGACTGGATGGTCGTGGGCGGCGGTCCCGTTCCCGCTATGATCGCATTCCTCTTGGGTGCAATCTTCCTCGTGCCCGTCGGAGCTGTTTTCGGTGAGCTCACGGCTGCTATCCCCATTTCGGGCGGCATCGTCGAGTATGTCGATCGCAGCTTTGGCCGTACACTGAGCTACATCACCGGCTGGCTCCTGGCCCTGGGCAACGGCATCCTGTGCCCGTGGGAGGCCATCGCCATCTCGACCCTCGTGTCCGAGATGTTCGGCAGCTTGCCCGGCCTTGAGTGGCTGCGCGCCGTTAAGCTCTACACCATCCTGGGCGCCGACGTTTACCTGTTCCCGACGCTGATCGCGCTCGGCTTTGCAGTCTACGTCATCTTCCTCAACTTCCGCGGTGCCAGCTCGGCCGCCAAGCTCCAGGCCTTCCTGACTAAGGCTCTGCTCTGCGGCATGCTGCTCGCCATGGGCGTCTCGCTGTTCACCGGCTCGCCGGACAACGCCATGCCTGTGTTCTCCCAGGTCGCCGGCGCTGGCGGCGGTAAGGCCGCCACCGAGAGCACCAGCCTGTTCGCCGGCATCGTGTCGGTCCTGGTTCTGACCCCGTTCTTCTACGCCGGTTTCGACACCATTCCTCAGCAGGCTGAGGAAGCAGCCGAGGGTCTTAACTGGAACAAGTTTGGCAAGATCATCTCCCTGGCCCTGCTGGCCGCCGGCGGCTTCTACATGGTCTGTATTTACTCGTTTGGCACTATCCTCGACTGGCATGAGTTTGTTAAGAGCCCGGTTCCCGCGCTTGCCTGCCTCAAGGGCATCAACATGCTCCTGTACCTGGCCATGCTCGTCATCGCCACGCTTGGACCCATGGGCCCGATGAACTCCTTCTACGGCGCCACGAGCCGCATCATGCTCGCCATGGGCCGCAAGGGCCAGCTGCCCGAGAAGTTCGCCGAGGTCGATCCCAAGTCCGGCGCTCCCAAGCTTGCCTGCGTCGTCTTGGGCGTCATCACTGTCATCGGTCCGTTCCTGGGCAAGAACATGCTCATCCCTCTGACCAACGTTTCGGCTCTCGCCTTCATCTTCTCCTGCGGCATGGTCGCTCTTGCCTGCTTGCGCATGCGCTTCACCGAGCCCGACCTGCCTCGTCCCTACGAGGTGCCCGGCGGCAAGTTTGGCATCGGTCTCGCTATCGCTGCCTGCGCCATCATCATCGGCCTGCTTGTGATTCCGTTCTCTCCCGCCTCCCTCAACATGGTGGAGTGGAGCATCGTGATCGGCTGGTTAGCTATTGGCCTGGCCCTCATGGCTTTCACCAATTCCCGCAAAAAGTAACGCCTAGCCGGGGCGGATCGGGTGCACGGGACCCTCTCTCCCGCGCACCGAACCCGGCACCACTTGGGTAGCTTTGTGAGGCCTTAACCCAACACGGCCTCGCCCACTATATGGATCCATAAGGAGGAACCATGTCCACTAAGTATGCAATCGTTGGCGGCAAGCTCATCGACGGTACCGGTGCCGAGCCGGTCGAGAACTCTCTCGTTCTCGTCGACGACAACGGCAAGATCGAGTACGCCGGTGTTATGCAGGACCTTCCTGAGGGCGTTGAGGTTATCGAAGCCGCCGGCAAGACCGTCCTTCCTGGCTTGATCGACACCCATCTGCACTTCTCGGGCAACCTGACCGACGATGACACCGATTGGGTCATGCAGCCGCTCCTCGAGAAGCAGGCCGTCGCCGTCAAGCAGGCCTACGACTGCCTCACCCACGGCCTCACCACCGTCTGCGAGATCGGCCGCTTTGGTATCCAGATCCGTGACTGCATCGACAAGGGCGTCTTTAAGGGCCCACGCGTTCTGGCCACAGGCCTGGGCTTCTGCCGTGTTGCCGGTCATGGTGACTCCCACCACTGCACCCAGGAGCTCAACAAGGAATCCCACCCCTGGGGCGACCAGGTCGACGGTCCTTGGGATCTGCGCAAAGCCGTCCGCCGTCGCCTGCGCGAGAACCCCGATGCCATCAAGATCTGGGCTACCGGTGGCGGCATCTGGCGCTGGGATTCCGGCCGCGACCAGCACTACTGCTCCGAGGAGATCCAGGCCGTGGTCGAAGAGGCAAAGATGGTCGGTATCCCCGTGTGGAGCCACTGCTACAACAACCACGCCGCTGCCTACGATTCCGTTCGCTTTGGCTGCGAGCAGCTGATTCACGGCTTCGATATCGATGAGCGCACCATGGACCTCATGGCCGAGCAGGGCACCTTCTTCACCCCGACGATCGCCTTCCTGCCCACCTGGTACGCCACCTATCCGCCCGTCTACGTCCCCGAGCTGCACGACAAGTACGAGGGCACCCTGGTCGAGAAGGAGCTGCAGCGCAACTACGACTGCCTGCGCGAGGCCAAGAAGCGCGGCGTCGTCATGACGATCGGCTCCGACTCCTTCTCCTTCGTCACCCCGTACGGCACCTGCTCCATCGAGGAGATGTACGAGTTCGTCGACAAGATCGGCTTCACCCCGGTCGAGACCATCACCTGCGCCACCCTCAACGGTGCCAAGATGTGCCACATCGATGACGAGACCGGTTCCATCGAGGCCGGCAAGTGCGCCGATCTGCTGGTCGTAAACGGTGACGTCGCCGCCGACATCCACGTGCTCAACACCGACAACATGGACGTCATCATGAAGGACGGCTGGATCGTCGAGGCTGGCACCTTTGGCGAGGCCAACAAATACAGCGCCTAAGATACCGTTTGTCGATGACTGGATGTAAAACACAGTTTTTGATTGCATAATGCAATGGAGAGGGTCGCTTGCGGCCCTCTTTATTGCTATGGGTGCGTTAGATAGAAGGGGATGACGGTGGATTTAAACAGGCTGATCTTGGGCAAGAGCTATAACTCGACCAAGGTCTTTCGAACTGCTCAGCATGTGGTCCAAGCCATCTTGCTCGGCGTTGTCGTTCCGGCGCTTATCCTGCTGCTCATCTGGGATTTAACCGACAATCCCAATCCCGTTCCAGGCGTCGTCGTCATTGCCGGCCTGGTCATGCTGTGCTTCTTCTTCTCGTATGTCTTTGTGGTCCCCGATGACCTCACATCGAGCGCAACCGACCGTACGCTCGCTATCGCATCAAAAATATTCGCCTACACGTCGCGCGGCCTTACGCCCGAAGCGGCCCTGGGCGCCTCCAAAATCATCCTGTCCGAGACCATCGCCTCTGCCATCTGCTTTACCGACGGCAAGCAGGTGCTGGCAAGCTGGGGCGAGGACTCGGCAAAGTGCCCTGCCGGCACCCCGGTGGTGCTCAAGACTACGCTCAACGTGATTGAGACGGGCGAGCAGAGCGTGTTTTCGCGTGACGCCTCCAATGAGACGGGCGGCTATTTTCCCCGCCTGCGCGCCGGCATTGTCGCGCCGCTTACCGTGCGCGGGCATTGTGTGGGCACACTCGAGCTGTATTACCCCCGCCTGAGCAGCATCGATATGCGTCAGACGGCCCTTGCCTCGGGTTTTGCCGATCTAATTTCCACGCAGCTCGCTAGCTTTGAGCTCGAGCGCCAGGACGAGCTCACGGCTCGCGTTGAGCTTCGCGCCCTGCAGTCGCAGGTCGACCCGCATTTTCTATTCAATACCATTAGCACGATCGTGTCGCTCGTTCGAACCGAGCCCGACAAGGCGCGATCGCTGTTGATCGACTTTTCCAACTATTATCGTCAGACGCTTTCTGATTCCGATACGCTCACCACGCTCGAGCACGAGGTGGAACAGGGCACTCGTTACATCAATCTTATGCAGGCCCGGTATGGCGACGGCCGTCTGCGCGTTTCGGTCGACATCGACTTTGAGGTGCGCGACAGCCTGGTGCCACCGTTTATCTTGCAGCCGCTGCTCGAAAACTGCATCAAGCATGCGCAGCGCGAGACCGAGCCGCTTTCTATTCGTGTTAGGGCTTTTGAGACCGATGACGGCTTGGAGATCACCGTCGAAGATGACGGCATCGGTATGAGCGAAGAAGTCTGTGCGCATCTGTTTGAGCAGCATCGCCGAGAGGAGCCCGAGAGCATTACCGCCGACGGTTCCATCAAGCGAGGTTGCGGCCTGGCGCTCTTCAACGTGCTTCAGCGCATCCATTTCTTTTACGGAGAAGATTCTGGCATGCGCGTGAAGTCCCAGGAGGGCGTGGGAACACAGGTCATCGTAGAGTTGAATGGCGAGCCGCATGAGCCGGCGCCGCTAACGGTGTAGTGCGCGGTTGGATTGAGAGAAAAAGAGGGGAAGCGCATATGTCCGAAGGCTGGAACATCCTGGTGGTTGATGACGAGCCTCCCATTAGGGCTGAGCTACGCTATCTGTTGGAAAAGGATACGCGTGTAGGTCAGATTGCCGAGGCGGGCAATGTCACCGAAGCCGTGGAGTCGATTCTGTCGAACAAGCCCGACGTGCTGTTTTTAGACATTACCATGCCCGGTCGCTCGGGAATTGAGCTTGCCGAGACGCTGCAGAACCTAAAGACGCCGCCGATCGTGGTGTTTGTGACGGCATTTGCCGAGTATGCGGCTGATGCCTATAACCTCGATGCTGTCGATTACATCGTCAAACCGGTCGAGGATGCCCGCTTGTCAAAGGCGCTCGACAAGATCGAGACCGCCCTGGGCGCTCGCCGTGTCGTTCATGCTCCGCGCCAACCTTTGCGTCTGACGGTGGATCGCGGGGGCAAAAAGGTATTCATTCCCGTGGCGGATGTCTGCTACTTTGAGGCGCGCGCCGATTTTTGCAACGCCGTCTGTTCCGAGGGAACGTACCTGATTAATGAGTCTATCTCCTCGCTCGAGCGTCGTTTGGGCTCCGAGGGCTTTATTCGCGTCCATCGAAGCTATCTGGTCAATTTGGAAGACGTGCACAATGTCGAGATTGGCTCTACGGGTCTTATGGAGCTCAGGCTCGATCGCGTAACCTCGACGGTGCCCGTGTCCCGTCGTCGCGCTGCCGAGGTTAAGGCGCACCTGGGGCTTGCGTAAGGGTCGGTGTGCCATCGTTTGCCGTTACAGGTTTGGCGTGACTGTGCGGTGGGCATAATGGATTGCATCGAATGAAATCGAAAGGATTATTATGCCCGCGCTCATTACGCATCATCTGTTTGGCGAGGAAAGCATCGACCGTCTTCCGCAGGGCGTTATCACGTCCGACGAGGAGCGCATCGCCTTTATCCTGGGCAACCAGGGTCCCGACCCGTTCTTCTTCCACATCCTGACGCCGCGCGTTTCCGACTGCACGCTGCTGGCGCAGGTTATGCACCGCTCGCACATGTCGCGCCAGTTCTCGTGCCTGCGCGACGGCGTGTCGCACCTGCAGCCGCGCGACGCCAATCTGGGCCGTGCCTTTGCGCTGGGCCTGCTGTCGCACTATGTGCTCGACCGCAATGCCCACCCCTTTGTCTACGAGCAGCAGTTTGGCATTGTCGAGTCCGACCCCGAGCTCGAGGCTTCGGGCAGTCAAGTTCACGCCGTGCTCGAAAGCGACTTGGACGTGCTGATGCTGCAGCTCAAGCGCGATGGGGCAACGGTCGAGGATTATCCGCCGGCGGGCGAGATCGTCACGACCGACCGCATCAATCGTGTTGCCGGCGTGCTGATGAGCTACGTCGCCGGGCGCGTGTACGGTATCGACATCCCGGCGGGGGAGTACGCCGGCGCTGTAGCCGACATGCAGCTGCTCTACCGCACTATCGAGCCGGCCGGTTCGGCCAAGACGCGCGCGATTGCCCTGCTCGAGGGCTTGGTGCACGATTATTCGCTGCTCGACGGCCTTGCGCACCGTGTGACGACCGAGCTGCCCGAGCGTACCGGCAACCTGGGCCACTTGGCATGGAAGAACCCCTTTACTGACGAGGTCTCGAACGAGAGTTTCCCCGAGGTCTTTGACCGCGCGCTGGTCGATTACGAGCTCACCGTCGCCCGCTTTATCGAAACCGGCGACATGGGGGCCGTGACCGGCCATATCAACTACAGCGGCCGCGTACTCGACGCCGACGAGGAGTTCGACCGCGAGGAGTAGGGCTCGTGCGTGCCCCTTTGCCGAATCCTTACCGGCGCCTCTGGACAATTGGGGTACGATGAACTAACTGCATATCGGGCGAATACGAAGGGGCCCTGTCCATGAAATACACCAAGCTCGAGCGTAACTGGGTTATGTACGATGTGGGCAACTCGGCCCTCGTGCTGCTCAATACCTCGGTGGTGCCCATCTACTTTAATGCCATCAATACCGGTGCTTCCTCGGCAGACCTGGTGGTCGCCTGGGGCAACGCGCAGACGATTGCCTCGCTGGTCATTGCCATGCTCATGCCCATTCTGGGCGCGCTTGCCGATTACGCCGGCAACAAGATCAAGTTCTTCTTGGGCTTCTTCCTCACGGGCCTGGTCCTTTGCCTGGCGCAGGCTATCCCCATGTCCGCCATGGCATTTTTGACCGTGTACGTGCTGTGCACCATCGGCCTTAACTCTTCTATGACGTTCTACGACGCCATGCTGCCCGACATTACCACCGACGAGCGCATGGACGCCGTGTCCAGCTCGGGCTATGCCTGGGGCTACATCGGTTCCACCGTGCCGTTCATCATCTGCCTGGCGCTTATCATGGGTGGCCCCGCTCTTGGCGTCCCCACCATGCTGGCAACGCGTCTGTCGTTTATCATCACCGGTGCCTGGTGGCTTATCTTTACCCTGCCGCTCATTCGCACCTATAAGCAAAAGTACGGTCGCGAGCGCGGTCCCCAGGACACCATCGGCCACATCGTGGGCGGCGTGTTCTCCGAGGTCGGACACACCATGCGCGAGATCGCCCACAACAAGACCGTGCTGGTCTACATGATCGCGTTCTTCTTCTACATCGACGGTGTGCACACGGTCATTTCCATGGCAACCAGCTACGGATCGGCTTTGGGCATCGACTCGACCCAGCTGGTGCTGGCGCTGCTCGTCACGCAGTTTGTGGCCTTCCCGTCCGCCATCATCTACGGCAAGCTCGCCGGTCGCGTGGGCACACTCAATATGATCTTGGTGGCCGTCGCCGCCTACATGGGCATCGTGCTCTTTGCCGCGTTTTTCTTAAAGACTGCCTTTGAGTTCTGGGTACTCGCCATTTTGGTCGGCTTGTTCCAGGGTGGCGTGCAGGCGCTCAGCCGCAGCTATTTTGGCCGCATCATCCCCAAGGAAAAGTCCAACGAGTACTACGGCTTCTTCGATATCTTTGGCCGTTACGCAAGCGTTATGGGCACCTTCCTGGTGTCGGTTGTCACCTCGCTGACCGGCAACCCGTCGCTGGGCGTCCTTTCTATTGGCGTTCTGCTGGTTGTTGGCTTTGTGCTGCTGGTCCGTCTGTCCCGCATGGCTCAGGCGGCAGAACATGCCGCATAGAAGCGAGCGGCTATTGTGCCTGTCCACGGTACTCTTTTGGGGTTATCCGCAATAAACATTGCGACTTGCGAGCAATGATTTGCCCAAGTGGGTATGATGGAACCAGCTAGGTCGCGGGGCGTCGCCTGTGTTTGGCGGCGCCCCGTATTTTTTTGCTGTAAGGAGGGTGAGGCATGAATGCTACAGTTGTGATTCCAACGTATTGGGCGGGCGATGACGCCCACGCGAACGCTCCCGGTGCCTATGATCATTCGACGCAACTTGACGCCACTCGTCCGGAACTTGATCGTTGTCTGGCCTCACTCGAGCAAGCGTGCGATATTCCGCGGATTATCCTTTTGGTGGTTTGCCCTGTCTCGGCTACGCCTGCCGTCTCAAGGCGCGTGCACGAAATCGTCGACATGCATCCTTCGCTCAAAGTCACCGTAGTCACCAATACCCAAGCATCGCGTATCGCCGACCGCGTGGCGCAGATTGCGCCCAAGGGTTCGGGCGAATGCGTGAGCCTGCGCGGCTATGGTGCCATCCGCAATATGGGACTTGCCTGTGCCGCCGTGCTGGGTCACGATGCCGTCATCTTTTTGGATGACGACGAGACCGTCATCGATGCCGACTTTATGAAACGCGCGACTTACGCGCTGGGGCAGCAGACGCGTCAGGGCTTGCCGATTCTTGTCAAGAGCGGCTATTTTTACGATCGCGATGGCTCGCCGCTGGCCCCTACAGACAAAGTTGGCATTTGCCATCGCTGGTGGACCAAGCGCATCGAGTTCAACCGCTGGATGAAAAAGGCGCTCTCGGGCACCCGTATCTCACGATCCAACTATGTGTGCGGCGGCTTGATGGCCCTGCATGCCCGCGCCTATACCCGCGTGGCCTTCGATCCGTTTATCACCCGTGGCGAGGACCTGGACTACCTCTTTAACATGCGGATGTTTGGCTATGACGTCTGGTTCGATAACGAGTGGACCGTGCGCCATCTTCCGCCCAAATCCGAAAAGCGCTCGCCGCGCTTTATGCAAGACGTGTACCGTTGGTACTACGAGCGGGCTAAGTTGGCGTTTGCGGCGCACCAGCAGGAGCTCATTCCCGTCACCGCCGCGTCACTCATGCCCTATCCGGGACCGTGGATTTCGCGCGAGCTTGATGACCGCGTGCGCAAGACTGCCATGGTTCGCAGCATGTTTACTCGTGAGCATGAAGGATACCTGCGTATCTGGCGTCGCGGCATCGACGAAGCTAAGACCTATGCGCGACAAAACGCCGCAAGCTATCTGCGGTTCCAGAGCTTTTGGCCCAAGATTATGGGCGAGCTCTGGCATGACGCCCAATTGATTAGCATCTTGGAGGGGGCTGAATGATCAATCGCCGCGCTGAGCGCGACAGCTCAATTTCTATATTTCGTATCGTCGCCGTGTTCTGCGCCATCTGTGTGATGGCCTACTTCGTTTTTGCCCTGGCCACCGGAATCGAGCCGATTGCGACGGTCGTTGCCTGCGCACTGCTCTGCATCTTCCTGTGCATTTTCATCTTCTTGACGCTCAATCCCGATTCGGTGCGTTCCCAGTACACCGAGGAAACGCTTTCGGTGGCATCCGCCATGCTCGAAGACATCAAGGGGGGCCTGACGCAGGAGTCTGCACATATGGTGTGTCGGCGTATTCTGCCCGAGACGCGCGCCATGACGGTTGCCGTAACTGATGAAAGTAACGTTTTGGCTTGTGCGGGCGAGCTCGAGGACAGGTTGCTGCCCGATTCTCCCATTCATACGCTTGCCACGCGCTATGTGATTGAGCACGGTATCGTGCAATCTTTTAACCGTGTGGTGGACGTGGTGGGTTCGGATGGCTCGCACAATCAGGTCCCCGCGGGCATCGTTGCCCCCATCAAGGTGGGTGATCGCACCGTCGGAACGCTCAAGTTCTACTACAAGTCGCCTCGCGCTGTCGATCGCACTCAGTATGCGCTTGCGTCGGGGTTTGCCGAGATTCTGTCAACACAGCTCGCCATCCACGAGCTCGAGGTTCAAAAGGAACTCACTGCTCGCGCCGAGGTGCGTGCCCTGCAGGCTCAGATCAATCCGCATTTTCTGTTCAATACGCTCAATACCATCGCGTCGTTTACGCGTACCGACCCGCTTCGCGCCCGCGAGCTGCTGCGCGAGTTCTCCTCGTTCTATCGCGCCACGCTCGACAATTCGGGCTCGCTGATTCCCGTTTCGCGCGAGGTCGCGCAGACCAAACGCTACCTGACGTTTGAGAAGGCACGTTTTGGCGAGGATCGCGTGCTGGCAACCTTTGACGTATCCGAGGGTGTTGAGGATGCGTTGGTGCCGGCATTTGTGATTCAGCCGATCGTTGAGAATGCCGTGCGCCACGGCATGGGTGATGCCGACGCACTGGTAATTGATGTGTCGGTGCGTGAGGATGGCGATGACGCCATTCTCATTACCGTGGCAGACAACGGCGTGGGTATGGACGAACGCACTGCCGCCAAGCTGTTTGACGAGCGTTCTGCCCGTCCCGATACCAGTTCTCCGCAGGGGGGCGGTGCCGGTGTCGCTATGCACAATATCTCGGAGCGCATCCATCGCTTTTTTGGACCGCATTCCTACACGCGTGTTGACTCGGCGCCGGGCAAAGGCACCAAAGTGCTCCTGCATCTAGATTTGTCAGAGAGTATCTTTGATATTCAAGAGTAAAATAAAGGGCTACGGGTTTAACGCCGTACGGCGGTTGCCCGGCGTAGTTTGTTGACGAAAGGTTTTATCCCTATGCTGCGTGCGATGATTGTGGATGATGAGGCGCCGGCTCGCTCGGAACTTCGCTTCTTGCTCGAGCAGACGGGCAAAATCGGCACGATCACGGAGGCGTCGACCGTTCGCTCCGCCATCGAGATGCTTATGGAAAGTCGCGTCGATGTTGTGTTTCTGGACATTTCGATGCCTGGCGCGTCGGGCCTGCAACTAGCCGAGGCTCTGCATAAGCTTAAGAACCCGCCGGCAATCGTGTTCGTGACCGCGTACAGCGACCATGCGGTCGAGGCGTTTGACGTCGATGCCGTTGACTATCTGATGAAGCCGGTCGAGGAGGCTCGCTTGGATCGTGCGATTGAGAAGGTCTTGCAGCGCACCAAGCCCGTCGCGGATAGCAAGGTGACCATCGAACGCATTCCGGTGGAAAAGGGCGGCCGCAAGGTGCTCATTCCCGTGGACGACATCCGCTTCATCATGGCCAAGGATGACTATTCTTGCATCTATACCGTGGATGATCGCTTTCTTTCGACGACCTCGCTGGCGCAGTTCGAAGCCAAGCTCTGCGATTTTGGTTTCTTCCGTGTGCACCGTCGCTACATCGTTAACCTGGCGTGTGTCACCGATGTCGAGGCGGTTCCCTCGGGCGCCATCCAGTTGGGTATTACGGGCGTTGACGAGCGTGTTCCGGTTTCGCGCCGCCGTGTCGTGCCGCTCAAGAAGGCTCTGAGTCTCTAACACGCTGGCCCCGCAGTCCTGTAGACGTAAATCGTCTGCGGAGCTGTGGGGCCTTTTGCATGCGCATTTCAGCTTGGTTTTACGGAAGGGATCCCATGAACAGTGCAAACGCCAAGCGCATCGACATCATCTCGGACACCCACGGCTATCTTTCTCCTGCGCTTTTGGACGAGCTCAAGGGCGCAGATTTGATCATCCATGCGGGAGACCTAACGTCAGAGATGGACTATGAGCACCTGCGCACTATCGCCCCCGTGCGAGCCGTGCTGGGCAACAACGACTACTACCGCGATTACGGGCCCGATGTGGATCGATTGGCCCTCTTCACCTACGAAGGACTCAAATTTGCCGTAGCCCACTACCGCGAAGACCTCCCGGTGGGATCCGTAGACGTAGCCATCAACGGCCACACCCACGTAACCAAAGAGGCCCAAGTGGGCCGCTGCTTGGTTCTCAACCCGGGCAGTGCCAGCTACCCTAGAGGCACTCGAGGCCCCACCATGGCCAGAATGCTCGTCAAGGACGGCAAGATCATAAGCACCAATTTTATTGACCTAGAGTAAACGCAACAAAAACGGGGGATGCAGATTGCATCTCCCGTTTTTCTTTGAGCCAAAGGCCGAAGTTCAACAAGATTCATCAGACCAACCCCGCCGAGGAGCACGCGGGCTAGCCGCGCAGCGGCGCACGCCCGCAAAACTGGTTGAACATAGCGACGGCAGGGAGGGTCTCCGGGGCAGGCTGGCGCGGGTTAAGTTTGTCGCGAGTTCCGCACGCAAAGGAAAGCACTTAATGTGCTTTCCG